>ERZ1673696.268-NODE-268-length-58493-cov-24.984531_pt1 | contig 58493 bp, 55 predicted proteins | sample MGYA00580226_ERZ1673696 | MGnify/ENA primary metagenome ERZ1673696 (study PRJEB41218, sample SAMN15661743) | gut metagenome | host: Homo sapiens | place: Canada: London | collected 2015-08-20/2019-03-30 | study: EMG produced TPA metagenomics assembly of... | reverse complement strand
TCAGGATATCCGACTCAATACGTTCCAGCTTTGGTTTTGCTTCCCGGATATTATCAGCTTCAATGGCAAAGGTGATATATTTTGATTTCACCAGACCATTATTTCCTTTCGCCAGCTGCTGTTTCAACATCTTTGCATATTCCATACGGACATCATCAAATGCATCGTTCTGCGGACGGATCTGAATAACCTGCTCGAATTCTTTCATGCTGCTCTTATGATTGATAAAGCTCAGCTGGAACCGGATACTGCTGTCGAAATAATTGAGGAAATCACACCAGTTCTCAAAGATGGCATTCTTATCTTCGTTCTGTGCCAGCTGATAGTTGATATCATAAAAGCGGATACATTTGGAATAAATCTTTCCCTGCACACGGCAGATACCATCCCTTCCCATCTCTTTATAGGCAATGGACTGCTGAACGGAAAGCTTTTTCTGTCTGCGTTTTTCTTCCTGTTTTTCATTCTTAGTTTTCTTTTTTCGCAACCGTTTTTCCTCCTTTCGGTTTTCGTTGGTCATGAACCTGATTCTTCATATCCGGATCAGATTCATAATAATTTTCGGTTTCATATTTTCTTACAGACGGACGGATCATTTTTACATTGATCATGTGCATCAGAACATCTTCCAGATGCATCCCGTCTTTTTCATACATGGCAAATAAAAATGCCGGTAACATTACCAGAACCATGATCGTTGCTGCATTGCTGTTTCCAAGTGCATTTCTGCAAAGAAAATAACTGGGGATTCCAACTGCAGCTCCAATTCCGATACAGATCAACTGTCGTTTCGTCAGATTGAATGCCACCTTATTTTTTACCTTTGTCAAATCTTTCGGTACACTGACATATGCCATGATTTTTCACTCCTTCCTGTAGTTTAATGTGCGTTAAATATGGACTTACTTAAAGATCCGGTCTTAAATAGACTGAAACACAAGATCACGGTGTAAGCCATCACGCCAAATAATGAAGAACTCAGATTATCTGAATACTGGATGCCTGCTACTAGCACTGCGTAAATTGCAACACACACCATCATCAGAAATGCCTGAAATGCCAAGGCAAAGAGTCCTCTGAAATAATTGGTTCCGATCTGTCCCCACTCCCGGTTACTCATGGTAGCGAACGGAATCGGTGCGACTGAGGTATAAAGGTAAATTTCTATCATACGTCCATACAGGATCACTGTGATCAGTACAGACATGATCTTCATACAGAAGCTGACGAGAAGGGTTTCCAACGCCAGTACAACAAGTTCTCCGATTTCCATACTTTCCAGCGTACTGGAAAGATCCGTCAAAGCGGAGGAAATATCAATGGCGGTACTTCCCGTAATCAGACCGGCTGCAGAATTCACCACATGCTGTCCTACGTCAAATACCGCCATCGTGATTGTAAATGTATTACTCACCAGATAGACTGCGATCCACATTTTTACAAAATACTTGAAGAACATCCAGGTATCAATATCATGCATATTGTTCCGTTCTGTCAGCATAGAAATCAACTCATAACAGAGAACAAACGTGATAATGATACCCGCAATCGGCATGATCACTGAATTTGACAGATTTTCGATCATGCTGAATATACTGCTGTTCCACCCTTGCGGGGTCTGTCCAACCTGGCTTGCAATCTCACCGGTCTTCTGATTGACATCGGTAAACATCCGGTCCAGGTTGGAATTGATCATCCCGGTCAGGAGTCCCCTCATCCATTCCTCAATCGCATCAAAAATTTGACTGAACATGGATCTCTACTCCTTTCTCTTAACCAAATAGTCCACTTAATTTTGGAACAAGCTGAACTCCAATCAGGATAACACCACCACCGCTCATCAGCTGCTTGATTCCCTGACTTTTCGCGCCAGGATTGTCATTACCGTAACCTTCCATCAGGTTGATTACTCCCCAGACACCAAGGCCTGCACCAATAGCAATGACCAGTGTCTGAAGGATATTGATAGCACTAGTAAAAAATTCCATTTTGTTTTCCGAACAAACGCTTTTCTTATGGTCTGTAAGCGTTTGGCTCTCTCCTTTCCCATTTATTCAGACCTTTTGATACCCCCTGTCTGATACAGGGGGCACGAATCCATTTATTCATGCTGCCTCCTTCTTTACAGGAGTTTATCTAGGCACAACATAAATCTGTCCATATCTACACCCGCTTCTTCAAAATTGGAAAGTTTGTGATCCAAATATCGATACTCTGCACTACCATCAGTACCCTCATATCCAATACAACAGATTACTACAAAATCTCCATTTTCCAGAAGCCAAAGTTCTTTTCCTTCTGAAAAGCTAATTTTGTCTTCAAGTACTTCCCCTGCTTCATAATCCAGACATATTCCCTGGTGATCAAAAACACCTATTTTTAGACTGAACAACTCTTCTTCATTCTCAGTCTTTCCACTCGCTTTCAGAAGCATTTCTTTGTTCTCTTCGACATAATCAAATAGTTTGTCTGCATATGTTTCCATCGCGTATCTGATCACGCTTATATCACCTGTCTCAATTTCCAGGTATTCAGATAATTCATCTACATCCATCGATTCAAACCAGTGTTTTAATTTGTATTTGAATAACTCTTTTTTATAATTTTTTTCACTTGGTTCTCTTTTTATTTTGCTTATACTAAGTTTCATCTTTTTCTCCTTTCTCGGCTTCAACAGCCGCTATCTCTTCTTCTGTTACATTGCATTCATACAATTCAAACTCTGCATCTTTCGGAAGTACCAGCCGGTGTTCCAGATATTTTTCAACATCAAAAGCATTTTTCTTGTCATAATCTGCCAGTTCCTTGTAGCGCTTATGCTTGGTGATATCATACTTATTGCTCAGGAACGGCCGTACTCCACGGAGCTGCAGGATACATTTATCACCATCCATAACTGCCAGTTCATCCCGGCTCATCAGTTCTTTTCCAGTCTTCTGATAATTCAGTCCATAAGACCGGTTACTGCCTCTGGTGTCTGATGTGTTATACAGATCAATTGTTTCTTTCCCAAGCGTTTCGGATATTTCTTTCAAGGTGGAACTTTCTTTTCCACCAAGGAAAAGTACGGTATCACAGTTACCTGTGATCGTCTCAGCCGCATCCTTATAGATGGTTTTCAGCTGAGATTGTGACTGCAGAATGATAGAAGCGGAGATTTCTCTGCTTCGGATCGTAGCAATCAATTTGTCGAATTTTGGAATCTGTCCGATATTACTGAACTCATCCAGTAGCAGACGCACATGGTATGGTAATCTGCCTCCATGCTCATCATCCGCTTTGTCACACAGCAGGTTAAACAGCTGCGTGTACATGATTGCCACTACAAAGTTGAATGTATCATCGGTATCGCTGATAATAACGAACATGGCGGTTCGCTGATCTCCGATCATATCCAGTTCCATCTCATCGTAAGACATGATTTCTCTTAATTCCTGAATATCGAATGGAGCAAGTCTGGCACCACAGCTAATCAGAATCGACTTCGCTGTTTTGCCCGCTGCAAGCTTATATTTACGATATTGACGGACAGCAAAGTGCTCCGGATCTTCTGCTTCCAGTTCTTCAAACAATTCATCCACTGCATTTTTAAACTCTTCATCGTCTTCTCTGGTCTCACTGGCATTGATGAATTCCAACAAAGTGGAAAAGTTCTGTTCTTCTTCCGGTGCTTCATACCAGATGTATCCAATCAGTGCAGAGTACAGCAGACGTTCCGCTTTGACCCAGAAATCCTCGGTGGATTTTTCGCCTTCTCCTTTGGTGTTTGCGATAATCATATTGACCAGTTTCAGGATATCTTTCTCACTCTGGATATAATGGAATGGATTGTAATGCATGGATTTTTTGAAATTGATAGTATTGAGCACCTTAATCCGGTAACCACCATTCACTAACATTTTTCCGCATTCAACGATGATCGTACCTTTTGGATCTGTCACTACATATGACACGTGGTCTGTCATCTGCATCAGGTTTGGCTTCACATAGAATCTTGTTTTACCAGAACCGGATCCGCCGATAACAATCACATTTTTATTTCTGGCATACTTGGGAGCTTTTGGTCTGCTGTTCATGGTCAGACGTTCCGTTTCTGTCAGAATGACATTGTTTTCAAAGACTGGGTCCATGAATGGTTCGATGTCTTTTCTGGTTCCCCATCTTGCAGATCCATACTCCACGCCCTGGCGGAATTTCTTTGCATTCTTGGAGCGGTAATAAACAACTAGCCTCATACATCCTGCAATCATGATTCCAACCGTCAGATCCTGTAGATGCAAACTTGGCAGCCAGCTTAAAAATGCCAGCCGGAAATTGACCAGCATCACGCCAAGTCTCTGCACCATGCTTTCTCCCAGACAATGCCGGTACAGCCAGGATCCTTTATCTGCCACATAGAAAATGGCAAGATATGGGATATTCAGGATCACCAGCCTCTTGAACTGGATCTTCTGTAATTTCTCCCAGATCATCGTTCCTGCCCTCTGTCTTTCTGTCTCTGCTTCACACGCTGGCGATGTTTTGCTTTTCTCTGGACTGCTTTCTGCAGTTTCTTTCTGACAGATGGCTTCTTCGTCTGTTTCTTTTTCAGTTCTACACCTGCATATTCCCGGAATGCAGCTGTCATCACATCCACATCCTTCGCCTTAAAGAACACCAGATACTTCGGTGGATCCACACTGATATCTTTTTTCAGGCTGTAATCAATCCCGTATTTTCTGGCCACACGGTCAAAGGACTTGATATTCTGATCAGTAATCTGAATATTACTGAGCTGTGCTCCCTGCTCTGTCAGCTGTTTGATAGTCTGCTTTCCATGAGGCTTTTTTCTCTCAATCTTCTGTCTAGCTTTCTCCCTTCCTTTCTCCTGAGCCTTTCCAGTCTTCTCTGCCTGTTTGATCTGGATGGAACGCTGTTTTCTCCGGCTCTGTACATCCAGAAATTTCCGCATAGCTGCTTTCAGTACATTAGCAGTGATTCTGGCTCCCTGAATGCTCAGGCTGATCACTTTCTGATTTACTTCTTCCTGCAATTACCCACTTCCCTTCTTTGCTCTCATCTCAGAATAAAGACTGGCAATACAATAACCGATGCATGGAACAGGCTTTCCATAAGGGCAGCCATTACACTTATTAGAAACAGCTGATTCTCTTTTCTTTTCTTTTTCCGGGATCAGATAATGACACTGTTTCAGTCCGCATCCTTTGTTCTTCCCTTTCCACCAGTAGCAGTACTTACAGGACCACGGTTTTTCACTGGTATATTTTCTGTCTGTCAGGGATGCATTGGGTTCAATTACCAGATCTTTATTTCTCTTCATTTGTTTCTTCCTCTTTTCTCATCATTTCTGTCAGTTTTTTCTCCGCATGACTTCCGGCCACAATCAGGCAATACAGCATCAGAAAAATTGTTGCTGCTCCCAGAAGAGCAATCACAATCATGATATTTTTCATGTGTTCTCCTAACTGAAAAAGCGCCCACAGATTCCTTTCGGTTTCCATGAACGCTCTTTCTTAATCAATTATTTTCTCTTTTTTCTCATAAATGCAAAGGTTCCAGCTCCCGCAGCACTCATACCAAGAAGCATGAACCATAACCAGAGATTAGAGTTATCACCAGTCTTCGGTGCATCGCTGACTGGTTTGCCACTTTCCGGTGTCTTTTCTGCCGGTTTTTCCTCATCCACCATGGTCACATGCTGTACTTCTCCTGTATCTTTCACTTCAAATTCTACATCTTTCGCAATCAGATATCCTTCTGGTGCTGTTTCCTCACGAAGTGTGTATTTACCGATTGGAAGCCTCTCAATATAGTGTGCTTTATCCGTACTGGTCCAGCTTTCCACAACTTTTCCATCCTGATCCAGAATGGTCAGTTTTGCTCCTGGAAGTTCTTTTCCGGCAATATCCTGTTTGGAGATTTCCAGTTTTGTTACATCATCCTTCATCTCAACTTTCTGGATATCCGCAGTATCTTCAATCGTAAACTTCACACTTTCTGCTGTCACATAGCCATCTGCAGGTTTCGTTTCAACAAGTGTGTATTCTTTACCGACTGTCAGTTCACGGATCACATGTGCTTCTTTTCCGGAAGTCCATTCATCCACAACATTGCCTTCTGCATCTACAACCTTCAGCTTACATCCCGGAAGTTCCTTTCCAGTTGTCAGACTGGATTTTGTGAATTCTACCACAGTAGGCTGATTCTCAAACTCAAAGTCAAAAGTTACGGTAGGCTGATCCTCTCCAGCATAGTCGAAAGTGAATTCCTTGACTTCATCATTCGTCACGAAGCCATCTGGTGCATACAGCTCTTTGATATAGTAGGAAGCTCCTACCGGAAGATCTGCAGCAAATGTAATCTTTCCATCCTGATCTGTAGATTTCAGTTCGATGATCTCATCTGCTTCGATCAGGACTTTTCCTGTTGTCTCTGATTTGATATCCTCTTTTGCATATAAGCCGAAAACAGCACCTTCCAGTGTACGGTCAGTATCTTTTTCTTTCTTCAGGACATTGACTTCTACTCTCTGGCGGTTATTCTGCCAATCTTCATCATAAACAACGACTGGTGTGTTCTGGTCCACATAGGAAAGATCCACATGGCGGATTTCATCATCGAGTACATGACCATACGCAGTTCCTTTTTCTTTCACATAGTATTTTCCGAGTGGAAGATTTTCCAGTTTGGCGATACCTGTTTCATCTGTTTTGATAGTAGCAATCAGTTCATCTGCTTTATAATAATCTTCACTTACACCATCAGCTGCTTTGATATCTTCCTCAGCGTAAACCTCAAAAGTAACATCTGACAGGTTTCCGGTAATATAGTTGAAGATATGCTCTACCACACCTTTCACTTTATCGATCAGTGTCACTGAATCCAGGAATTCTCCTTTTTTGTTGATGAGCAGCTGTCCTACCGGTACTTCATCTTTCATTTCCACTTTCTGCACATCGGCAGTTTCTTTGACTGTAAATGTCACATCGTTGGCAACCAGATAACCGTGAGGTGCAAATTCTTCATGCAGGGTATAAGTTTCTCCTGCTTTCAGATATTTGATCACATGCGGTGCATCTTTGGATGATGTCCAGCTGTCTACTACATTTCCATCTTTATCGGTTACTTTCAGATAAGCTCCATCCAGTTCCACACCAGTTGTCACATCTGATTTTGTGATTTCCACAGTGGTCGGCTGATTCTTCTTTACAGATTTTAATGTCACGGTCTGCACATCCTGTCCCTGATAAGAAGCATCAAAAGTCAGTACTTCATCGGAAGATACATATCCGTCCGGTGCCTCCAGCTCTTTCACATAATAACTTCCAAGTGGAAGATCCAGTGTACATACTGCCTGTCCCTCTTCATCAGATGTCATTTTCTGCAGAAGAGTATCCGCTTTTACAAGGAGCTTTCCATCCGCGGATTTGATATCTTTACTGTTATAGATACCAAACACTGCTCCAGCTACTGTTTTTCCTGTCTCCTGATCCTGCTTTTCGACTGTGATAGACACTTTCTGTCTTTCATCTGTTACAGAAATCTCTTTTTTTACAACAGCTGTGTTCTGATCTGCATAAGCAAATTCCACATTTTCAGGTACGGTATTCAGGACATAAGATTCCGGTGCATTCTTCTCTTTAACATAATAGCTGCCAAGTGGAAGGTTCTTGACCGTTGCATATCCATCCTCACCTGTTGTAACGGTTGCCACCAATGCATCTTTCGCAAAATACATGGTTCTTTCTCCATTTTCATCTACCTGATGATCTGCTGTATAAATGTTTTCAGCAGCGTAAACTTCAAACTCAGCCCCTGAAAGGCCTCTCATTTCATACTGGAAGTCTTTCTCATATCCAGTCAGCATCTCACCCTGTTTATAGATCTTCAGCTGTCCTTTGACTGGGTGGTTTGTATACTCCACATCGATCACTGCATCTCCTGTAATCGGGTCGATCAGATAAGCGGTATCCGTATCCACAGACACTGTCACATAATTCTTGGAAATCGTGTACCCTTCCGGTGCTGTAACTTCCTCAATCCGATAATTACCAGGCTTTAAGTTATTCGGCAATACCAGATATCCTTCTTCATTGGTGAAATAAGATTTGTGTACCGTTGGTTTTGGATAAGAAGTTGCCTGCTCCACATATTTTCCATTATCTAGGTCATACACTTTAAATTCTGTATTTGCCAGAAGTACAGATTTCTGTGTCTCATCATCTTTTTTGATGATCTTTAATTTAGCTTTGAATTCATTATCCAGAAGCACACGCCATGTCTGCGGTGTATCCGGATGATTCTCTGTAATCTTTATAATAAAATCATCGACCGGTGCATAATTGTGTTTACTTGTAGTCTCTCTAACCACATAAGTTCCATATGGAAGAGGAATTGACTTTGCATATCCTTTTTCATCTGTAAACATCTCTGTCTGACCATCTGCTGTCAGTACGACCGGATTTGCAGAGCTGAAATCATAGCTGCCATCTGCATTTACTTTCAGATCACTGACCAACCATGCTGAGAATCCAACTCCCTGCAGAAGGTCTGCATCTGTCTTTCCATTATTGGCTGCTTTAATAATCTGGAATGGCTGCTTGATAACTGTTTCTTTGCATACTGCTGTTCTTTCTACTGTCGGAACCGTTGCCCCCTCATAACTGCAGTCCACCTCATGTTCTGTCTCATCCAGGACATATCCAACCGGTGCTGTCAGCTCTTTCAGATAATATTTTCCAAGATAGAGATCTGTTACATCAGCTTCTCCATTTTTATCGGTTGTCAGGGATGTGATCAGAGTATCTTTTTTATAAAGGATTCCGGTTCTTCCATCTGGATGAACGATATCCTCTCTGGCATACAGACCATAAACAGCTCCCTTTAAGGTTGCAACTCCCTGTGCCTGATTTCCCGTTTCTGCATCCTGCTTTGCAAGACTGATTCTGGCATTGACACGTTTGTCTGTTACATTTTTAATCGTTGTCTTTCCGATGTTCAGTGTCACATTATAAGATTTTGTATCAATCTGATATCCTGTCGGAACACTGATTTCTTTCAGATAAACGACTTCCTGCGTCTTCTCTAATGTAATCTGGGAAGCACCGTTCTGATCTGTGGCTGGCATCTGAGCGATCAGCTTTGTACAATCCGGATCAGAGTAGATTCCATATACTGCTCCGGCCAGTGCATTTCCAGTATCCTGATCTTTCTTTACAATGGATACCTTACATTCTTTCGTCCATGTCACTTTAAAATCTACATATTTCTCATTGCCAACACCCTCACCAAATACAAGTGCAAGATCCTGTGTTCCGGATCCTGTTACAATCTTATAGGCAGAATATTCTTTATCAATGCTTCCTTTCATTGTTGCTGAAAATTCCGCATTCACATCTTCTGCCTGTGTCAGAGGTGCCGTAAGATAAAACTGTGTTCCACCACTGATCTCAACACTGGTTCCGGCAGCACTTGTCTTTCCGGTTGATACATTCACCAGTTTTACTCCCTGTGGCAGGTTAAATGTAATGGTCTGCAATTGATCTGCCTGGAAGGTAATTGTCTTTGTTCTCTGACTGTTTCCTTCTACATACGCTTTTACATTGGATTCTGAAAAGCTCATATTTACATCCGGGATATCTGGCATGTTGACACAATAGTTATAGAGTTCCATTGCCAGATTCTTTCCTGTAGCATTGGTTCCCGATGCCCAGTCACTGGATCCGTTTGCATATGCCGCTGCAATGTGCGTAATGATAAATCTCTTTCCAGCTGAAAAGTCTGGATGCTTCTCATCGAAGAATCCATTTTCTTCACTGGCCTTTGTTCCGTAGTAACATACTTTTGCAAGTGTTTTTCCATCTTCCAGTTTCTGGATCGTATAAGTCCCATTATCTGGTCCCTTCTTTGATGGCTGAACACAATATGCTGTAGCATTGATACTTCCCCAGGACACATAATACGGACAAGTCAGGTATGAACCAAGACCATAATCTGCGTAATGATACCAAGGTCCGGCTGTTACCGATACCGACTTTACTCCTGTGTCACCAGAAGCAAGCATCACCGGCATATCAAATGTAACGGTCTCTCCAACTTCCAGTTCGCTGATTGGAACTTCCTGCTCGGTTGCTTCCTGAAGAACCTCGGAAAGTGTAATTCCCGTCTCTGGATCTACGGTCTCCTGATCTTCCGTTGCTTCAATCTCTGCATCAAATTCTTCATCTGTCAGTTTCGCTGAATTCTCCTTTCCGGCAACTGATTCCTCTATATTCGAATCAGCATCCGAATCTTCCGCCTCTGTAGTATCCGAAGAACCTGCGTCCTGATCAGAAGAATTTGCTTTGTTCGACTCATCCGAAGATTTTGCTTCTTTCACCACAATCTTTCGATTGATCTGATAAGTCGGATGGTCTGTCGTCTGTGGTTCTACATAATAGACTGCTTTGTAGGTATTTTCATAATCGGTAGAAAAGTCATTTCCATCTGTATCTTTCGCTTCCTGGAATGTTACTTTTACTTTGTTATCATCCAGGATCTCCAGTCCGGTAAAATCACTTTCCACATCAAATGTATCTCCTACATGAAGTTCATAATCATTTGCTTTTACAACCTCATCTTCATCCAGCTGATCCTTAATCTCCTTATAATACGGAACCTTCTTTTGTGTTCCGGTATCATCAGAAGCGTAGGAAGCTACCGGTGAGAGAATCGTAGATAGAACCGTTACTGCTGTCAGTAGGCCAGACACGACTCTGCGCGCTTTCTTTTTTACTTTCATTCTCTTAAATCCTTCCTTTCTGATAAATTCTCTATGGTTATTCGTTGTCAGATCATATTTTTCTATATGAAACCAATCCCCTCCTTTCCTGAGACTTGTGCTATTCGGGACAGTCAGCACCATGCTGAGATAACAGCACAAATATATGGCGGTATCTGCTTTTCACAAACACCGCCACATGATTTCTACTGTCATCCTCTTTTCAGATTCAGACATGTTATTTTAATTTAAGATTTAAGCGTTTTCCTGTTCTCTTCCCCGGATCCGCTCCTGTATCAGTTTCCATATCTGATACGTTTTCTTCAGTAAGACACGCTGCTGTTTTGCTTGATGCATGTTCAGACTGAGTATCACTCCAGGCAGGCTATTCTCTTTTCAAGGTACGTGAGGAACAATTTTTAACTCCCTCACATATACAAAAGAAGAACGCCCTTTTTACAGGTTCTAAAATGAAATTTTTTTAATTTTCTGATTCACTGAGATGTTTTTTCATGATTTCAATCGAACGTTTTATAGTTCCCCACACCGTCTGTTGACTGATTCCAAGGCATTTTGCAATATCCTGCTGGTTCATCTGCTCCCAAAAATACAGATAGATAATCTCTTTTTGTCTTTCTGTTAATGTTTGCAACAGTTCTTCAATCAGCTCTTTTTCTATCATATCGTCCAGACAATTCCTGCTTGGATCGATTAGATATTTCCGGTCTTCCACGACTGCAGAATAAGAGATCAGTCCATGATACTGACTTGTTCTAACCTGATTGATGATCATTCGGTCAGATGCGATTAACAATGGCAGAACATACCAATTTTCATTATCAAAGAATTCACCTTTTACTCTTTTTCTTGTTCCATCGATATTTTCATATTCATATCCACCGCATTTGTGCAGTGGAAATACGGTGGTCTTTGCTCCTTCCTGATAGAGCACATAACCATTTTCATAAACAGCAATGGTTGTATCTGTATCAAGTATCTCTTTTGTTACAATCTCTGCTCCAGATTCTTTCAACACTTTTGCAGATGGAATGTCTGCCTCCATATCTGCTACTTTTACCACTTTCTTTAATTCTTTCAATGTCAGCATATGAACCGCCTTTCTGCCTTTCGGCTACGGGCAGTTCATGATCAACACTTCTTCAGATTGTTCATGAAAAGTACTCTAATAAGCCACGAACTTGCCCGTTTTTTTTGAACGGGAGTCCGTGACTCCAATGCCTTTGTTTTTCCTCTACACATATACAAAAGAAAAAGAGGTAAAAAACAGGTTCTTCACCTGAAAATTTCGAAAATTATTTAAAAACAGAAAAAGCCCGGCAAAACAAATACTTCAACCAACTCCAAAATCAGAAATGCTTCTGACTTTGCAGTGTATCTGTAAATGTTTTGCCGGGCTCTTAGTGATTCCAGTCAGGTTCAGCTCCTTGACAAACTCTTGCTGTCCGGTGCGGCCTTGATGGTTCCTGCCAAATTCACCGCCTTCCTCAAACAGCTCATTCTATTCTTTTTCTTTGTTATCTTTTCCTGGATTCATCATCATCTGGGAATAACTTCGCATTCTGGATTTTAACTGTTCATCCCGGACAATCAGCGGTCGAACCGACACCATATCATCCTTTACCAATATCTCCAACGTACTGCGACACTTCCTGCACTCCACTTCTGAGTCGCTTTGTGCACTCTTTTCTATAAATGCTCCACATACAGAGCAGTGTACATGCCATTTAATAGCACCTGATCCCATATAGGCTTCCTCCTTCAAGCAATAAGATATTTCTCAATTTATTACTCAACGGATCAAAGGGAAATCAAATCCGCCATATGAGCTTCATGCTCTCCATTCCGTAAGTGCCAAAGCTGCACGGACAGCATGATATCTAATCTTACCAGACCTGCTTTGTCGATCTGTGCCTCCTTCTTCAACCTTTCACCGGCTACCACTCACCCTTTCCAGTATGGAGAATTCTGCTTGTATCTGTTATTCTTTAACACGGTAATTCCAATGTTTCAAACACCTCCCCTGAAAGATCACAGATATCCTGGATCTGTATCTCGGTATCATCAACTCGTAAATAAATCGATGGATCAAAGAACTCTACGCTTCCAGTTACTGTATGATATTGACCGATTGTTTTATCTTTCCTGGTCCTTGCAAAAAACGTTACCTGTATCTTCATTCCATATTTCAACATCCTTAATTTCATATCCAACTCATTCTTCTTTTCCTCCGATAAATCCTTTTGAAATTCATAAATGATTTCCTGCTTTTGTAATGTTTCTTCCAATCCACGGAGTGCTGCAAACGGAGCAAATTGCTTTGCCCTGTGTCCTACATCCATGGGATGTCTCCTGGAAACTGGTCTTGATAAATACATATACTGTTTATAACTTCTTGCCAGCATTCTATACACCTCCTGACTATGCCCTGTGACCGCCAATCTGGTTATTGCGCTCTCTGTAAGTGGAACACTCTAACAGATTCGATCCACGCATGATCGCATTTTTCCCGTATCGTTGTTTCACACTTAACACCGCCTCCTGTAAATGTCTCTCTTTATCAGTCTGTATTGGATCATCAAACAGACTGTACTGGATATAACTTTCCGGTGCAATCCTGTTGGCACACACATCCAGTCTGCGGATTCCAGTATGCCGGTCTGTAATCTTTTGATAAAGTTCTTCTACTGCTTCTATAATCTTGTGGGAACTATTCGTCGGTTTGGAAAGTTTGACGGTGCCTTTTGATGCTTCGTGTTCATACCGGTGATCATAAGCAATCCACAACGTCACAGAATTTGTCACCATCCCTTTTTCAAACAGATCAAGGACCAGATTATCTGTCATCTCTCTTACAATCACTTCTGCTTCTTCAAATGTATAATTCCGCATCAGTACCTGACCATTGGAAAGACTGTGTTCTTCGGAATGATAATTTTTTATATCACGCATCCTGCAGGTCTCATATCCCCATGCATGGTCAATTAAAAGTTCTGCATCGATTCCAAACATCTTATATAGCCAGTCTTCCGAGGTAAGGGATGCCATCGCAATATCTCCCATTGTATGAATCCCATATCCAGCCAGTTTCTTCTCTGTCCGTGATCCAATCCTCCAGAAATCATTTAATGGAGTATGATTCCATAGCTGCTCCCGGTAAGAGAATTCATCCAGAATGCCAATATGATCATCCACATGTTTTGCCACAATATCCATTGCAATCTTTGCCAGATACAAATTTGTTCCGACTCCTGCTGTCGCAGTAATTCCAGTCTCGTCCATCACAGCTTTCATCAATTCCAGTGCCATTTCCTTTTCACTGAGATGATAAAGGGACAGATAATTGGTCACATCAATAAAACATTCATCCACACTGTACACATGAATATCTTCTTTTGACACATACCGCAGATAAATCCCATAGATTTTAGCAGAGTAATCTATATACAGCTGCATTCTCGGCATTGCTGTGATATATTCAATATTCTCAGGTATCTCATGAATCCTGCATCGGTTTCTGATACCCAGTGCTTTCATTGCTGGAGTGATTGCCAGGCAGATTGTTGATTTCGATCTGGTTGGATCTGCAACTACCAGATTGGTTTTAAAAGGATCCAGCCCCCGTTCAACACATTCCACCGACGCATAAAAAGACTTCAGATCAATGCAGATAATTACCGATTTATTTCCCTTCAAGCTATCCACCTTCCTTTCGAGTTTCCGCTCTCTCTTCCTATATTTCCGGTTTTGTAATTATCGGAATATCATTTTCTTTCCGCTTTTCTTTTTAAATCGGAAAAATTCGGACCATTTTATTGACAAAAGCGGAAGTTTCATGTATGTTATAGGAAAGATGTTTCCGCTTTCTGTGATTCACATTATAGGAAAGATATTTCCGCTTGTCAAGATTAAAATTGCATTTTTCGGAAACATGTTTCCTGTTTTGCCTTGGAAACAGACATGACAACTTATATAACAAGGCTTAGAAAGAGGTATGATTATGACATTCGGTGAAAAAATTAAAACATTACGAAAATCGAAAGGCATGAGCCAATCTGAATTAGCAGCATTAGTAGGCGTATCTGACAGAACACTTCGTTCCTGGGAAGGACAAGGACGTTTTCCAAAGCAGAATAATCTGTATCAGAAATTAGCGGATGCCTTACAGTGCGATGTGGCTTATCTCATGAGCGAGAATGCAGCGTTTATCACTGAAGCCACCGAACAATTTGGTAACCGTGGAGCAAAACAAGCTCAGCAGATTTTAGAACAGGCTGCCGCTATGTTTGCCGGTGGATCTTTATCTGATGAGGATAAAACTGCATTTATGGATGAGATCCAGAGTCTTTATCTGGACTCCAAGAAACGTGCAAAGAAATATACACCGAAAAAATATCTGAAAGACGAATAAAGAAGGGGTGATTATTGGACACCTGTTTTGATACCTTATTTCTGTAGAGAATTCTCTACACCCTTTGAGATATTTATACTTTTGAGGTGAGTTTACTTGAGAAACACTTACATATACACAGAAACGAATAAACTGATCAAGAAGTACGGCACCAGAAATCCATTTGAAATTATGGAGCAGATGCATATTGTTGTCGGGGAAACTTCAAGATATCAGAAGCTGAAAGGCTACTGCTTTATGAGCTGTAAGACCATCTATGTTATGATCAGCAGTTTCCTTTCGGAAGAAGAAAAGAAAATTGTTGCCGCTCATGAATTAGGACATATCATTCTTCACCGGTCCCAACTGAAAATGGCACCCATGAAAGATGACACCCTTTATAACATGATGGATAATACGGAATATCAGGCAAATCTGTTCGCTGCAGATCTGCTTTTAGATGACAATGATATTGCAGATATGGTCCAGAATGAAGATTTGGATTATTTTGGACTTTGCAGCTCTCTGAATTCCAGCCCGGAGCTGATGAGCTTTAAATTATATAGTCTAACGAAACGTGGCCAAGCTTATCATATGCCAATGGAAATACAGAGTAATTTCTTAGCAAAATAAGAAAGGGGGATTTGATCATGTCAAAACATCATACAGAAGAAATCGTTTGTCCTGGATGTCAGTACAAGGGAAATTTTGAAATCTGGGACAGCATAAATACCGTTTTAAATCCAGAAATGAAAGAAAAAGTACTTAATCAGAGTATTTTCAGCTACACCTGTCCGAACTGTGGTGAAACTTTCCAACTGGCTTATTCTACTCTATATCATCAGATGGAAGATTTAATCATGATTTATTTAGTGTCTGAATCAGAAGTTGAAAAGACGCAAGAATTATTTTGCGGAGAAAATACACTTTTTGATCAAAGCACCGATAAATATTTAAAACGAATTGTTACATCCCCCAATCAACTCATTGAAAAAATCCAGATTTTTGATGCTGGTAAAGATGACCGAATCGTGGAACTGGTCAAATTAATTGTTACTGACTATCTTCATCAAAATTGTCCGGATCAGAAATTTGATGAACTATTCTTTGCTACTGATGACAGTGAAAACAATATTCTGGTAATTCTTCATGATGGTGACATTACCAGTACCGTTGATATTGATAGTCTTTATGAAAAAGCTGCTTCCGATTTCAGCTTAAAGGATATCCGGGACGATGATGTTGTTATCAATCGAGATTGGATTCTTAACAGACTCAGCGAGGAAGATGAATAATTAATATTTTGGTAGCTACACCCCCAAGCCCCTGTGGAATCAACAAAGCCGGCACTGGATTTCAAAATCCCGCACCGGCTTTGTTGATTAAAATATTCTGTTTCTTAATCTTCATCGACATCTACTGATACTTCTTTTTTCTTCTTGCTTTTACCAAAAATCATCTTATGACCTGTATAAATAGCCATAATCATACAAATCAGAGAACTTGCCGCAAAGTACTTGTGACCTTCTTTTGATCCCTTATAGCCTGTATAAAAAGTTCCAATCATTGTAATCAGTGCACCAATAGACCAATATTTATGTGCTTTCATTCAGACACCTCCTACCGTTTTCTTTATCATATACCTTTTGAAAGATATATACAAACTGGAAGCTGTCGGGTTCAAACTGTAATCTCAATTTGATTGCCTTCGATCGCAACAATACAGCTTTCATAGTAGCCATCTCCTGTTGTCCGAGGACCGCTGATTACTTCATAGTCATCAGCTTTCAACTCTACGGTCAAGTCATCAACCTTTTCTTTACTTCCTACACTGAATGCGATATGTGCATACCCCGTGCGAGCAAGCTCCTTAGGTAAATCAGGCATTTCTGGCTTATTCATAATCTCTAATCGTGCGCCATCATCAAACGACAGAAAATAGGAACGGAAGTTAGTTTTCAAATTATGATATCCTTCGTTTGACTTTGCACCGAGATACTTCATAAAAAAGCTGCGTGTTTTTTCCAGGTCATTTACATATAAAGCAATGTGTTCGATTTTCATAATACACCTCACAAATTCCGATTTCTACTCAGCATCGGGAGCCTGTCCATCGTGTGCTAACCACTTACACTCTGTTATTTCCATATTTGTAAATGTCGCTTTAAATGAAGAATCTTCAGGACTACATGCATAAATTCCAAACTGAATCTCATCTGCTGCCTCATACATATGACAGATTCTCATCTGCTTATAATGAATGCCATCTTCTGAGCACTCAATGCAGTAATCGTCTTCACGTCTACTGAATCTATACCACATAGATTTAATTCCAGCATCAATTTCTGTTGTAGCCCAATCTGAATATCCTTTATTCGTCACAACACTTCCAAGATGCTGAAATTTTTCATTTTCATATTCAATAGAACCTTTCAGCCAGTTTTCACTATCAAGATACATAACAACACCACACTGGTCAAAGCGTACCTTAGTTTCAAATTCCGTCTTCACAATAAAAGAAAACAACTTTTCGGAAGTCTTCATCTGAAGAACAGGTGCATTATCATTTCTAAAATGGTAGTAAGTACGCTGCCATAAATCTGTATGTGGATTTGTTATTACTTCAATTTTATCTTCAGAGATAGTAAAATCTTTAGGTTCTCTTGTCCATTTCCATTGCTTATTATCTATTTTCATTTTGATTTTCCTTTCACATATAAATTCCGATTGAACAAAATCGCTGCGCGATGGCCTGCCAAGGCTGTGGCATAGCGATTTTCTGTTTTCTATAATAAAAAACAGTGGAAAGCAAGTCCTAAAAGTAGTATTGTTAAATCACCACAAAATAACAATCAAACAGGATCGACCTTCCCACTGCCTATGAAAAGAATACCACCCTTCCGCTTGGTTGGCAAGCGGTTTTACGACTCAAATGCGCCTCCGTGTAAAGCAGTGTTTTGATTACTACTGATTTTACATGGAGGATTTTATTATGTATGAAAAATATTTAGAACAGCTTGAGGAAGCCGGAAAAATCCGTAATCTCAAAGAGCGTTCCATCAACTGCTATAAAAACTATGTTTCTTACTTTCTGAAATATCAGAATAAGAATCCCAAAGAACTTACCTGTCAGGATGTCAGGGCTTTTTTGCTTGCAAAAAAAGAGGAAGGACTGAAAGCCACAACTCTGAATCTTTACAATTCTGCCATCCGTTTTTTCTATCGAAATGTCCTGCATATCCTTTGGGATGACATCACAGTTCCACGTATGATCCTAGAACATAAGCTTCCGACCGTACTGACTGTTGATGAAATAGACCGTCTATTAGAAGCTGTTGATGATATCAAATATAGAGCCATGTTTGCAACGATGTATTCTTCCGGGATGCGGGTTTCTGAAGTGATCCACCTTCATTATGATGATATTTCCCGTTCAAATATGCAGATCCATGTCCGAGATACGAAGAACAGGATGGATCGCTATACAATTCTTTCTAAACGGTGTCTGGATATCCTTACACAATACTGGTTTGAGAAAGGACGTCCCCGTGGGATCCTGTTTCCTAATAAATTTACTGGTAATTACCTGACAGTCAGTACACTGGAGCAAGTGATGCGACGGGCAGTATCCGATGCTGAACTTCCAAAGAAAGCAACTCCACACTGTCTCCGTCATAGCTTTGCAACTCATCTGATGGAGCAGGGAGTAGAACGGCAGAATATTCAGGCACTGCTTGGACACCGTGACCCAAAATCCACGGAAGTTTATCTTCATGTCAGCAACAAATCCCTCATGGGAATCCAAAGTCCCTTTGACAGGAAAGAAGGTGCTGATTATGAATAAGCCCACCGTCCAGGATATTTTCCGGTGTTTTTATTCGGCATACCTTGAAAAGTATTCTCCTTCTCCGGAACAGGCAAAAGTTGCCCGGAACATCTTGAACTGCAAAACCGGAGCCCATGGTGCAAACGTCAGTGTATGTGAAGACTGTGGTGCTGTTCAGATTCACTATAATTCCTGCCGCAACCGTTGTTGTCCCATGTGTCAGGCTGTTCCAAAGGAAATGTGGATGGATGCCCGCAAAGAGGATGTGCTTGATGCACCCTACTTCCACTTGGTATTTACAGTTCCTGACATTCTGAATCCAATCATTTACAATAATCAGAAACTGTTATATGACATCTTGTATCATGCAGCTTCTGCCACAATCAGTGAACTAACCGCTGACCCAAAGCACCTTGGTGCTGATGTCGGCTATATCTGCATCCTGCATACATGGGGATCTGAAATGAACTTTCATCCCCATATCCATACAATACTGCTCGGCGGTGGTCTAACATCCAAAAATGAGTGGAAAGACAACGGTACCGAGTTTTTTCTTCCTATAAGGGCTGTCTCCAAAAGCTTCCGTGGAAAATATATAGATGAACTGAAACATCTCTGGAATACTGGTCAGCTTGAGTTTCATGGCACTGCCGAAAAATACCGTAATTATTATGTATTCAAAGACCTGCTGGATTCCTGTTATGATACGGAATGGATTCCTTATTGTAAGAAAACGTTTAACGGCGCACAGTCTGTGATTGACTACCTTGGAAAGTATACCCATAGGATTGCCATCAGCAATCACCGCATCATCTGTATGGACGATGAAAACGTTACTTTTTCTGTAAAAGATTACCGGAACAAAGGACAATGGAAAGAACTGACCCTTTCCGGTGTTGAATTTATACGACGGTTTCTGATGCATGTACCGCCAAAACGTTTTGTCAGGATTCGGCATTACGGACTTCTTTGTTCCCGTAGCAAACACAAGAAGCTGACTTTATGCCGGAATCTCCTTGGATGCCAAAAGTATCTCTCGAAGCTTCGAGGTAAGGAGATACCGGAAATATTAAAACAGCTTTATGAGATAAACATTTGTGTGTGTAAATCCTGTGGCGGGCATCTTGGAAAACCACAGCTTCGAATACCACAAAGATGTTAAAAGCTTATTCTTTCATACATTTTCTAAAGCCTCAAAGCTTGAGGTTTTGTTGTCGTACCTATTTATCTGAAAATACTTGATTTCTGTAGCTTCTGCACAGAAAATCCTGTATAATCACAGGTAAGTACAAAAGATTGAAAGTCCATAGGTAATGACTACCCGGACGCTCACTTTGTTCAATGAGGTCAAATCGAAAATGGTGTAAACGAAGGGGCAGTTCACTGGAATGTCAAAACTGCTTTTTCGTTTACCCCATCATCGATTCTAACCTAAAGAATTTGTACATTTATCTGTTTTCTGTATTGTATCACAATATTCCACATTATTCCTCTAAGAGTTTTTCAAACAATGTATCCATCACAATGATAAATTTATCAGCTCCGCCCCATTCTTCCAGCATTTCATCAAGTGTTTTATGATTGATATATTTTTCTACATACACCCAGCATGCAATTCCACTGGCCTCAGATATGATTTCTGTGATAATCTTCTGCATGGTTGCCTCAAATTCAGCAATCTCTTCTTTCGGAACAATTTCATAAAGATCCGGTATCTTGAAGTCCGACTTGCCACAGTTCTCATGTACATCAATCAATTCTGCCTTTACTCTTTCCCTTGATTCTTTTGGCAATTTCAGATATTCCCAGATCATTGACACCACTTCTGTTGGTGTATCTCTTTTCATTGGCGGTAACTGTATGTAATCTAAATTCTCACTCATTTTCACGTCTCCTACGATAAAATAAAATCTACGATATTCTCTCTTGTCATATCCAGCAGTGTATCAATAAATACTCCTGCAAACAGAACCAGATATAATATGGCACCGGCAATTGCCAAAGCTGCTACCTGCACCCAGTCATGGTAACAAATTGCCGTCCCCAGAATCAGCCCCACAAGGAGCAATCCAAAGATTCCACGGACAATCGAATACATTTGTACCAGAATCTTCACTGCAATTCCAATTACAGTAAGGATTATCCATACCGGTAACAATACTATTTTCCCTGCTAATTTTAAAATAAACATATGGACCTCCTATCTTGCCAGTCCTGGCATATCATGATTTACTTCTGCCTGATAATATCCATTCATTGTTGATGGAGCATTGAACAGTGCCGCCAGCAAATACTTCTTGATATTCTTCACTTTCGTGGTATTGCCACTCATACAGTGAAGGACATACTCAATATGCGAATACGTCAGCATCAGAAACTTTTTCTTCACCAGGGATGCCGGATACCAGTTGCTTGCAATCAGTATCTTGTCATTTTTACACATCACGGTCTCTATGATCAGATTCAAGATTTCATCCACTTGTCTCATGTCGTCATGATGGGTTACTTCCAGAGATTCATAGTCAATTGTTTCTTTAACCAGATTCTCATAAGCCTGATATTCCTCAGATGGATTATCGCTATCGGATCCTTTCTCATCCGCAGATATGATTAGATCAGATTTATTCTCATTCATTTCAGTATCACTAAGATTAGTATTATTAGGGTTTGAAATGTAAACTTCTAGAAGTTTATTTTCGGGACTTCTTGAAGTTTGTTTTTGGGACTTCTTGAAGTTTACATTTGAAACTTCTGTGGGCTGCATTTCTTCACCAGAAGTTTGTTTTGTAAACTCTACCTGTTCTGCTTCCTGCTTTTCTGTCTCTGTATGCCCTGGCATAAATGATTTTACATAGATAATATTAACCTTACCAAATCCCTGTCTGCGTTTCTCAATCAGACCAATTCCTGTTTCATCATCCAGTTCCTGCATGGATTTGATTGCCTTATTTCTGCCACAATTCAGTAATTCCATGATATCTTCAATGGAAAAGTAAATATATGCTCTGTTTTGATCATCAAACCACTGATTTTTAATAGATAGAGACATTCTGTCCAGCATCAATCCATATAAAATTTTAGCATCACTGGATAAATTCTTAAAGTAATCATCGATGAATAATGCTTTTGGTATACGGTAGAAGCTGAACTGATCAGCTTCTGTTCCGTAAAAATAGTGAAATGTCATTTTCTTCTCCATACGTTCCTCCTTTCGTTTTCTGCTCAGAAGTCCGAATTCTAAACTTCTGTATCTTTCTCTCTTCGTTCTATTCAAATTTATACGTTCTGTTCCTGCATCCATTTTTCCAGTAAAGATTCTATTACCCGTTCCATATCCTCAGCAGTATATGTATCCGGGAAATATTTTGTCAGCTTCTTTTCTGAAAATGTAATGGTTCTTGGTGCATTCTTGACCATCATGCACTTATTAAAAATTGTCAGCATCCCCACCTGATTGACTGGTCCAATTTTCAGCTGTTCTCGCAAAGCGGAAATCTGATTTGGTTTAATAAATCCCGTGTCTCGGATATATTCATAAATCCATTTCTGAATTTCTTTATCTATGTAGGAAATATCAACGGCGATTGTAAAATTTAGTTTTTTGACATCTACCAAGTCAAGAAGCTCTGGGATTAACTCTGTCAAACGAATGTATCTTTGTACACTTCTTGCACTTTCTCCTACCTGATCTCCTAATATCTCATCTGCCCTTAACTTCGTGCCATTTTGGCGCAAAGTTAAATCTGTCCGACTTCCCTGATGTTTCATTGCCTCCAACTTCATTCGATAGGCAAACGCTTTTTCACTCGGCAACAGTTCCTCCCTTTGGATGTTGGCATCCACCATTGCGATTACCGCATCATCATCCGATAACTCTCGTACAATCGCCGGAATTGTTGTAAGTCCTGCTAACTTTGCTGCATGTAATCTACGATGACCGGATATCATTTCATATTCTTCATTTTGATCTATTCTCAGAAGAACCGGTGTCAACACACCGCTGAGCTTCACACTATCTACCAGATCCTGCATCTTTTCATCATCAAGTACTTTGAAGGGATGATTTTTGAAAGCATGAATCTTACTGATTTCTATCTCCATTGCTGATTCTTCATTTACAACTCCAAGCAATTCATCAAGACTTGCAAGTTTCACCTTTTCTCCAGTTCTATTTTTCATTTCCGATTACCTCCTGTGTCAGATTCACATATGCCATAGATACTTTTCCTTTTGGACAATGCATATAAATGCTTTTTCCTTCTGCACTAGTTTCAGCTGCCTTTACAGACATTGGAATTACATTTTTAAAAATATCTATCTGCCTTCCATATGTTTCCTCTACACAAGCCGCAATGTCCTTCGCATAGTTCGTTCTGAAATCAACCATCGTCAAAAGAATGCCCTCAATCGTCAATTTCCGGTTCAGTCTTTTCTTCACCATAGAAATGGTATGTATCAGCTGTTGAAGCCCTCTAACTGGCAGATAGGCTGCCTGAACAGGAATCAAAACAGAATCTGATGCAACAAGCGCATTAATTGTCATTAATCCAAGACTTGGCATACAATCAATCAGGATATAATCGTATCGTGATCGCATCTCATCCACATATTCCTTCATGATCATCTCTCTGCTCATTACATTTCCCATTGTTACTTCCAGTGTAGACAGATCCAGATTTGCCGGAAGAATATCAACCTGTTCATCGTGGTGTAATATTCCCTTATCCTCTTCGAGACTTTCATCATTGATTACTGCCATCATAATTGTCGCCAGAGTAACCCCAAGATCATCCGGTTCTACATATCCCAGACTGGCTGTCAGGCTTCCCTGCGGATCTGCATCGATCAATAATACTTTCTTTCCCTCTCTTGCAAGTCCAATTCCTAAATTTACGGTTGTTGTTGTCTTTCCAACTCCGCCTTTCTGATTTGCAACACAAATTACTTTACACATTATTCGTTCCTCCTGTCGTTATATTGTTAAAATTCTTCATCTCTAAACGCTTCCAGATATTCATCAATGATATCCAGATTAACAAGCACAATCCGCTTTACATGATATACAGCTCCGGCATCCTTCGCTAAATTTTGAAATGAATGCAATCCCATAGAATAAAGCATTGCGCCTTCCTCATAACGTACAAACTTTTTTCTCCCTGTCTGAACCATTTTTTCCAATTCTGGAATCTTCTTTCTCCTATTTTTCATGTCGCTTCCTCCTTGATTCTTCCAATCTGGCAACAACCTGTGGATTTTCCTCTAAAAACTTTTCCAGAATATTCAGATCCACAATCGCTGTTTTTCTTATCGGATAATTGGATTGTGCCTCCTTGGCTGCTCTGACAAAAGACCAGTAGGAAACGTCATAGAGTTTTGCTCCCTGTGCGTAATTTACAAATCTACGCCCTTTCCCATCTAGGTACTTTTCCAGATCAGGTGCTTGTGCTTTTCTTTTTCTCATCAGTTCCTCCTTGTGTTGGAAATCCTTTAAATTATGAATTTATGGATTTCTTTTTTCGCAGGTGCTAATAGGACGTGCTTTTTGGCATAACAAAAAGGACACTCCCAATTGGTATTTCTACCAAAAGTGAAGTGTCCTTCAAACACCTTATTCTTGAAAAATGCTCCTCAAAAATAATCAATATTTAACTCTTTTTGGACAAATAATGTCAAATAGTCAGGAATCCATAGGACTCCATTTCCTATTTTTTTATAATCCATACAACGTCATTTGGATCCTTACGGGCCGGGTAATTTCATGTAAGTCCATGTCTATCCATGGAGCTACATTTGCTGATTGGATAATCTTACCCGTTGACCGCAATCGAACATTAGTTCAGCGACTTCATCGTCGGGAAAAGCAGTACGTCTCTGATCGCGGCGCTGTTTGTTAAAAGCATACACATTCTGTCGATACCGAATCCGATACCTCCTGTCGGCGGCATACCGATCTCAAGTGCATTCAGGAAATCTTCATCTGTTGTATTTGCCTCTTCGTCACCTTGTGCCAAAAGTTCTTCCTGAGCTTTGAAACGTTCTCTCTGATCGATCGGGTCATTCAGCTCTGAATATGCATTCGCCATTTCCCAGCCGTTCATAAAGAACTCGAAACGCTCTGTATATTCCGGATTCTCCGGTTTCTTTTTCGTAAGCGGTGAAATCTCGATCGGATGATCCATTACGAACGTCGGCTGAATCAAATGTTCTTCTGCAAACTCTTCAAAGAACAATGACAAGATATCACCTTTCTTATGATGCTCTTCATATTCTACATGATGCTCGTCTGCAAGCTTGCGAGCCTCTTCCAAAGTCTTAACTTCATTCCAGTCAACGCCTGCATATTTCTTCACGGCATCTACCATTGTAATACGTTCAAACGGTTTTCCGAGATCCATCTCAACGCCATTGTAAACGATCTTCGTTGTGCCGAGAACTTCCTGTGCCACATGGCGGTAAAGATTTTCTGTAAGATCCATCATTCCGTTATAATCTGTATATGCCTGATAAAGCTCCATCAATGTAAATTCCGGATTATGTCTCGTATCAAGTCCTTCGTTTCTGAATACACGACCGATCTCGTACACTCTTTCAAGACCTCCGACGATCAGACGTTTCAGATAAAGTTCAAGAGAAATTCTCAGTTTCAAGTCTTCATTTAAAGCATTGAAATGTGTCTCAAACGGTCTTGCCGCAGCTCCCCCGGCATTTGCAACAAGCATCGGAGTCTCCACTTCCATAAATCCTTCGCCGTCCAAATATCTGCGGATCGCGCTGATGATCTTAGAACGTTTGATAAATGTATCTTTCGCTTCCGGATTCATGATAAGATCCACATATCTCTGACGATAACGCATATCTGTATTCGTCAGTCCATGGAACTTCTCCGGAAGAATCTGAAGACTCTTGGAAAGAAGTGTTACATGAGATGCATGAATGGAAATCTCTCCTGTTTTTGTCTTGAATACCTCTCCTTCGATTCCGATCACATCACCGACATCAAGTTTCTTAAATTCTTTATAATTTTCCTCACCGATGCTGTCTCTTGCTACATAAGACTGAATATTTCCTTTTAAATCCTGAACATTACAAAAAGATGCTTTTCCCATTACTCGCTTTGACATCATACGTCCTGCGATGGAAACCTGCTTTCCTTCAAGCTCCTCGTAATTTTCTTTTACTTCTACACTGTGATGTGTCTGATCATATTTTGTAATCACGAACGGATCTTTTCCGCTTCCCTGCAGCTCTGCAAGTTTCTCACGGCGTACCTTTCTCAACTGATTCAGATCCTGTTCCTGTACATTCTTCTGCTCCTGTGCCACTTTCTTATCTCCTTTCCCGGATAACTTTTCTCTGTTTTGCTTTATCTCTTATTATTCCGTTACGCTTTTTTTCTCTTTATCTGCCTTTTTCGCCTCTTTAAAACATTCCCATACATGCGAATTCAGACCTCTTAAAAAGAGGTCTGTTTATAATCATCTGTTTACATTGAACGGCTGATCTCAAGCACTTTGTACTTGATTTCTCCCGCCTGTGTCTCTACGCTTACCGTATCTCCCACTTTTTTTCCGATCAATGCCTGACCAACCGGAGACTCGTTTGAAATCTTTCCTACCAAGCTGTTTGCCTCTGTTGATCCCACAATTTTAAATTCCATCTCTTCATCGAATGTTATGTCAAATACCTTTACCGTACATCCGACATTGATCTTATCAAAGTCAACTTCATCTTCAACAACCACTTCTGCGTTTTTCAGAATGCCTTCAAGTTCTTCGATACGCGCTTCGATATCTCTTTGTTCATCTTTTGCCGCATCATACTCTGCATTCTCGGAAAGATCTCCCTGCTCTCTTGCCTCTTTGATCTTAGCTGCAACTTCTTTCCGTTTGACAACTTTAAGAGTTTCAAGTTCATCTTCAAGTGCCTTTAATCCGGCATAAGTAAGTAATCTTTTCTTTGCCTCCGCCATTGATAACGCTCCTTTTCTGTCATTCTTTTTCACTGTTTTTTGTCTATTCCCGACAGGAAAACTTGTCCCTGCACGCTGTCTCTTTTAGTTTATTTCACAATTTCAATATTATAACCATCAACCCCATTAATGTCAAGGTTTTTGGCGTAAACAAGACAGCTTTTACATGATATTGCGCAGAAAATATAGCGCTTATTAACAATACAGCGTTATGCCGGAATTACCGTAAGTTCCCAAAGACACATTCCGGGATTACAGGCGGCTTTCCAAGGTCTTGATCCTTCTGTCTTTCGTTCATTGCCGCTCCAATGCAAACAGGGCCGCCACTAAGTGGCAGCCCTGCATTTTTCCGTACTATTTACGGATAAGGCTTATTTTCTTTTGTTTCTTTTGAAGATTGTCAGAGCCGCTCCGCCTGCAACCGCACCTGCAAGAACTACAAGTCCGATCAGCAGCGTTACGTTAAAGTTATCTCCTGTCTGAACCGCTCCGCCTTTGTCCGGTTTCTCTGTATTCGGTTTCTTATCCGGATCTACCGGCTTCTTATCCTCTGACGGATCTGCTTTCACCGATACGGCTACGTCTGCCGACTGTCCGCCGTATGTTACTGTTACTTTCTTCGTATCCGCTGTCAGTTTTGTATTAAGACTCGGATTAAAGGAGAAATCTTTTGCCGTCTCCGGTCCGTATGCAACAACTTTTGTTGTTCCGTCTGACATCGTTACTGTAAGACTCATTCCCGTCGGATCGAATGTCTCTCCTGCTTTGTATTCTGTCTTAGCCGGATTTGCTTTAATTTCAACTTTTTCTACCGTTGGTTTTTCCGGCTCTACCGGTGTGTCAGCTTTCACTTCAATACCGATGTCTACCGTCTTGCCGGCATATGTTACATCAACTTTGTTCATACCTTCTGTAAGTGCTGTATCAAGTGTCGGGTTAAATACAAAATCTTTTGCTGTTTCGTTTCCGTATGCAACTTCTTTTGTTGTCTTGTCTGACATCGTTACTGTAAGAACAAGTCCGCTCGGATCGAATGTCTCTCCTGCTTTGTAAGTTGTCTTAGCTGGCACTTTCTTAACGGCAATTTTGTCTACCGTCGGTTTTTCCGGCTCTACCGGTGTGTCAGCTTTCACTTCAATACCGATTTCTGCCGTCTTGCCTGCATATGTTACTGTTACTTTCTCATCACTTGTTTTCAGTGCTGTGTCAAGGCTTGGGATGAATGTGAAGTCTGCTTTTGTTGCATCGCCGTAAGCTACTTCTTTATCTTCGCCTTTGTCATATTTCACTGTAAGCACAAGTCCTGTCGGATCGAATTTATCGCCTTCTTTATACTCTGTCTTAGCCGGATTTGCTTTAATCTCAACTTTTTCTACCGTCGGGTTCTCCGGTACTACCGGTGTCTTTTTGTTTACTTTAATTTTGATATCTGCCGTCTTCTCAGCATATGTTACAGTCACTTTTTCATCGCTTGTTTTCAGTGCTGTATCAAGCGTCGGGTTAAATGTAAACTGATCCGCATTTGCTGTTCCGTATGCAACTTCATCACCATAAGAACCGTCACTGTATTTTATTTTTACAGAAAGTCCTGCCGGATTGAACATTTCGCCTTCTTCATACTCTGTTTTTGCCGGTGCGCTTACAACTTCAAGAGCTTCCGGTATAACTGGTTCTGATTCAGATACTGTGATGTTAACATCTAATTTCAAACCTGCATATCCAACTTCTACTTTTGTATAATCTTTTGTCAAAGCTGTACTAAGTGTCGGATTAAATGTAAATTCTCCTGCGTTATCCTGTCCATAAGCGACCTCTTTTTCTGTTCCATCAGAATATTTCACGCCAATAACAAGTCCTGCCGGATCAAATTTCTCGCCGACTGCATACGCCGTCTTTGTAGGCTGTGCTTTCAATGAAAGTTCTGTTGCTGTCGGTGGCACTACTTCTTCTTTTGTTACTTTCACTCTGATTTCAGCAGCACTCATCCACTTGTTTCCGCCTTGGTCATCATGTGTCTCTACACCACTGAAGCGGATATATTTTGCCTGAACCGGAGTTTCGAATTTTGCCATCTTCCATGTGTTGTCAACTGCCCACACTTTTGTTCCTTCTGTAACGGCTACCTCTTTCCATTCGTCTCCCTCTGCGGCTTTCACTTCAATCTTATATGTTTTAACGATACCGTTTTGTCCGCCATTCTGTCTCGGAAGATATCTTAAACCGATTACATTCTGAACATCCTCAAGTTCCATCTCGATCCATCTTTCTGCCGGATTTGTATTATTCCACTGGGTATGCCACAATGTATTCGTATCGCCGTCAAACGCTTTCTCCTTTTCATTTCCGGATTGTGCGCTTCCAACCGTTGAAGTAATCTTTGCTTTATCGTAATCTTTTGAATCATCTGTTGCGTCAGCGTCCAAATTTACAACGAACGTATTTGTTGTCTTATGGTCTTCTGACTCGATAATAATGCGTACTGCATTTTCGTATGTCGGAAGAACTGTAACTGCCGCATTGTCTGCTCCAACCGCTTCTACGGTTTTTGCTTCAACTTCTTTCGTTCCCCAACTTCCTGCACCTGCTGCAAGTACTTCTGCCGGAGCAGATGTTTCGTTGATCTTCAGACTCTCAAGTTTTGCTGTTGTGTTTGTTGTAAAGTCAGCCTGATTTGCAAGATACAGTTCTGCTTCTACAATTCCCGTACATGTAAATCCGCCGCCTTTTCCGCTTGCATCCGGATTATTTACAACATGGATTTTTACAAATACAGCCTTTGTCGGAACAAAATCATATGTATATTCCACGACGCCAATCGCAGGGAGTTCCTCTGGATGTGACTCTGTTGCTGTTACTTCTGTCCAAGTTCCCTCTTCTCCTGTTTCGGAAACATATATTTTTGTCGTATTATCTGCTGGATAAGATGCTGCATGGCTGTCAGATCTGAAGAAAATCTTAATCTGATTAAATATCTGCTGTGTCGCATACTGGAATGTAATATCAGCATCATTGTCTTTGGCATCTTTGCTGTTTTTATAGTTACTCCACATTGTAGAGTTTGTATTACCGCCCTGATTTCCGTCTACTGTTCTGTTTCCATCACGGATTGCTTCCAGATCATCAGACTGCATCTCCTGTGGGATATCCTGCGACAATGTCATCGCTTCTTTTGCAACGTTATTACCTACTGTATATTCTGCTTCCTGAACGCGAACTGTAGCTGTAACCGGCATAGATTCACCAAACACATCTGCCGTTCCTGTTACGTTCACGATTCCTTCTGCATCATATCCTTTTTCAGGAGCTTCCCATTTTACCGGGAATGCGGCTGTAAGAACAGTTCCGTCTTCCATTACTGCCGGTCTTGATGTCGGAAGACTCGGCGCTACTCCGACTGATGTTGTTGTCGAGTAATTCAAAAGCGCTGCTACTGTATCAATCATATTGACATTAACTGACACCGTCTCTGCTTTTTCAACACCTTCCACAGAAACAGTTCCCGTTAAGCTGAACGTACCTGCCTGACCGATCTGCTCTGCTGTCGCTTTCTCCCATGTCACTGTGCCTGTCGTTTTTGTCTTGTCTGTCAGTACAACTTCTACCTGTCCCGGAAGCTGCGGCTGATTGCCGACTTTAACATAATAACTCTTCGACATTTTTACGCTGCTGATCGCCTTTTTGCTCTCTGAACTGTCAGAAGACGGTGTTGTTGTAATCGTTACCGTCTGATCTTCCATTCCTTCTGCTTTCACTTTCACAGTGATTGTTCCGGCAGATTTTGTAGACTGAACGATTCCTACAAGCTGACCGCTGAATGCTTTTCTGTTATCGTCTCTGTAAGACTGATGATCTACAGGTCTTCCGTTATCCACGCCTGCAAGCACACCATCACCGCTGACTTCAAACGTCACCTTATTATCCGCATTCGGTACAAGATTTCCTTTATCATCAGTAACACTTACTGTCAAATAAGAAAGATCTTCTCCATTTGCTGTAATTTTTGTTCGATCAACATCAACTTTTAATTTTTTAGCTTCACCTGCTGTAGTTACTGATGTTCGTCCCTGAAGATTCTCTGTAATTTCTTTACCGTCTTTATCCCACGCTTTTGCGGTAATTGTTCCGGCTTCATATGGAACCATCCATGTCATGTACAGATTCTCATGTTCTGTATTGCTCTTTCCAGTTCCTTCATACATCTGATATGTGTATCCTGCCGTCGTCTTCTTTTCTGTAAATTCTTTTGCACCGAGCGATCTCTGTTCACCGCCGCTTGCCGGAGTAAAGAACAGTTCTACTTTTTTTGCATCGCTGTATACAACTACCGGAACATCATTTCCACTCTTCTTATATACAACTTCTTCATTCCAAGCCGGAAGAATATGAAGTGTATTCACGCTGTCATTCCACTGACTCTGATAGAAGTAATAGCTGTCTTTCGGAAGTCCGGCAGTATCAACGATTCCAAAATAGGAGCTCTTCGGTGCAGGCCATCTCGACGCATTACCCGGTTTGCCTTGTCCTGTTCCATTCCACGGCGTCGGTTCTCCGATATAGTCAAATCCTGTCCATACATATTCTCCCGCAATAAAATCACGCTTGATTACTTCATACCATGCGTTGCTTGCCGTAGCGCCCCAAACAACTGCCGATGTATCATAGGATGTCAGATCATAATCGCCATAATCTGTTTGACTACCCATTCCTTTATAAATGCCTCGGCTATTAACTGCCGATGCAGTCTCAGAGCCATACATACACCATTCAGGATAAGCTTCATGAATCATATCGTAATGAGTCTTTCCTGCATGATTTTTCCACTCCTGAGAGTAGTTCATACCATGTATTCCACCGGCTTTCTGTAATTCCTGACCAAGGGTAATAGCACCTGTCTCATTACTTTTCAGCTTATTATCTCCGGTTGTAACAGGGCGTGTAGTGTCTGCCGCCTTTGCCCATTTCACAAGGTTGTCCTGAGCAGTCTTATAATCATCACTGTATCCGCCTGTTCCTTCCCACATCTCGTTGCCAAGCGACCACATAATAATCGCCGGATCGTTCTGACCACGCTCGATCATTGCTGTAAGATCAAACTGCGCCCATGTCATGTTCTCTGCAGCGCCCATGATCTCGTTGCCGTCTTCAATCTTTTTATTAAACCACTTAGAATAATCGTTCGAGTTACTGTTTTTCGGAGCTACCCATCCGTCAAACGCCTCGTCGATCACTAAGATTCCGTGTTTATTACATGCATCGATCAATTCGTCTGACGCCGGATTATGTGTCACACGGATAGAGTTACATCCCATCATTTTCAATATCTCTACCTGACGCTCTGTAGAGCGGTCATTTGCAACCGAACCAAGCGCGCCCTGATCATGATGCATACATACTCCCTGAAGTTTCATCTTCTGACCATTCAAAGAGAATCCTGTATTATTATTGAAATCAAAATAACGGAATCCATAATCTGTCTCGTATGTATCAACTGTAGTACCGTCCATAAGGACTTCTGTTTTCACAGTATAGAGATTTGGAGTTGTCGTACTCCAAAGCTTTACGCCTGATACAGTAAAATCTGCCTGTACATCTTTTGATTTACCTTTGTCCACAGTCGCAACTTCCGTCTCAAATGTCCCAACCGCCTGCTCTGCCGTTCCGTTTTTCGGATAGATCGTATGTTTTACTTTTACAGATGCATTGTTCTCGGATTCATTTACAACAGTTGTTTTTACTTTTACCGCAACATTGTTTCCATCTGCATGATCTTTCAGATCCGGTGTCTCAATCTTTGTTCCGTTCTTATCTACATGAACTGTATCGGTTACAACAAAGTCTACGTCTCTGTAAATACCGCTTCCTGAGTAAAAACGGCTTGACGGTGTCTGGTGATCTACTTTAACGGCAATCACGTTTTCTTTTCCGAACTTCACATTATCTGTAATATCGAAAGAGAATGGTGTGTATCCGTTCGGATGTGTACCAAGCTTTTTACCGTTTACATAAATAGTTGCATTCATGTAAACGCCGCCGAAGTCGATACTGATTCTCTTACCTTTCAGGCTCTCGTCTACAGTAAAGTTTTTTCTGTACCATCCTGTACCGCCCGGAAGATATCCGCTTTCCGCCTCCATCTTCTGTGAATATTTCTGGTCGATACTGTAATCATGCGGCAGGTTCACCTGATCCCATGAGGAGTCGTCAAATGCCGGAGTCTGCGCTCCGCTTGCGTCTCCTAAATAGAACTTCCAGTTATCGTTGAAGTTCTGCGTTCTGACCGTTCCGCTGTATTTGTTAAGGAACACCTGCTCCGGCGCTGTGTTTGTCTGCGTCGAAGTTCCCCCTTCCAGTTGAACGATCTCACCCTGTGCGTAGGCTGTTGCCGGCAACACCATGCTTCCTGCCAAAGCTGTAGCAAGAACTGCCGAACCTGCTTTCTTCCACTTGAGATTTTTCATAAACTTTTTCGCCCCTATAGTTCCGGAGCACTCCTTCGTTCTGAATTTTCACGCATATTCCATGAAACGAAATAAAGAAAAACGACCTTTTTCTCCATGTTACTATGCGTAATATATAAATTATACAAAACTTTGTTTATTTTGTATAGATTACCGTAACATTTTTGTAAGGTCGTTTTTGCTTTTTGGCATTTTTACTATTTTTATCTTGCCGCTTCACATATTAAAGGATATTTTTTGTGCAGATTTTCATAGTTCTTCCAATAACATCATCAGTTCATCTAATGTCTCTGTCTCATTTACTCTGCGCCGGAGATCTGCCGCTCCTGTCAGTCCTTTCGTGTACCAGGCTACATGTTTGCGCATCTCCCGCATTCCCGCAAATTCTCCGCGATACTGAATCTGAAGCTTTGAATGCCTGAGGATCATATTCCGTATTGCCTCTTTATCAGGTCTGGGCGGAGTTACTCCGTTTTTTTCCTTGCCGATCATTTCCGAAAAGATCCACGGGTTTCCCTGTGCGCCTCTTGCGATCATAATTCCGTCGCATCCTGTCGTTTGAACAAGTTCTTCTGCTTTTTCCGGTGTAGTGACATCGCCGTTTCCGATTACAGGAATGGAAACCGCCTCTTTCACCTGCCTGATAATGTCCCAGTCCGCCTCTCCGCTATAATACTGCTCTCTCGTCCTTCCGTGAACCGCAACCGCCGACGCTCCCGCTTCTTCCGCCGCTCTTGCGACTTCGACTGCATTTACATGCGCATCGTCGAACCCTTTTCGGATTTTTACCGTAACGGGCTTCTCTATTGCTTTAACGATCGCGTTTACAATCTCATAAACAAGAGAGGGGTTTTTCATCAAAGCAGACCCCTCCCCGTTTTTTACAACTTTCGGTACCGGACACCCCATATTGATATCGAGAATCGCAAAAGGACGTTCTTCAATTCTTTTCGCCATCTCGCTCATAATCTTCGGATCAGAACCAAACAACTGCAAAGATACCGGCTGCTCTTCTGGATGTATTTCCATGAGTTTCTCTGTATTTTTATTTTGATACAAAATTGCTTTTGCACTAACCATTTCCATCCCTAAAAGACCCGCTCCCTGTTCCTTGCACAGCAAACGAAAAGGCAGGTCTGTCACCCCTGCCATAGGTCCTAATAGGTATCGGTTTTCCAATTCTACATTTCCTATTTTCAGCTTCTTCATCTTTTTTTCTGCACTTTCTCATGAATCATTCGCAAGCCGTTCAGTGTAAGCTGTGGATCATACAGATCTATGCATTCTGTTTCATCGGCGATAATTTTACCCAGCCCGCCTGTGGCAATCACATAGGCATTTTTATATCCCGACTCTTCTTTCATTTTTTTTACTATATATTCCGTCTGTCCGATCGCTCCGTATACAAGTCCTGCCTGCATTCCGCTAATCGTCTCCGATGCAAGCACGGATTCCGGTCTTCGGATCTGAATCGCCGGAAGCATCGCCGCTCCGTCCCACAGAGAACGTCCTGCCGTTTCAATGCCCGGGGCGATCACACATGCTTCAAGCGTACATTCAGGACCTATCAAATCATACGTCGTAGCCGTTCCGAAATCAACCACGATCGCAGGTCCTCCTGCAATAGCATACCCCGCTGCCGCATTGACGATTCTGTCCGGTCCTGTCCGCGTCGGATTTTCAGTCACAACACGAACTCCTGTATCTGTCTGAGAAGATACGATCATCGGTTCCGTTCCTAAATATTTGATAATACCGCTTGTAAAAGAGTGCATAATGTCGGGGACAACCGACGCAACGATCACCGAATCGATCTGCTTTGAGTCGATTCCTCTGTGCTCCAGTATTCCGCATATGGTGAATCCGTATTCGTCTGATGTCCTCGCCCGTTTTGTCGTCATACGGAACATACCGAGCAGGAACTCTTCCTCGAACACACCCATTGTAATATTTGTATTTCCTATATCAATCGTAAGAAGCATTGTCTTCTTCCTCCCGCTGTACCGAATCTTTTCATCGGTATTTTCCAAAAATATATTCAATATATATTTTCGATTTTATCTGATCGGCCGATCAACATTCTGCCGTCAATATTTCATAACTTTGTTCAAAGCTCTCTCCCGGCTTCACTTTATTGATATATGGTTTTTCCGAAAGTTCTTTGTCAAAGCCGACATCGTCGCACCGTCCCATCCACGGTTCAAGACAGACGAAAGGAGCGTCTTTCACAGACCAAATGCCGAAATTCGGAAATCCTTTACATTTCATGCCTACATATGGTTCTCCACCTTTGTGACAGAGCCATACTTCGTCAAACTGACCGCCGTCAAAAATCAGTGCGTCGTGTTCAAACATTTCCTCATTCAAAGCGCAGAATCCATCTTCCAGCTCCAGCTTGTACACTGTGCCGGGATCGGCTACACATTCGGAGAGATCTACCAGAATATATTCAAGTGCCTTTTTATCCGGAAATCTCAACTTATAATCCGTCTTTTTCTCATCCGCTTTTTGAAAACGGAAAGCCGGATGCCCACCGATCGTAAAATACATATCGTCGTCTCCGGTATTGTGCACTTCCCATTTCACGATCAGGCTGTTTTCTTTGAGAATATATGTAACGATCAGTTCAAAATCAAAGGGATATACTTCTTTTGTTTCTTCCCCTGATGAGAACAAAAACGCTGCCTTATCGGGCTTTGTACAGATGCATTTAAAATCGTTATCCCTTGCGAATCCGTGTCCTGACGTCGGATAAGATATTCCGTTAATCTTTACTTTATTTTTATAGGTTTTTCCTACGTTCGGGAAAAGGATCGGGGAATGTCTTTTCCAATACGTGGGATTTCCCTCCCACAGAAGTTCCGTCTCTTTCTTTTTATCATATATACGGGTAACCTCAGCCCCATGCTCTGAAATCTCAATACAGAGCCGTTCGTTTTCCATTTTCATTGCCTCTGTCTCCTTTTCCCTGAATACTTTCTTTTGCTTTTACACTGCCCGATCCACATCCGGTTCAGGCAGCGCATGTCCTGCCTTCACATATCTCATTTACCGGCATCCGGCACAGATCTTATTTACTGCTGTCTTCCTTGTTATTTGAATTACTGTCGGCATCACTGTCTGAATTTTCTACCTGAACACAATTATCCACAAGGTAATCAAGCACAGCGTCTCTTAAAATCGCAGCTTTCAGCACATCTTCTCCAACCTGTTCTACATAAGCATCCACATCGGCTCCCGCCTGCTCTGCATATTCTTTGAATTTTTCTTTGTATTCTTTTTCTGACGGCTCAAGTTTCTGCTTTTCCGCGATCAGTTTAATTGCCTCGTCAAACGCCGCTGTCTGCTGTGCGCTTTCTTTTACTTTTGAATTAAACTCATCTTCTGTCATCTGCAGATATGTCGTGATGAACTCAGACAATTCAATTCCGTATAATCCTGCCATCTGTGTATAGTAATCTGTCATCTGCTTTTTCTGTTCTTCCACAGCGTCTTTCGGATATTTTTTCACATCGATCTCTTCGAGAAGCGCTTCCTGGATCTCTGATTTTAATGTTGTCTCATTTGCTGTCTCCGCGCTGCTTTCAATCTGTTTACGGACTTCTTTGCGGTATTCGTCCGCTGTTTTTGCCGTCTTGCTGTTGCTTGCCACCCACTCGTCTGTCAATTCCGGAATGTTTTGTTTGTAAATTTCATTCAATACGATGTGGAAACGTGCAACTTTTCCTGCCACATCTGTTCCCGGATAAGAATCCGAAAACTTCACTTCTATATCGAATTCTTCTCCTGTACTGTGTCCGATGATCTGATCTTCAAATCCGGCATAACCGCCCTCTGCTCCGATAAAGCTTCCGCTTCCGAGCTCCAGATCGGATCCCGTCGCCGTTCCCCCTTCAAATGCCACATCATCGATATATCCTGTATAGTCAATGTTTACCCAATCGCCTTTTTCCGCCGCACGATCTTTGATCGGCTCTTTTTCTGCCGCCGCATTTAAGTTTGCCTGAACAGACTGCTCAACCTGCTCATCTGTCACTTCAACCTTTTCTACCTGTGCAACTTCAAGACCTTTATACTGCTTTACCGTTACATAGTCGTTTGACAATGTTTTACTTCCGCATCCTACAACGGAAAGAGCCACCATTGCCGCAAGCATCATTGATACAATTCTTTTTTTCATAATAATCTCCTTTTTTGTCCGCGTTTTATACGCGTCTTTTATTTATATTTATTTTTACTGCATGCATATTTGCCGTACGTTTTTTTTGATTTTCACGTACGAGTTCCATCTATATACGCCTGATCTTTCCTTTATCATCCTTTTACAAAAGCGGGGAAAGCAAGCGCGAAAACTGTTCTTTCGCTTTTATGACAAGTCCTCTTTCATCATATACTTTCCTTGTCACCTGCGTACACAGCGTCATATCGTTTTCAAACGCACGTTCCAATCTTTGTACTGTACGCTCGCTGTAAATCACTGCGTTCACCTCAAAATTCAACCCAAAACTCCGAAAGTCCATATTTGCCGTTCCGACACATGCGACCATGCCGTCGATACTCAATGTCTTAGCGTGAAGAAATCCGTTGTTGTACACATAGCATTTTGCTCCGGCGGCAACCATCTCTCCGATATAAGAGTAAGTCGCCCAGTAAACAAACGGATGATCCGGCTTGCACGGTATCATGATCCGCACATCAACGCCTGATTTTGCGGCGATTTTCAAAGCGTCCAAGATCGAATCGTCCGGTATAAAGTACGGCGTCTGGATATAGACATGATCCTGTGCCCTATGAATAAGTCGTAAGTAATTGTCGTGGATCATCTTCGTTTTCGAGTCCGGTCCGCTTGATATGATCTGCACCGGATCTCTTCCGTTTCTCGTATATTGCGGAATTTCAAACAATGAATCTTCTAAAAACAAGTTTTCTTTCGCCGCATAATTCCAATCGAGAACAAACCGGACTGCCAGCGACGTTACCGCCGCGCCTTCGATACACAGATGGGTATCCCGCCAATAACCGAATTTCTTATCCCGTCCGAGATACTCTCTTCCGACGTTAAATCCTCCTACAAAACCGACTCTTCCGTCAATAACAACGATTTTTCTGTGATTCCGGTAATTCACACGAAGCTGCAGCTGCCCAAGCAGCGCCGGGAAGAATTCCGCAACTTGAATTCCTTCTTTTTCGAGGCGCTCCCAGTCACGGTTTTTCATCGTTCTGCATCCCATACTGTCAAAAAGGACACGAACTTCCACGCCTTCTCTCGCTTTTTGAATAAGTACCTTCTCTACTTCCTGCCACAATTCATCGTTGCGGATAATGTAATACTGCATGTGGATATATCTCTTCGCCTGCTTCATCTCTTCTATAAGCGCACGGAACTTCTCTTTTCCGTCCGTATAAACGCGAATATCGTTATTATCTGTCAGAACCGCTTCCCCGGCTTCCAGATTATAAAGAATCAGATCTTTAAACCTTGACATCTCCGGATTCGCCATGCGAAGCCGTTTATAATAAATCGTCTCCTCCTGCCGCCGGACTGCATATTTTAGTTCACCTTCGATCTCTTTTGCTTTAAACATCCTGCTCTTGTGGAAATCCTGTCCGATGATCAAATACATAACAAATCCGAGGATCGGTATAAAATAAAGCAAAAGCAGCCATGTCCAAACAGTCTGCGGGGATCTGCGCTGAAAAAAGACGATGACCAGCGCAAGGAAAATATTGATCAGAACAATATTATCCATAATAAAATTATAGACACTCACCGCTGCGTTCCAAATCATTTCTGCCATAAATAATATAACTCCTTTTTATGTACTTTCATGTACTATAACAGTATACTCGTTCACCTACTCAAAAGTAAACCCCTTTTTACTTGCACTACACAAAAAACAATGTTACAATGATATTTGCGTAAATGCGGAAAATAACATTATACAGTAGGATTTAGGAGGAGTTGTCATGAGTACATTCACCATTGTGATGATCGTCATTCTCGTGATATTGATCGGGGTGCTCGTCGGTCTTTACATTTTCGGAAAGAAGGCCGAGAAAAAACAGGCGGAACAGCAGGAGCAGATGGCAGCGGCGGCACAAGTTGTCAGCATGCTCATCATCGATAAAAAGAAACTAAGATTAAAAGAAGCGGGACTTCCGCAGATGGTCGTAGACAATACGCCGAAGTATCTTCGCCGTACAAAAGTTCCGGTCGTAAAAGCAAAGATCGGCGCAAAAATCATGACTCTTATGTGCGAGAACAAAGTGTTTGAAGTTCTTCCGGTGAAAAAAGAAGTCAAAGCGGTTGTAAGCGGACTCTACATAACAGAGATCAAAAGCGTACGCGGCGGTTCTATCGAACAGCCTGAAAAGAAAAAAGGATTTTTCAAAAAATAATTAAAAAGCAAAAAACAGACGTCACGAAGGAATATTCCTTTTCTGCTGCGTCTGTTTTTTTGTTATTTTTCTTTCCTACCGGATATCCAGCTGCATGGAGACCCCTTTACTGTTTCGCGGCACAATGCTCATATTAATGCGACAGTCTGCCATAGGTTCGTGATTTACATCTAATTCATAAGCGACTTTAACGCCGATCTGATCTTCGTCTACGCTGATCTCCATATTTTTTGTATTTACGCCTACCAGCATCTGACCATAAGGTGTCTTATAATATGTCAGATTTTTTTTATTTTTTTCAAATACCATATGAGAGGAAGTAACTCCGCTTTTCATAATTTCAAGACAGTCCGTTCCCGTGATCTTGATCTTATTTTTAATCGTGCCTGCCATTCCTTCAAGAACTTCATCATAGAGAATATAATGTTTTCCATTCCGGCAGTAATAATTTGCCGGAGTCACAACTTCAATCCCATCTTCTCCGACTTCATATCCCCTTGCAGGATCGTCCATAATATCGATATGTTTCCCCGAAATGCTGACTAATACATCTTTTGTCATCAATCTAATACTCCTCAATATTCACTACATTCGCTGTCGGCACGTCAAACGGCATTACTGTATTTGCGAATCTGCGGAATTTTTCCGCCGCATCACTTACATAAAAGGAGTATACACTGTGCTGTGCATCTGTCCCGTCATTTGCCATTTCTTTTTCATACAAAAGCTTTTTCAGATCCATAGCCGTTTCATATGCCGGATTCACAATCTTGATCTCCTCTCCGAGATAATCGCGGATCTTAGATCTAAGAAGAGGGTAGTGGGTGCACCCCAAAATCATAGCGTCAATCTGTGTGTGCCGCATTGACTCCAAATAATATTCGATCACTTCTTCTGTAACAACATGTTCCTTAAACCCTTCTTCCACCAGCGGAACAAACAGCGGACATGCCTTTTCGATCACTTCAATATCCGGAGCCATGCTTTGGATGACTTTCGTGTACATTCCGCTCTGTACAGTCGCATCCGTTCCTATAACTCCGACTTTCTGATTCCGGGTTGTCTCTACAGCCGCTCTTGCGCCCGGGATCACAACACCCATGATAGGGATATCAAATTCATCTCTCACGGCATCCAGCGCCAAAGCGCTCGCCGTATTACAGGCAATAACGATCGCTTTTACCTGCTTTGTTTTCAAAAAGCGTATAATCTGCTCTGAAAAACGGATGATTGTATTCTGCGACTTACTTCCGTACGGAACTCTTGCCGTGTCTCCAAAGTATACGATATTTTCATTCGGAAGCTGCCGGGAAATCTCCCTCGCAACCGTAAGTCCGCCCACTCCGGAATCAAAAACTCCGACAGGCGCGGTCTTTTTGCAGTCCATTTGCATGATTCCCTCCATCGTGCAAACAGCCGGTATAAATTTATACCGGCATGTTTTTAGAAATATATGTCTGTTTTTTCTTACAGTGCAAGTGTTTTTGCCACTTCGTACTGATACTCGGATACTGTTTTTTTCATAGCCAGAGCTTCTTCGATATCATAGTCTACATACTCGCCGTTCTTATATCCTACTACACGGTTTGTTTTTCCCTGACAAAGAAGATCAACTGCCATAGATCCCATGATCGAAGCATATACTCTGTCTTTACATGTCGGGCTTCCTCCACGCTGCATATGTCCGAGAATAGTCGCTCTCGTCTCAATACCCGTCGCCGCCTCGATTCTCTTTGCCATGTTGATCGAATCGCCGATACCTTCCGCATTGATGATAATGTAATTTTTCTTACCGCGTTTTTTATTTTTCAAAATATCATCAATGATCTCCTGCTCGTCAAAGTCATGCTCTTCCGGCATAAGGATACGTTCTGCTCCATTGGCAATACCGCACCACAAAGCAAGATATCCCGCGTCACGCCCCATAACTTCGATGATGCTGCATCTTTCATGAGACGTCGAAGTATCACGTACTTTATCGATCGCTTCCATCGCCGTATTTACAGCAGTATCAAATCCGATCGTGTAATCTGTGCAGGCAATATCAAGATCGATCGTTCCCGGAATGCCGATCGTATTTACGCCGAGGTTCGCAAGTTTCTGAGCTCCGGCAAAAGAACCGTCTCCTCCGATAACTACAAGTCCGTCGATACCGTATTTTTTACAGATTGCAGCCGCTTTCTGCTGTCCTTCTTCCGTACGCATAGATTTACAACGCGCCGTCTGAAGGAACGTACCTCCGCGCTGGATCTTCTCAGACACATCGCGCGCTGAAAGATCAATGATCTCCTCCTTCAAAAGTCCGTGAAATCCTCTTCTGATACCACGCACTTTCAGTCCTCTTGAAAGCGCCGTTCTTACGACTGCACGAATAGCCGCGTTCATACCCGGCGCATCACCGCCGCTTGTAAGAACTCCGATTGTACGGATCTGATCTTCAATCTCCTCTAAGTACTTTTCTTTTTGATTCTCTGCCATGATTTTTCCACCTTTCTGCAAAGTGTCGCTATTAATAATATTTATTCATTGTAATTTTTTTAACAATAGTCGAAAATTATTCTACATTATTTAGAAGTGGTTTTCAATAGCTTTTTCAACCACTTTTACCCGACTTTCACCAAAATGGTTCATTAGCCTGCTTAAAACCTGCTCATTGATCTGAATATTCCGGTTTTTCGGCAGTCGTTTCACTGCCCGTTCTTTTGCGCAATATATAATAACCTCGTCTTCGCCTTCCGAATCTGCCAGGTATCCGTAAACGATCTGTTCTTCATCAAGAAACGTCTCTTTATCCGGAAATTGAATCCACAATTCTCGTTTTGTCCTCTCAAAGGGGATCACTTTCTCACAGATCAGCTTACTTGCCTTCTCGTCTTCTTCCGAAACCCTTCCGCTGATAAACACTTTCTCGTTTATTTCAAGCCATTGACGATTTTTCTCGTAATCTCTCGGAAAAATAACAACTTCCACAGTGCCGAGCAAATCTTCCAGCGTAAGGAACGCCATCACCTGATTCGTCTTTGTGTACTTGACCGTCTTGTCAACGATCATCCCTCCGACAACCGACTTTTCTCCGTCATGCACCTTCGTTCTATTCAGCTCCTCGTCAAACTGAAAATCTGCCGTTGTAGCCGAAATCATCCGCCGCCATCTCTCCTCGTGCTCCTCAAGCGGATGACCGCTTATATAAACGCCGAGCACCTCTTTTTCAAACGCAAGCTTATTTTCTTTTGAATACTCGCCTACATCAGGCATTCTGATCTGAAAATCCGCCTTTTCTTCTTCTCCCACAAGATCAAACAAACTCATTTGACCGGACATGGAATATTTTTTCTCCTGATTCACATGATCCATGATCTGAATATAAATACTCATGAATTGTTTTCGGGTTCCGCCTAAAGTATCCAACGCCCCTGCTTTGATCAGATTTTCAATAGTTCTCTTGTTCAGTCCTTCTTTCGATGAAACACGGGTAATAAAATCTTCAAGATTTTTATATGGACCAAATGTCCTGCGTTCTTCGAGCATCGCCCTAACAACCGGTCTCCCGACACTTTTGATCGCAGACAGCCCGTATCTTATATTCCCTTCGTCAACCGAAAAATCCGCTTCTCCGTTATTAATGTCAGGAGGAAGGATCTGAATGCCCATCTGCCGGCTTGCATAAATATATTCAGCTACTTTCGACGGATTGTCTATCACCGATGTCATAAGAGCCGCCATATATTCAACAGGATAATAATATTTCAGCCACGCAGTCTGATATGCCACAACCGCATATGCGGCCGCATGCGACTTATTAAACGCATAGTTTGCAAAGTCAAGCATCTCATCATAAATCTTATTCGCAACCTGCTCGTCAATTCCGTTTTTTACACATCCCGGAATACCGGAAGCCTCGTCACCGTACAGGAAAATCTGCCGTTCCCGTTTCATCTCTTCGCCTTTTTTCTTTGACATGGCGCGCCTCAAAAGATCGCTTCTTCCGAGGGAATATCCCGCAAGGTCGCGAACGATCTGCATAACCTGTTCCTGATAAACGATACAGCCGTATGTCGAATTCAGGATCGGCTCTAACTGCGGGCAGTCATATGAAATTGAAGAGGCGTCGTTTTTCCCTTTGATGTACTGCGGAATAAAATCCATCGGACCGGGGCGATATAGAGAGATTCCGGCGATCATATCTTCCAGACTGTTCGGTTTCAGCTCTTTCATAAAGCTTTTCATTCCCGCGCTTTCCAACTGGAAGATGCCGTCTGTTTTTCCGGTCCCGATATATTCAAGCACTTTTTTATCATCATAATCCAGCGTGTCCATATTTACCGAAGGATCTTTTTTTCTCGCCATAAGAACCGCATTTTGTATAACCGTCAACGTACGAAGTCCCAGAAAATCCATTTTCAAAAGTCCGAGCTGTTCCAGTGTCGTCATCGTAAACTGGGTCGTCACCGAGCCGTCCGCCGCTCTCGACAACGGCACATATTCGTCAACAGACTTCTGACTGATCACGACTCCGGCCGCATGCATAGAACTATGTCTCGGAAGTCCTTCCAGTCTTTTCGCCATCTCGATAAGATATTTTACTTCCTCATCATCTTCACACATCTTGCGCAGTTCAGGATTTACCTTCAACGCTTTTTCAATCGTCATCTTCGGCTCCTGCGGTATCATCTTCGCAATCGAATCGACAAAAGCATACGGCATATCCATCACACGCCCCACATCTCGAATCACACCTCTTGCCGCCAGCGTTCCGAATGTCACGATCTGAACAACTCTGTCTTTTCCGTATTTTCTCACAACATAGTCGATCACTTCCTGTCTGCGTTCATAACAAAAGTCAACGTCGATATCGGGCATGGAAACACGTTCGGGATTCAAAAAACGCTCGAACAAAAGCTGATATCTGATCGGATCGATCGTCGTAATTCCCAGGCAGTAGGAAACAATACTTCCCGCTGCAGACCCCCGGCCCGGTCCGACTGCGATCCCATGATCTTTCGCATATTTTATAAAATCCCACACGATCAGGAAATAGTCTACATACCCCATATTTTTGATCGTGCCCAATTCATAATCAAGCCGTTCCCGAAGTTCATCCGCCCGTTCTGCATAGCGTTTCTCAAGTCCTTCGTAACACAGTTTCCGTAAGTATTCCCACGATGTATATCCGTCCGGGACGTCATATTTGGGAAGCTTTGTTACCCCGAACTCAATCTCCACTAAACAGCGGTCCGCAATCTTCTGCGTATTTTCAAGCGCCTGAAGCGCATACGGAAAAAGACTTTTCATCTCTTCTTCAGACTTGATGTAATACTGTCCGCCTTCATATCTCATCCTGTTCTCATCCGCCAGCCTTTTCCCTGTCTGGATACACAAAAGGATATCATGCGCTTTTTCGTCTTTCGCATAAGTATAATGCACATCATTCGTCGCCACAAGTTCGATCCCCGTTTCCCGGGACATTTTCAAAAGCTGTTGATTTACAAGACCCTGATCAGGCAGACCGTGATCCTGCAGTTCTAAATAAAAATGATCTTTTCCAAAGATATCTCTGTACTCCAACGCAGCTTTCTTCGCTTCGTCATATAAGCCTTTCATCAGATATCTCGACACCTCGCCTGCCAGGCAGGCGCTCAGCGCGATAATGCCGCTGTGATATTTTCTGAGAAGTTCTTTATCTACACGGGGTTTGTAATAGTATCCCTCGACAAAGCCTTTTGATACGATTTTCATAAGATTGGCATAACCTTCGTTATTTTCCGCAAGAAGTACAAGGTGATAATACCTGTCTTCTCCTCCGGTCACTTCTCTGTCAAAACGGGAATTCGGCGCGACATAAACTTCACACCCCAAGATCGGATTAATTCCCTGACTTTTCGCCTCTCTGTAAAAATCAATCACTCCGTACATTACTCCGTGATCGGTGATCGCCGCACTGTTCATCCCAAGCTCTTTCACTCTTGCAACATATTCTTTTATCTTGTTAGAACCATCCAGAAGACTGTATTCTGTATGGACATGCAAATGTGCAAAACTCATCTTTCACCTCGTAAGCCGACCCGCAAAAGGTCTATCTGTTCTTGTTTACCGCAAAAATCTTTCCCACCTCGTTGTCGATCTGTATCTTTCCTTGTTTCAGAAGTCTTCCGACCGCACGTTTAAACGCCGCTTTACTCATCCCCATCTCCGACTTAATCCTCTCCGGATCCGCCTTATCTGTAAACGGAAGCATGCCGCCATTCTTTTCAATACGTCCAAACACCTTATCCGCATCCGCATCCATCTGTTCCGGTATCTTCCCGCGTATGCTCAGATCAAGCTTTCCGTCCGGCTTCACAGCCGTCACCCTCGCTTCAATGCGCTGACCGATATACATCTTCCCGTAAACTTCCCGCTTCGGGATCATCGCCGAATACTGATCGTCCACAGCGACAAACACGCCGAAATCCCGACTTAATTCATACACTGTTCCGCTGACCATATCGTCTTTTTTGTACGGTGAATCAGTACGAAGAAGCTGATACACTTTCATCGTCGCACACAGTCTGCCGCTCTTATCTATATAAAGACTAACGAGACATCGATCGCCTTTTTCTACTCTTTCCGTCTGTTCTTTGAACGGAAGCAGAAGTTCTTTTTCCAATCCCCAATCCAAAAATGCTCCGATCCTTCCAACATCCGTCACTTCAAGCACAGCCGTCTTTCCGATCGTAAGCTTCGGTTCATTCGTAGTTGCTATCATACGATCTGATGAATCTTTATATAAAAACACCTCTATCGGATCTCCGACTTCTATCCCTTGCGGCACCTGCTTTTTAGGCAGAAGCACCCTCTCTTCGTCGTTGCCCAGATATACGCCGAAATCAACGATCTTCACAACAGTCAGAACTTGTTTTTCTCCCAGTTTCATACATTTTCTCCTTTATTGTTCTGAAACAAAACTTTCTATTTATTGTATCACACCCGGATCGATTGTTCCATACTCTCCGTCAAATCCGGAGTTCCATTTTATCTTCCCTTTCCGAAGTTTGTCAACCAGACATCCCGTCTGTTCCCCTGCCGTCCGGCTGATCTGTTCTACAGGTATCTTTCGCAGCACTTCAAATTCAGGGCCAAGCTGCACAAGAAGCCGCATATACTCTCGTTCTGTACGTTTCCCTTTCACAGCAAATCCATTTGCCATGGCAATCACTTCCTTAAGCGGGATCAGACTCTCAAACGGTTCTTTCCCCGCCGCAGACTTCGCCTCCTCTTCCGATCTGTCTGCCATCTCCTCGATTCTGTGAGCCACTCCTACCGTCACCGCGCGCCCGCATACAGGACATACTCCTCCATGTGCTTTCGTCTCCGCAGGAGTAAAACAAACTCCGCATTTTCGATGTCCATCCAAATGATACTTTCCTTCCTGAGGGAAAAATTCAATCGTTCCGCACAAACCGTTTCCCGTCCGAATCGCCTCTGCAATGCCTCTGTAAGAAAGTTCCACATCAAAAAGAGTCGCTTCCCGACCTAAATTTCCCGGAGAATGAGCGTCCGAATTAGAAATAAGCCGATAATCATCCAATACAGATACTCTTCGGTTCATCAACGGATCTGACGAAAGTCCCGTCTCCATAGCATATACATAGGAAGTCATATCGCCGAAACACTCATCGGGCGTTTCAAATCCCGAAAACTCTCCGAATACCGAAAAATGCGGCGTCCATATATGAGCCGGAATATAAATCGAATTCCCACACTCGTCAAGCGCCAGTTCAAGAAGGTCCCGACAGTCAAGCCGAAGTGTCGGCCGACCGTCCGAACAGATATTTCCAATCTGTGAAAGACGATCCGCGATCCGCTCTGCCGCCTCAAAATCCGGAAGGAGAAGTAGACTGTGCACCTTCCGGGAACGTCCTTCTTTTTTATACACCGAACTGATTTCCCCACTTATAATAAAACGCGGAATCATCTCTTTTTGTCCACGCCCGTATGCGTCGATTTTTTTCCCGTCCGCTTCATCATAAAGTCTGTATTCTTCTTTCAATATATATAATCCATCTTCCGCAGGAGCCAGCTTTTCTTTTAACTCCGCCCGCCATGCCGGATGTGTAAAATCACCTGTCCCAACAATATGAATTCCTTTTCTCCTTGCCCATAAATCAAGATATTCCAGCGTACATGTCTTGCTCGTCGCATAAGAATAGCGGGAATGGATATGAAAATCTGCAATATACATTTTATCTCCCCGATCTGATTTTGCGGTATTTTCCGCATTTTAGGTAAATAGTTCAGCCATACAGCGTCCGTCTATGAGTAAAACAGTGGCATCAGCCACGATAAGCACACAGTGCGGTTTTACGAATAGCGCGGGCTGAACTGTTACCATTTTAATTCATTTATTTTATAATCCCTTCCGCATTTGATGCCATTGTTCTCCGCCCCAAGATGAATCCGATATCCCTTCATCTTCAAAGCCCATCTTTTTGTACATCTCGACTTTTGCGTCAAGACATGTCAGGATCAACGCACATCTCCCCTGCTGCCTTTGTATCCCGGAATACCGCCGCATCAGTTCTGATGCCACTCCGATTCCCCGGTACTTCGGCAAAACTGCAAGACCGAGTATCATCACGTTATCACCTGTCGGATCATGCAAGTCTGCATTCCTGAAAAATTCATCTTTCAAACAATCCCCGTCCGTTGCCAGACCATTCAAAAAACCTGCCACTTCACCGCTTTTTCTGTCAACCGCCACAAAAAACAATTCCCGAATCTTAAGAGCCCGCTGCTTCATCATCTCTTCGGTACACGCCTCGTTAGGAGGGAAACATACTCTTTCGACAGACGCAGCCTGCACAGCTTCCTCAGAGAATATAGTTCGGAACTCGAATCTTTCTTCAAGCTTTATTTTTTCATTTATTATAATACTTTGCTCAAAATCTCTCATGTCATACACTCCTGCACTCTCTGCCGTCATATAACACAGCAGCAGATCTTCTTTTTAAATTGTAGTATACTGTCTGAGGAAATTCAAGGAAAAGAACTCTCTTCCTCCGTTCCTGTTTGCTTATTTACACCAAACATATTAAACTATACTCAAACCTGCCACTACATAATTACCGGAAGCACTAAACGACACATTTCAGTATTGTGAAAAGCCACCGTTCCAGCAAACAGCTCCTAATACCACTGTTCCACCTGACAGTCTGCCCACACCTTATAATGATCCGCTCCTTATAATAATGAGAAACAAGAGGAAACAATGATATACGAAATAAAAGACACAAACAAAATTTCACCTTTATTTGGACACTGGGAAGAAACCCTTATCTGGTCATGCCTGCAGGGAATCATGGGGAAAATATATGCAAACGACCTCACCGCCCCTACTGCGGCTATGGCCGTGATCGGGGATTTCACCTTTTTCGCAGGCGAACCATGCCCGGAACTGATCGCTTATAGACCGCCCCACTGTACTCAAAACTTTATGATCGCCGTTCCTCAAAATAAACTTTGGGAAAACATGCTCACTCAATTTTACGGTAAAAAAGCAAAAATAATTTCTCGCTACGCAACAAAAAAGGAACCTCCTATTTTCAATAAACATCATTTAGAAAAAATCGTCGCTTCCCTGCCAAAACAATATACACTTTCCATGATCGACTCGCACTTTTACAAATTATGCAAATCAGAAGCATGGAGCAAAGATCTCGTATCACAATTTTCAACTTACGAAAAATACCGCCGTCTCGGAATAGGCGTTGTAATATCCAAAGACGGGCTGATCATATCCGGTGCTTCATCCTACTCCAGATATCAAAACGGCATCGAAATCGAAATTGACACACGAAAAGAATACCGGAGAAACGGCTTTGCCTGCATATGCGCCGCAAAACTGATCTTAGAATGCTTAAAGCGGAACTTATATCCCAGTTGGGATGCACATAACAAAGCATCCGCCGCACTGGCAGAAAAATTAGGGTATCATTACAGTCACGCTTATACGGCGTTGGAAATATGGGATTATTAAGATTATTGTAGATTCGGTTTCTAATCCTGCCGGCGACGTGGAGAAAAGAGCAATGGATAATATCTAAAATTCCTGTTTGAACATCGTTCAAATGAACGTATGTCGGATGAAGAATTTCAAAATTATTGTCATTTGATTGTCACTAGACATAGAGAGCCAAGAAAGCCCGCAAAATAGGCATTTCTTGGCTCTAATATATTATTCGAATTCAATCGTCGCCGGGGGCTTCGGGCTCATATCATAGCACACGCGGTTTACGTTCTCGACCTCTGCCAGGATTCTGTTAGTGATTCTGTCGAGAATCTCCCAGTCTACGTGCTCGATGCTGGCTGTCATCGCGTCGATGGTATTGATTGCACGGATGATTACCATGTACTCAAAGCATCTTGCATGATTCTTCATTCCCACAGACTTGAAATCGGGTACTACCGTAAAATACTGCCATACTTTCTTGTCCAGTCCTGCCTTTGCGAACTCCTCGCGCAGGATAGCATCTGACTCACGGACAGCTTCCAGGCGATCTCTTGTGATAGCGCCGAGGCAGCGAACACCAAGTCCCGGACCCGGGAACGGCTGACGGTAAACCATTTCAGCAGGCAGGCCAAGCTCAATACCGCAGGCACGAACTTCGTCCTTGAAGAGCTGCTTTAACGGCTCTACCAATTCAAACTGCAAATCTTCCGGAAGTCCTCCCACATTGTGGTGAGATTTTACCATCTTTGCAGTCTTGGTTCCGCTCTCGATAATGTCCGGATAAATCGTTCCCTGTCCAAGGAAATCGATTCCTTCCAGTTTTCTCGCTTCTTCCTCGAAAACACGGATAAATTCTCCGCCGATAATCTTTCTCTTCTCTTCCGGATCAGATACATTTTCCAGCTTTCCAAGGAAACGCTCTGTAGCGTCTACATAAATCAGATTTGCATGAAGCTGGTTGCGGAATACCTCTACAACGCTTTCAGATTCATTTTTCCGCATCAGACCATGATTTACATGTACGCAGACGAGCTGCTGTCCTATCGCCTTAATCAGCATCGCTGCAACTACGGAAGAATCTACGCCGCCTGACAGCGCCAAAAGAACCTTTCTGTCTCCTACCTGTCTGCGGATCAGCTCTACCTGATCTTCAATAAAGTTCTTCATGTTCCAGTTTGCTTCTGCCTTACATTCATCAAATACGAACTTTTTCAACGTCTCCTGATCCGGCAGGCTGTCAAAACGAACGTCGCATCTGGATGCAGGATAGTCTACGGAAATTACCGGATAGCCCCATGTATAAAGCTCTGGTCTTACTTCCACTTCTTTTCCATCTACCACACGGTTTTCTCCGCCATTTAAAATAATTCCTTTTACATTGTCAAGAGCCTTTATTTCTTCCTCTGTAATATCATGAGGATGAATCTCGCTGTATACGCCAAGTTCACGAATCTCCCGGGCGAGTACCGTATTCTCTGTACTTCCCAGATCCAAAATAACAATCATATCCTGCTTCATTTGTCTCTCCTTTTAACTGGTCAGATTATTTCCAACATTTTTATTTTACTGATTTTCCTTTAGTTTCGCAAGCAATATTTCAAATATTCTCTATCATCCACTGCGGACGCTGTCACAGCTCTTTTTATCGCCTGCTGCATCGCCCTTGCCGCCAGTGTTCCGGCTACATTTACATCGCTTTCTACCTCTCCCACACTGCAGGCATAGATGCTGTCTCCGTCAGCCATAGTTCCAACCGGATTGATGCATCTCGCATACGCATTTCTTGCCATAGAAGCAATTTTATTCAGCTTTGCCTTATCAAAACGTGCATTGCACACGATGCAGCCGATCGTCGTATTTGTATGAAATAAATCCTGAGGCGTCGTCATCATTTCTACAAACGCCTCTTCCAAATCCACAAATTTCGTTCTTTCCGCATCCATAAGGCCTGCTATCTTTTGTCCGTTCTCCGGATCAAAAACATCTCCGAATGCATTAACGACTACGACAGCCGCTATTTTCAGCTCCCCTGCCTGAAGCGCATAGATACCCAGACCGGACTTTGTCGCCCGTTCCATTCCAAACAGCTTTCCTACGCTGGCTCCCGTTCCTGCTCCGACATTTCCCATCGATACATCGCAGCCTTCCATCGCCTTTCTACAGGCCTCATATCCCATATCCGCATCCGGACGGATATCGCTTCTTCCGTATCCCAAGTCAAAAATGCAGGACTGACATACAAGAGGTATTTTGGAAAATCCCGTGTCGTATCCAATCCCCTGCTCCTCCAGACAGCGCATCACACCGTCCGAAGCCGCCAGACCATATGCGCTTCCTCCTGACAACACGACAGCGTTCAGCGGATTATCTGCCGTCATGCTGTCTGTAAGCGGCGTTTCTCTCGACGCCGGACCTCCCCCGCTGATGTCGCAGCCTGCCTGTGCGCCCCGTTTAAAGTACAATACGCTTGCGCCTGTCTTTGCTTCATTATCCTGCGCATGTCCTATGGATACGCCATCTATCTCTGTAATTGCGATTTCCCTTATAAATCTGTCCATCAAATTTCCCTCTCACCCTTTCTGTTCACACCCGAAGCTATTCGGCAACCACTGCCGTTCCGCTTGCCGTTACCATAAGCATTCCGTTACCTGCACCGAGCACCTCATAATCGATATCAACGCCTACAACCGCATTGGCCCCCAAATCTGCCGCACGCTGTTCCATCTCCTTCAGGGCGTTCTGTCTCGCCTAAACAAGCTCTTCCTCATAGCTTCCTGATCTTCCGCCGAAAAAGTTGCTGAAAGAAGCCGCAACATCGCGCACGAAATTTACGCCAGATATGACTTCTCCAAATACAATTCCCTTATATTCCGTAATTCTTCTTCCTTCTACAGACACTGTCGTTGTCACTATCATTCCCATTCCTCCGTTTCTTCCTTTTATAGGGTACTGTGAAAGTAGAAGCTTTCTGTTGATTGTTGCAAAATGCGTTACAAATTTATTATTTATATCATAGCAAAAATCATTTTAAGATACAATCGTTTCCTGGCAGGAAATCCTGCCTGGTTACTAAAATTAAATTCCCCCAAATTTTTACGAAATAGAGGGGTGTCTATCTTTCAATTTCTTGTGTGATACTTTACCGCACATGAACATTGGCAGAGGGAATGAAACAAAAAGACATTGCATTTCAGTTAGGTATCTCTGAAGCCTATGTTACTCAACTCAAAAAAGTTATAGCATTTTTTCTTACTAGAATTAGAGCCATTTTAGGGCCAAAAACCATAAAACAACCCCGGAAATGCCCATTTTATCAGCATTTCCGGGGTTCTGTCCGTTATTCAAACTCGACAATTACTAATCAATTTTGTTTAGAGATTATTCTCTGTCGTGTTTACAGTTCTTTTGATTATTTGATTTATCCATATTATCCTGCCTATACAGGCTAATGTTATCATTTTGTTATCGGTGTTGATAACACTTGCTCTGTAACTGTGGATAATAGCACTATATTCTATTTCAGATCATAAGCGATTTTGCTTAAAAAATCAATCCCTATTCAAATTCATACCATTCCTTAAATCTCAGTCTTTGAGCAAAATACGATTTTTTTTGTATTCAATCATGCCATCTTTCTGCATTTTAGAAAGCTCGTTGCACATAGTACTGCGGTCAACATTCAAGTAATCTGCTAACTGCTGACGGTTATATGGAATCAGAAAAGAATTACTTCCGGCATGTTTTGCGCATTCTGAAAAATAAGACATCAATCGTCCTCGTATGGATTTGGAACTGGTGTGCAAAATCCTTTGTGAAAGTTGCAGACTTTTATGAGCACAGACAGTCAGTAGATTTCGTGCAAGGTTTGTATGAAAAGGGCAGGCGTTTGTGCAGGTAGTCAGAACACGTCCCACATTCATAAACAACACAGAGGTATCTTCCACGGCAGACACTGTAACCAGCATCGGCTGTCCCGGAATACAGGCATATACCTCAGCAAATACAGAACCAGGCGCAACACTTCCTAAAATGCCGGTATTCCCCCAAATATCGTTACAAGATATCATTGCCATGCCTGACAGCACAATGCCGATATTCTCTATAATACTCCCTTCTGAAAGAATTACTTCTCCTTTTTTATAATTGCGTTTTACACTATTCAAACAGCTTAAAAGCGAGGAGATGTCATCTTCTTCTAACCCACGGAATAGCTGCATATCGGATAATTTCATATTTTTTGCCCTTTCGTTGTTATAACAACAGATTTTTATTTTTAATTATAATATACTATGCCCAGAAAGACAAGAGAAAGGATGGTATAAAATGATTCGAAGAATTATCCAAATAGATGAAGAAAAATGTAACGGATGTGGTGCGTGTGCCGAAGCTTGTCACGAGGGTGCAATCGGCATGGTAAACGGCAAAGCAACGCTTCTGCGAGATGATTATTGTGATGGTTTGGGAGATTGTCTGCCAACCTGCCCGACAGGTGCAATTTCCTTTGTGGAGAGAGAAGCTGCCGCCTATGATGAAAAAGCTGTGCAGGAAAATATGAGGAAAAAAGCGAAAAGCAATCATGCCGCTGTTCCCCATACAGGCTGCCCCGGCAGTCGAATGCAGCGTATTCAACATTCACAAGAAACAACTCCTTCTGCCCGGGTACAGACAGAATCACAGTTGGGACAATGGCCATGCCAAATCAAACTGGTACCGACTAATGCACTATATTTTGACGGCGCAAAATTGTTAATTGCAGCGGATTGCAGTGCATACGCCTATGCCAGAATGCACGAGGATTTCATGCGTGGGAAAATTACGATTATCGGCTGTCCAAAGCTTGACAGCATAGACTACAGCGAAAAGCTGACGCAGATCATTCAAAACAACAACATTCAAAGTGTGACGGTTGTACGCATGGAAGTTCCCTGCTGCGGCGGACTGGAATTAGCTGCCAAAAAAGCGTTGCAGGCAAGCGGAAAATTCATTCCTTGGCAGATTGTTACGATTTCGTTGGATGGTAAAATTTTGGAATAAAAGGAGAGATACTATGAGTAAAAAAATGAAAAACATTGCTCAATCAGAAGTACTGACGCTGAGAGAACAAATTTCTTATCAGGAGGGGCAGGTTGTCAGCAAAACTTTGACACAAAACCAGGCAGTAAGTATTACCCTGTTCTCATTCGCAAAGGGCGAAGAGATCAGCACCCATGAATCGGGTGGGGACGCCTTCGTCACCTGCTTGGATGGTATCGGAAAAATCACGATTGATGGCGTTGAATATCTGCTGCACGAAGGAGAATCTATTGTCATGCCAGCAGGCCATCCCCATGCGGTATATGGGCAGGAAGCGTTCAAGATGCTTTTAGTAGTTGTATTTTAATCAAACGCAAAATTGACAAAGGAAGGTGATTTTATGAAAGCAACAAAAGTAGATAAGGATCTCTGCATTGGCTGTGGGCTTTGCTGTGGGATCTGCGACGAAGTTTTCCGTATGAACGAGCAGGGAAAGGCGGAAGCGTATCAACCAGCAAACGCTGAAAATCAAGGTGCTGTACAGGAGGCCATCGACTCGTGTCCTGTGTCTGCAATCGCCTGGGAAGATTAATTCAAACGCGTCTATATGCTTTTTTGATTGAGAAGAAACCACATTATTTCAAATTTTAATAGTTTTTAGGAGGTATATTATGGAACAAAAAATGTTTTGCTATCAGTGTCAGGAAACCGCCGGGTGCAAGGGCTGCACCATGTCCGGCGTATGCGGAAAGAAACCTGATGTAGCGGCCATGCAGGATCTGTTGGTCTATGTCACAAAAGGAATTTCGGCTATTACGACTGCATTGCGTCAGGAAGGTAAGCAGGTATCTGCCAAAATCAATCACTTGATTACTCTGAATCTGTTCACTACCATTACCAACGCAAATTTTGATAAAGAGAGCATTGAATCAAGAATCCGTGCTACACTGACCGAAAAGGAAGTTCTGCTAAAGCAAGTTACCAATCTGACTGTTCTGCCTGAAGCCGCAAAATGGAACGGATCTGAAAACTGGGAAGAAAAAGCCAGAACTGTCGGTGTTCTTTCTACCGAAAACGAGGATATTCGCTCTCTGCGCGAGTTAATCACCTACGGTTTGAAGGGACTTTCCGCTTACTCGAAGCACGCAAATGTGCTGTTGAAGGACAACGATGAAGTTGACGCATTTCTTCAGAAAGCACTGGCTGCCACGCTGAATGACAACCTTAGTGTAGAAGATCTGATTGCTCTAACAATGGAAACAGGAAAATACGGAGTATCCGGTATGGCAATGCTGGATAAGGCTAACACAGACAGCTATGGAAACCCCGAAATTACAAAGGTAAATATCGGTGTCAGAAAGAACCCCGGCATTCTGGTATCCGGCCACGACCTGCGCGATTTGGAAATGCTGTTAGAACAGACACAGGGAACTGGAGTGGATGTGTATACGCATTCCGAGATGTTGCCAGCTCATTATTATCCCGCTTTCAAAAAATATCCTAACTTTGTTGGTAATTATGGGAATGCTTGGTGGAAACAAAAAGAAGAATTTGAATCCTTTAACGGTCCTATTCTAATGACAACCAACTGCATTGTTCCTCCTAAGGATAGTTACAAAAACAGACTTTACACTACCGGCGCTGCGGGATATCCGGGATGTACACATATTCCGGGAGAAATTGGCGAACAAAAAAATTTTTCTGCGATTATTGAGCATGCAAAAAAATGTGTCGCTCCGAGTGAAATCGAAACCGGTGAAATCATCGGCGGATTTGCCCATGCGCAGGTTCTGGCTTTGGCAGATAAAGTTGTAGAAGCTGTAAAAAGCGGTGCAATCAAAAAGTTTGTGGTTATGGCGGGCTGTGATGGTCGAGCAAAGAGCCGCGACTACTATACAGAATTTGCTAAGGCTCTGCCGAAGGACGCTGTCATCCTTACTGCCGGTTGTGCAAAATATAAATATAACAAGTTGTCTTTAGGCGATATCAATGGCATCCCGCGTATTCTGGATGCAGGTCAATGCAATGATTCCTATTCCCTTGCTGTAATCGCCTTGAAACTCAAAGAGGTCTTTGGGCTTGACGATATTAACGATCTGCCAATTATCTATAATATCGCATGGTACGAGCAAAAAGCTGTTATCGTTCTTCTGGCTCTTTTATATCTTGGTGTGAAGAATATCCACCTTGGCCCTACACTTCCGGCATTTCTCAGCCCGAATGTTGCAAAGGTCTTGGTCGAGAACTTCGGCATTGCAGGAATTGGCACCGTGGAAGAGGATATGGAGAAGTTTTTCGGTATTAACGCATAAATAATACTCCGTCAAAAAAATAGATCCAACAGGCATAAAGAAACCTCGGAAACCCTTGTAAAATGGGCATCCGAGGTTTTCTGTCTGTTATTCGAATCTGACAACGCCTAATCAATTTTGTTTAGATATTATTCGTTATCGTGTTTATAGTTCTTTTGATTATTTGATTTATCCATATTATCCTGCCTATACGAGCTAATATTATCATTTTGTTTTCAGACTTGCTTTCCACCATACACCTTTTCTTATTGATAAATCATCTCATTATCCACAATCTCCCTCGCACACGTTTGTATATTACTCATTCTCCCTATCCATTTTAAGGTATCATCTGCCTTTAACTATTCTGTAATCCCCTGCCCCCTGCGCCTGTTTCATCTGCTCTACAATCCTTTCAAAGCGTTCTTGTGCCTGTTCTTCTATATCTGCAAGATAACTATTCAGCCTGCCACTTGTAAGCAGAGTAATATAAGCCGCTCTCTTATGTTCTTTCAAATAGCGTTTATGCCTTTGTCCCCATACACCGATAAATCTCTGTTTTTCTTCCTCCGGCAAGGTAAGACAGGGGATAAGATAATCCCCGTGTCTGATATAAATGCCGCCCATTTCTTCAAATATTGTTTTCTTCATAATCGTTTCCACCTTTCTTATCGTTCTCTATCCATAGATTTTTTCTTAACTGACCGTTTCGGTTGCTGCCTGCCTTCCTGCTGATAGCGGTGCAATTTTTCCAGTACACTCGCTTTTTGGGGCTGTTCTAACGGATTCTCTTTCTTCGGTTTCGTCTGATTTTTCCACGCTCTCAGTTCTTCATTGTATTCCATAATCAGTTCTTCTGCCTTGTTATAAACCTTCTGAAAGGATTGCACATTGGGATAACCTTCCCGTTTTACGATCCGCCCCATACTCCTGTGCAAACGCTTTTCCAAATCCTCTAACAGCTCAATTTTCCCTTCCAGAGATTTTCGTTCTTTGCCTTTAAATAGTCCTCGTAACTCTGACAGTTGCTTTTTCAAAGAAGAAATATCCTGTTGTGTGCGTTTTATCTCCCTTGACTGTCCCTGTAATTCATACATGAGCTTCTGCATATCCTTCCATTCCTGCAAGTCAATCTTTGGCACAGTTCTTGGCGGCAGCTTAAATTTGAAAATCACCTCCTGTAAAAAGTCTTTTGCTCCTCGGATAATCTGACGGAACATATCCGGCAGCCAACCGTGTGTCCTGATAGATTGCAGCGTTTCGTCTGTGATTTTTTCCTGCTTAATCTTCAAAATATCTTCTTCAGGAACACCCTCAACCAATGCCACATCAACTGTCCGATTCCATTCCTGCCTTGCCGCATTGTCTGCCTTTATCTCCTC
>ERZ1673696.262-NODE-262-length-59482-cov-15.135090_pt1 | contig 59482 bp, 45 predicted proteins | sample MGYA00580226_ERZ1673696 | MGnify/ENA primary metagenome ERZ1673696 (study PRJEB41218, sample SAMN15661743) | gut metagenome | host: Homo sapiens | place: Canada: London | collected 2015-08-20/2019-03-30 | study: EMG produced TPA metagenomics assembly of... | reverse complement strand
CGGTCTTTGTCTCGCCGCAGCGCGTGCAGGTGTAAGTCTTCACACCGGTCTCGGTTTCCGTCGGCTCCTTCGTCACTTTGCCGTTGTCCCATGCGTGACCCAGAGCGTCCACATAAGTATCCACATAGCTGTCGCCGCAGGCGCAGGTGTGCATGGTATAACCCTTTTCGGTGCAGGTCGGCGCGGTCACGATGTCTTTGTAGCTATGCTTATGCGGCGTCTCTCCTTCCTTCTGTCCGCAGCGTGTACACGTCCCGTTCAGGTAGTCATGTCCGAGCTCGGCAAGCGTTTTCTGAACATAACTGTCGCCACAGGAACTACAGGTCATGATAATATAGCCAGGCCTTTCACACTCAGCGGCAATGGTTGTCTGCTCATAATTGTGCTGGCAGGCATTCGCCTTCTCCTTTCGGATCACGACAAAATCCGCATCATTCGCGCCGTTATCGTCCGCCGCCTTACCGTCAAGTGTGATATAGAACAGATCACCGTCTGTACCGTCCGTTTCAAAGGAAACATGCTGCAGCCCCAACGTACCCAAGGTATCCAGAGCCACGCTGTCGACCACATCGCCGTCTACTGCACCCTTGCGCAGGGAAACCGTCACGCCTTTCGACGTGCTGTAGCCGCGGTTGACAACATCCGCATATACCATGACCTTTCCGTTCTCATTCAGACCCCAGGAAATATACTCAACGGTTAGATCGTTCTGGTGCAGCGTGATCGTCGTGCTGCCACCCTGCGCGCTATCATTCTCCGCATCCGCCGGAATGACTTTCACAGTCAGTGCCTTATCCTGCTCCGCCTTGTCAAACGCCGGTGTCGCAGTCATCGTTGTGATTGCGCCGGCCTGCAGCGCGCCATCAAATGTCTGCTCATACAGCAGCTTGCTGCCATCGTAAAACTGCACCTTCACACCGTTGGCGGCCGCCTGTCCCGCATTCGTGACCGTCAGCGTAACAGGCAGGTCTTCCCCTGCGAGGTAATTGCCGCCAACATAATATGTATCCGTGATTTTGAGCTGGCAGCCGGGTGCGATCTCCAACAGCTGAAGCGACGACTCGCCATACGGATTCTCGTCCGAGCTGGTTCCGGTGACCTGCTGACGATTGGCCATAATTTTCAGCTTGCCGTCTTTTGCAACACCCGCAGAGAATGAAGTAACAAAATCACTGCCGTCCGTCAGCGCGACCGGCTGGCCCCATTCCCCGCTGTCACTGTCGTAGAAAATGCCGTACAGCGATGCATACAGGCCGCTGTTCTGCGTAAACAGCACAGCCTTCACACCGTTTTCATCCACGATCCGATAACGATCCGTCATCAACCCGTGGTCTGCGCTGACAACTGTCTTGCCTTCCGCCATAAGCGCACCGTTGCTGAACCAGTAGAGCGTCCCGTTCCGGTACACAACGCCGGAGTCGACCGAGCCGTTGTCCGTCAGCGCCGTACCGTTTCGGTACACTTCCATGTCATCGATTGTTTTGGGGTCACCATCCGCGTCCACGCTGTAGGCGATCTGCAGCGTGCCGCTTTCGTCATAGGCAGCCGCCAGCGAGTCGATCGAATTCAGGCCGCTGCAGCTGGTTTCTGCCGCGCTCCAGCTGCCGTTGCTGTAAGTGCTGGTGCAAATGGCGTTGGCGCTGTTCTGGCCAAAGACGTCGCCCTCCGTGTTGGTGGCCCAGACGGCAGTCAAATGCTCGGCATCACCGCAGATGGTCGGCAGCATGCTGACCGCTCCGCTTGCGGCCGCCACGGTCTGCACGGAAAAAGTCTGCTGCGCGGCATTGAACAACGCTGCGTTCAGGCCCATTTTCTGCGACAGCTCGTCGAGGGTAATGTCATCCGAGACGGATTCACCGGCGTCCTGCCAGAGCACGTAGGCGCTGCCGTTGATCTTCTGCAGCGTGAACGCACCATCCAGAGTGCCGTCCTGCTCCAGGATCGCCGGGGTGCTCCACTTACTGCCGTCATAATACGAATAATAGAGGGCCAGTGCGTTCAGGCCGCTGTATTTGCTGTCATACCCTTTCCAGACGGCCAGCATCGTCCCGTCGTCCCACGTCACCAGTTCCGGCTGCGCCTGCTCGTAAGCATTGCTGAGGAACACCGGGTTTTCGGTCTCGCTCAAAAATTCTGCAGGGGCAAACAGCCGCTTGAACAGTCCCGGCTTTTTCGCGCCGAAGAACTCAGAGCCCTTTTCCAGATAGCTCAGATCCGGCGCGGTGTAATTCGCCGCATTATAGATCTGATCAATGAAGTTTGGCTGACCATCCGCCGACATCAGATCTGCGCTGTCGGCCGGGTCCGGGTACTGCCAGATCAGCTTATCAACCCACGGATCAAAGTTGTGCTTGTAAGTAAGGCCGAACGCTGTAACCTTCAAATATCCGGCTAGACTGAACTTCGCGTCCGCAGACGTCATCTGATTCGCAGCGTCAAAGTTCATTGTCGGGCTCAGCTTGCCCTCTGCACCGCCGCCGGCCGTGAGCACTTTCTTCACGCCGGCGCCGGCGCCGATATCCAGAGCGATGTCCCCCTTCAGCGTGCCGCTCGGCATAAACTTTTTCGCATCCGCATTCATGAGGAGATTCAGCTGTGCCTGGAAATCCGCCGTGAAGCCGACCTCTGCATAGCACGGCACCGGGCCGATCGCAAACGGATAACTGTAATCCACGCCAACATTTGCGCCCAGCGTGATGCCGCCGTCTGTCCAGTGGATTTTGGCGTCATCATCATACCAGCCTTCGGCAAAGCCCATGACCGTAAAGCCGGCATCAAAGCCCCACGAGCCGCTGACCGTTGCCGCCTTGCCTCCTAATTCCTTTTGCGCGTCCAGCATGGTCTTGCATTTCTTGGCTGCGGTTTTCGCCTTGGCCATATTGTCGCGCAGCTTCTTGGCGCTGTTGGCAAAGGACTTGACCCCGTCCTCATCGGCGGCGACCTGATAGCCGATCGCAACGTAGACCTTTCCCTTATCAACGACCGCCTTGACCGGCACCTCGCTGTACAGGCCGAGCTTCAGGGAATCGCCGCCGATGACCGGAATGCTGTCCGGCAGCGTGAACTTCAGCGAATCGCCGAAATCGATCTTTGCCCCGTCGAGCGCCGCCGTTGCCGCAGAGCCGGACTCCAGCTTCAGTTTTTTGACCGTCGTATGATTCTTCTGATCCGTCGCCGCAATGTAGAGATCCTTCGAGAGATCGAACCGGTCGCTCAGGACAAGGCTGCTCGCACCCGCCGTGATGTCATAGCTCTTGTCGCCCTGATACAGGATCACCCGCTTGGCAGAACTGCTGCCCCAGCTGATCTCCGCCTCCACCTTGTAGCGCTTCGACTGGACCAGGTTCATGGGATAGCGCGTGTTCATGACGTCGTTGACATCGTTGAGCCACACGGCATTGATCACCGGGTAGTCCGATGCCTTTTGCAGATACACATCCGCTGACACGTTCAGCGCCGCCGCCGAGAGCGTCCGGTCCACATAGCCGTCCTTGTGGAAGGTGACGCTGCCGCCGTCGTTCTGAAGCGTGACCTTGCCGTCCTTACCGGTCGTCCGCTTGTCCGCACCGCCGGACGCTTCCACGCCCGGCAGCGCCTGATAGTTCGTTTCGATGGTCGTGCTGTCGTTTTTGTTTCCGTAAACCGTCAGCGCGCGCGTCTGCGCATCCGCGCCGTAGATGGAGGAATAGGCTCCCGGGTCAACGGAATAATAGTGGATTTTGGCATTTAAGAGCGCATCATTTCCGTAAGAAATTTGAATTGCCTTCCATTGCGCCTCACTCCCGGCATAGTACACATCGGTCAGAGATGTGCAGTAATCGAAAGCCTGCTCTCCAATACTCGTCACGCTATCCGGGATCGTCACGCCGGTTAGAGCTTTGCAGCGACGAAAAGCGGCAAAATTAATACTCGTCACGCTATCCGGGATTGTCACGCTTGTCAGAGATGAGCATCTATCAAAAGCCCCCCCACCGATGCTCGTCACACTGTTCGGAATTATCACGCTTGCCAGTGACCCACAACCACTGAAAGTGTTCAGACCAATACTCGTCACACCATCCGGGATCGTCATACTCGCCAGGGATGTGCAGCGATTGAAAGCGCTGTCGCCAATACTCGTCACGCTATCCGGGATCGTCATACTCGTCAGGGATGTGCAGTTATCGAAAGCATTGATGCCAATACTAGTCACACTATCCGGAATCGTCACGCTGGTTAGAGCTTTGCAGCCACGAAAAGCGTCACTATGAATACTCGTCACGCCGTTCGGAATCGCATATGCCTTGAAAGTACCGGGGCACTGTATCAAAGTTGTCTTATCTTTGCTAAATAAAACGCCGGATGCATCACTGGAGTAATACCTGTTACCTTTGCTAACCCAGATACCTGTCAGAGAAGAACAATCAGAAAACGGCCCACGGTAAATTCTCGTCACGCTGTCTGGAATCGTTACGCTGGTTAGAGCTTTGCAGCCATCAAAAGCGTAATCACAAATACGCGTCACGCTGTCTGGAATCGTCACGCTGGTCAGAGATGAGCAATACTCAAAAGCGCACGTACCAATGCTCGTCACGCTGTTCGGGATCGTCACACCGGTCAAAGATGTGCAATACCAGAAAGCATCAGCGCCAATGCTCGTCACGCCTTCTGCAATCACAGCGGACTTTACCCGGCTTCTACTGCCATACCACGGCGCTTTATAAGGGTCATATTCTTTCATAGCGCCGGTACCGCTGATCGTCAGCAAACCCTCGCTGTCCAGCGTCCAGGTCAGGTTGCTGCCGTCCCCCTCCGCGCCGCAGGTTCCGCTTTTCACAACATCCGCCGCCAGCGCAGTGGCCGGTAGGAGCGACGCGATCATCAGCACCGCGAGCACGAAGCTCAAAAGTCTTTTTTTCATATGTTCTCCTCCCTGCTGTTTGCGATTTTCGCGCATTTTGCTGCGCGTGTGGCGTTTGGAGCGCCACCAATTCAGCAAAAAATTATCCCGATCCTATTGATACCATTTTTAAAGGTAAAATGAAAGGCCACGTGCATAATTGACACATTTAACGACAGAATTACCATGATATTTGTTCATCGCGCAAAAATGTCTATGCCATCAACCGAAAAGCGCCATCTCGTGCAGGTGCCGTCCAAGCGCAGGATGCCGCTTCAAAACAAAATCAGACGGAACCGAAAATCGGTTCCGCCTGATTAAGAATGGTCCAATATTCACTTCTTCACGTTCTGGCAGAAGTTCATCAGGATCGTTGCGACCTGCTGGCGGGTGGCGCTGCCCTGCGGGTCGAGGTAAACCTTGCCGTCAGACGCCTTGCTGCCGTTGATGAGGCCGAGCGCGACCGCATCCTGCATGGCCTCCTTCGCCCAGCTGCTCACGTTCGCGCCGTCCGGGAACGTGCTCAGGTCGGCGGGCGTCCACGTGCGCTCCATCTTGAGGACATGGAACATGTACTGCGTGAGGATGACCGCGATCTGCTCGCGCGTGACGGGTCTCTCCGGGTCGAACGTGGTCGGCGATGTGCCCGCGACCACATTGTTCTGGTACGCCCAGAGGATGGCGGGCTTGTACCAGTTCGCGGTCAGGTCGGTAAACGGCGTCGTGCCGCTCACCGCCGGCGTGCCCTCGAGGTTATAGAGGATCTGCACGATCTGCGCGCGCGTCGTCGTGCCGGTCGGGGCAAACGTGCCGTCGCCCATGCCGCCCATGATGCCGTGCGTCACGCAGTACTGGATGCCGGGGTACGCCCAGTTTTTCGTCACGTCGGTGAACATCTGCGTCACGTCAACGCTACCGGTGGCCGGGATGGTTTCCGTCTTGGTCGCGCTGCAGCGCGTGCAGGTGAAGGTCTTGACGCCGGTCTCCGTCGCAGTCGGCTGCTTGGTCACCTTGCCGCTGTCCCACGCGTGACCGAGCGCGTCGGTGTATGTGTCCACATAACTATGGCCGCAAGCGCAGGTGTGGGTCGTATAGCCCTTTTCCGTGCAGGTCGGCGGGGTCACAACAGCAGTGTAACTGTGTTTGTGCGTGAGCATCGGGATGGTCTCGGTCTTTGTCTCGCCGCAGCGCGTGCAGGTGTAAGTCTTCACACCGGTCTCGGTCTCGGTCGGCTGCTTAGTCACCTTGCCGCTGTCCCATGCGTGGCCGAGCGCGTCGGTGTACGTGTCCACATAACTGTGGCCGCAGGAGCAGGTGTGCGTCGTGTAGCCCTTTTCCGTGCACGTCGGCGCGGTCACAACAGCAGTGTAACTGTGCTCATGCGCCTCGACGCATCTGAAAGTTGCATAGGAGCTTGAACTATAGTTGGCATACTTTGTGTTGCGTGACTCTACTGTCACATCGCAATGCAATTCGCGTCTTTTTATTGTCACTGAAACACTTGTGTCGGTCGTATAAATAACTTTTTTGGATCCGCCGCCCTCTACAGTCACACAGTATTCTCGCTGATCATATTTGTCCCGAAGCGGGCTCGCCGTCCAGCTGATTTTAACTTCCTCGCCCACAGTGGCCACGTCCGGAACCGTGATCTCCACTTTGGGAGGCGCGGCCGGCTTCTGATAGTCATCCACGGGATAGAGGCTGAAGATCTGCGCGGCGCCTGACCAGTTCGAATACAGCTCCATCTGTGTGCCGGGGGTCTGATAGTTTCCTGTGCAGTCGAGCACGAGCCACGTCCCGGCAGTCACGGAGTCTTTCGGAACCAGCTGGAATGTTCCGTTCTTATCATAGATGTACCACTGGAAACGTGATGCCTTATTCGTGTTGAGCCAAGAGGTCGTGACCTTTGCCTGCTGAACACAATTGCCCTCATACGTGAGGTAATTATCATTGAACATGTTCTGGATACAGTAGCTGCCGTCGCCCTGACGGATAAACTTCCAGATCTGCTCCGGGTCTCCGGTGTTGGCACTGCCGATCGTCACGTTGTACCTATCCGAGGAATCATAATTCGTGCCGATGTGCTTCCAGCCGTCCGTGCGGATAAGGTAACGGTAGACGTTTGTGCCGATATCGGCGTAGGACGGAGTCGGTGTTGCGCTCGAGAAGTCCGGGCGGATGACGCCCCAATACGGATTGTCAAAGCCGTTGTATCTGATGTTTGTAACGTTGACGACTTTGCGCTGACCGGCAAAGTTCTGGTGCCAGGTGCTGTAATCCGATTCATAGATCGCGACATGGCCATACGGGTTTGCAGCGTTGCCGCTGTAGACCAGAATGTCGCCCTTTTGCGGCTGAGCGTTTTGTAGTCTTTGCCAGCCAGCGGGGAGCTGATTCCACGAATAATCCGCGCCGTTGCCGCCCGGAGAGGTCTGGCCGAGGTACGAGTAGTAAGCTTTGATCAGCGCCACGCACTCGCCGCTGCCAACGGGTTGCCCGTTCAGGCTTCTGACCCAGTTGATCGCATCGTCCGCTGTTTTGCCGTTGGTCGAGGCAAAGGCCGCCGTCGGCAGCAGGCAGGCGACCATGATCACAGCGAGGATGAGACAAAGAACACGTCTTTTCATACGTCATCTTCTTTCTAAAAAGCTCTGTAAACGCGCATTTTGACAGGCGTGCACAAAAAGCGCGCCGGAAATGCCGCGTTTACGCAAGCTCAGTATACACACTTCGACGCTTTTGGTCAACAAAATTATTAAGAAAATTTAACTAACCATGATCAGGCAATCGCGCCAAAGCGTGGGATTTTACACCGTGTTTTGGCACAAAAATACGCCCCATTCAAAGGAACGGGGCGATTGCGTATTACTGTGCGTCCGCTTTGACCTCAATGACTTTGATCTGCGGGGCTGTGTAGTCCGTCTCACCGACGATCGCGTCCGTGATCGTGGCAACCTGCGCCGTGCTCAGGCCGTCCGCCGGCGCAGGGACGGCGACCGTGATGCCTTCTTCCGTGATGTAGACCACGCACTCGGAAAAATTCTTGGCAAGCAGGAGATTTTCGATCTGCGTCTCTGTCATGGAGTCGCTCGCCATGGCGGAGATGGCGCGCATGGCGCTGTCGATCGTCTCCTGCGAAGCGCCGTCGGCAACCGATGCCGACTTGAGCAGGGACAGCGCCTCGTCGCGCGACTGCTGGCGCGTCAGGCGCGCCTTGGCGAAATAATCATCGGTCGACGCCGAGGCTGCGGCGGTGTCCCCGTCCGCATTGGCCGCCGCCATGGCAGCGTCCTCGGCGGCGGCCATTTCGGCGTCCGCACTGCCCCACTGCGCATTGTACGACCAGTTAAAATAGACCGCGGCGCATACAAACAGCAGCACCACGATGACCGCAACGTTTCGCTTGGTTTTTTTCATAGCTGCCCTCCCATTTTTCAGATCACGCGTCCGGCTGCTTTTTGAGCACGCTGATGCGATCGGTGCTCAGACCGGTAAACTGTGCCACTGCCTGCGTCACGGCAAGCTGCACCTGCGGCGCGTCCGCCCCGTCGCAGACAACGACCGCGCCGAGGTACTGCGGGCTGACCGTGCGCAGCTCCACCGCTGCCTGTGCCCCGCCGCCGGCGGAGATAATGGTCGGCTGACCGGAATCATCCGTTGCCAGCTCCCGCTCCGCCGAGCAGCGGTACGACAGCAGCACCTGTACCTGACCCGCGCCGCTGATCTGCCGCAGCAGCTGCGCAAGGCGCTGCTCCTCGGTCTGGATGGTCTGCGTCTGCGTCTGCGCGGCAAGCGGCTGTGCCGCTGCCGGTTCTGCCTTTGTCCGGCTTCCGCCCGGCAGCAGGAGCAGGATCAGTCCCGCCAGCAGGATGATGAGCACATATTTGTACTTGCCTGCAAATGCGCTGAGTTTTCGTGTGTTCATGATGCACTGCTCCATTCCTGCCGCGCACGCGGGATGCCGAGGTCCGCCTCGATGGTCTGCGCCAGACGGCTGTTTTCCGCCGCGCCCGAAGTGATCAGCCGGACGGAATACGGATACCAGTAGCCATCGGTGCTCCACTGCAGCGTGACCTGCGCATCGACGAGCGAAACGCCGCACTGCGCGGCTTTGTCCAATATATATGCGCGCAGCTCCGATTCTATGACCGTGCGCTGCAAGCCGTCCCCGCAGTCCGGCGCAGCCCCATCCGTCTGCACCGCGAGCCGGCAGCTTTGCAGCGCGGCGGCGTAGCTGTCATAGTCAAACGACACAAGCGGCGAAAACAGCAAACACGTCAGCGCGACGCCGCCGATGAGCTTCACGACGCGACGCAGGCTCTCAGACGTCGGAAACATGGCCGCGAGCGCCGTCAGCAGCGCAGCGCCCGCAAGCGCAAGCAGCCACGCGCGCAGGGAGTCCATCATCCCGTCACCGCCTTCATACTCGATACGATGGAGAGAAACAAAATCAGCGACGCCACGCCGACCATCCCAAGCAGGAAGCCATACACATCCGCAAAGCCGCCGATCAGCCGCCCGACCCGCTTGTCGGCAAACGAAGCTGCGATCCCGGCGGCCAGCTTATACAAAGCATAGTGCACGGCGAGCTGCAAATACGGTGTGACGCACACGGCGGCAACGCTCAAAACGCCGACGATGCCGATACCGCCGCGCAAAATCGCAGCGCTTGCCGTGACGGTCGCCGCCGCATCCGCCACGATGCTGCCCACGACCGGCAGCGCCGCAGAGACGGCGGTTTTGACGGCCTTGGCAGCAGCCGCGTCCGCAGAGCCGGTGAGAATGCCCGTCAGCGACAGGTAGAGCGTGAACACCGCGGCAAAGCCAATGAGCAGCAGCCGAAGCGCCTTGCGCAGCAGGGCGCTCAGCGCCGTGAGCACGTCCTGCTCGAGCGCCGCGCCGCAGATGACAGTGCCCGCGTATGTATAGAGCATCGGCAGCAGCACCGCTGTCTCCGCCGACAGGAGAATATCGAGGAAGAGCGATGTCGCCGCGTATTTTGCCGCCGCCGACGTCGCTGCCCCGCTTGCTGCCGCTGCGGCGCACATACTCGGCAGCAGGATCTTGGAGAAGTCGCGCAGCGTTGTCAGCGCGTTGCTGCCGGCCGTGATGCAGGACGTCACATGGGTGACGCTCAGCGCAGCCACTGCCACCGCACCGGTCATCTGTGTGACCTTGGCGCACGCACCGCTTGCAGACAGCGACGCGCACAGCGCCGCCAGAAATACGACCGCAAGCAGCAGCGCCGCATTGCGCGCGGCTGAAGCCAGCGCTCCCCCGCCCTCACGCAGCGCATAGTCCCAGAGCTTTTGGAGCAGCGGGCGCGGATGCGCAGCATCTGCGACGCTCAGCGCACCGAAGGCGTCATACGTCTGCGCCGGGAGCGCGGATTCCAGCGCCGCCGTGCCGAACGCCTCCGCCTGCTCGGACGCAATGTCATAGGCGTATGCAGGCTGCGTACATACGGCCGCCAGCGTCAGCGCCGCCAGCAGCGCAAGCAAAAACCGCTTCATAGGCACGCTCCGATCATGGTCAAAAATGTGCGCAGCAGCGGCAGCGCCGCATAGAGCGCCGCCGCAACGCCGACAAGCTGCACTGCGCTTGCGCCCGCAGCCTGTCCGGCATCCTTGCACAGCCCCTCCCCGATCACAGTCAGGATGCTGATGGTCATGCACTTGAGCAGCGGCCCGGTGTAGACGCCGGATAAATCGCTGAGTGCGATGGCATCACGAAAGAATTCCGCCAGCGGCTCAAGCAGACCGACACACAAAAACAGCGCCAGCAGCGCTGCCGCCGCACTCAGCAAAAACGAGATCCCCGGCACGGTCTTATAGACCGTGGCTGCGGCAGCAGCGGCGACGACCACGATCAGCATCGCGCGAAAGATCGCCTCCATCAAAATGAAAACAGCTGCTTGATGAGCGCAAACAGTTCGCTGATCTTCTGGATCACCAGCACCAGCACCACGACCAGCCCCGCAATGGTCGTCATGAGCGCCTGCTCGTCGCGTCCCGCGCGTGAGAGCAAAATGTTGAGCACAGCGACGAGGATCCCGATCGCCGCGATCTTAAAGACAAGGTCAACGTCCATAAGTCCCTCCCCGGATCAGAGCAGCGCGACGGCGGCGAGCAGCCCGATCGTCGCACCAAGACCACAAGATAGCTTTCCGCGCCGCCGCGCATCGTCTTGCAGCGCACCGGAAATGTTCCGCAGTGACGCAATGCAGATGTCCAGCGCCTGCCGCTGGAGCTGCGCGTCATATTTTCCGAGCTGCGCGCCCAATGTTAGCAGTGCCGCGCGCGCGTCCGGCGTGAGCGTGTCGAGCGTCCGGATCGCTGCCGTCCATTGCTCATAAAACGGCCGGTCGCTGTCCGTGATGCCGTCTGCGAGGGCGGTATATTGTGCGCGCAGTGCATCCGGCGCCGTCTCCGCCGTGTGGCGCAGCGCCTCCGGCAGCGGCAGCAGCCGCCCGACGATATCACTGCGCAGCAGCTGCAAGCTGTCGATCACCGCTGCAAGCAGATGCGCGCGCTGATACAGCTCACACCGCAGCGCGAAGCCCGCCGCAGTGCTGCCCAGAAACAAAAGCGCCGCGCCCAAGCCATGCACCCACGTCATGGCAGCTCCTCGAGCGTGTAAAAACGCGCGCCGCCGCTGCGCGTGATGCACACGGCGCGGCGGAAAATATGCTCGTCCAGCAGCGCGCGGTACAGCGCCCGGCAGCGCAATGCACCGACACTCTGCGCGTGCGCCGTCGCCAGCAGTGCAACACCGCAGCCGGCTGCAATGCGGATCGCCTCGATATCCTCCGGCGCGCTGATCTCGTCAAACGCCAGCACATCCGGGCGCATGGCGCGCAGCAGCATCATGCAGCAAGCGGCCTTTTGTCCTCCGGTCATGACGTCCGTGTTCGCGCCGACGTCAAACTGCGGCGTGCGGTTTTGCACCGCCGCGATCTCACCTCGCTCGTCCATGAGCGAGATGCGCAGCCCGTGGTCGGACAGCCGGCGCACGCACTCGCGCAGCAGTGTTGTCTTCCCTCCGCCGGGCGGAGAGAGGATAAGCGTGCTGCAAAAGCCGTCCTTCATCAGCTGCGGCATGAGCGCATCGGCGCAGCCGGGCACGGCGTGCGGGATGCGCACGGACACAGAGCTCACCTGCCGGATGCCATCGACCTGACCGGCAGCCTGTCCGTAGGCGCAACCGCACAGCCCGACGCGGCAGCCGCCAACGGTCTGCAAATACCCCTGACGGATCTGGTCTGCTGCCGCATAGACGGACGCGCGCGTCGCGCGCTCGAGCAGATAGTCCAGATCGTCCGGCAGCACGGCGCGGCAGTGCACCGGATAGACGTGCTCCTGCGTCAGTAATACGGGAGTACGCCCGATGCGGCAGCAGATCTCCTCCACGAGCTCGTCCCGGTCGCGCTGCGTCTGTGCTATGGCCTGTCCCAGTGACGGCGGAAACAGTGCCAGCGCCTGATTTGTGAAGATCATCCGTCTCCCTCCTCTTTTGTCCTGCCACATCCTATGCACGCGCAGCGCAGAACAGAACAAAAAAAGAGAGGCAGCCAATAAGCTGCCTCTCTCAAGCAAAGGATAGATCAAATTAGAGTTTGCGGCACTCGAGGTAATAGCGCTTGTCCGCACCGAGGCCGATCGAAAAGCTCTTTTTCGGGAACGGGCCGGAGCGGAGCACAGACGTGAAGAGCTCCTCTTTTTCCATGCGCGGCATCAGGATGCCGCAGCAGCCGTCTCCGGCGGCGAGGTCAACTGCCTCGTCATCGCCGTGGATATAGTCGATCCGGCCGCCGTGCGCCTGCATATACGATGCGCAGAATGCATCCAGCGCAGCAATGGCCTCGCCGAGCGAGCTGCCGCGTGCGAGAATGTCTCTGCGCTGCGCACCAGCCAGCAGCGTGACCGCATAGCCGCGGCCGTCTGCTGCCGCAAGCGCGGCCTCGGCAGCGTCCAGCCAATGCGCCGCATCGGTCTCAAAGAGGACACGGTGGATGGGCTCGAACGTCACGGCCGGACTGTGCAGGTTCACAAGCTCGACCAGTGCATAGCGCGCGGGGTCAACTGCCGCCTGTTCGGGCGTGAGCGTCTTTTTCTTCTCCAGCCAGCACTGACGGGCAGCGGCCAGACTGTGGTTGCCGTCCGCAATTGCAAAACGCATGGCGTGCTCGCCGTCCGTTCCGACGCCGGTCGCACACATGGCTGCTGCCAGCCGATCGGCTGCGTCTCCGGCAATGCGGCGGCCGCAGATATGCCCGCCACCGGACATGAGGTCAAAATCATAGAGCGTGTCACCCGCAAGTGCCTCCGCCTTGCGGCAGATAGCATCCTCCGGATCTGTATAAAAGACCATGATGTGCGGCATTTCCAGCGCCGCCGCCGCACGGATGCGCACACGCGCCGGAAGACGCGAGGCGACCGTGCCCTCCGTTGCACGGATGGGCGTAACGGAATCGGGCGCGTAATCATACGCCTCAAGATCAAGCGCGCCGACGATGCCACAGCGCACAGCGCCGCCCGGCAGCGTACGCTGCACGAGCACAAGGCTGTGCGGCACGGTGCGAAACACGCCGCTGTCCAGATAAGCGTGCATCGTCTGCTGAATGGCACGCGTCGCCGCCGCTTCGTCACACTTACCGAGGTAAAACTCCGGCAGCATCAGCCGCAGCGTAGAGGGTGCGTCGCCGACCGTGTCCTGCACTGCGCGCCAATAGGCGGCGTCCGACGTGAACTGGTCGCAGGCAATGACACTCCAGCGATGCATATCCGCACGCTCAGGCAGCAGAATATCCGTAGGGGCAAAAAACAGGTTCTGGTTCATTCGAGACTCCATTTTTCCGCTCTGCCGACGGCGCGCAGCCAGTTGTCATGCTGCCGCTTTGCCTGCTCGGCATCCATTTCTGGCTTGAAAATACGGTCAGACTGGCGCAGGAGCGCAATATCGTCCACGCTCTCCCAGACGCCGCTGGCAAGGCCGGCGAGGAACGCCGCGCCGAACGCGGTCGTCTCGACCAGCTTCGGCCGGTCGATCGGCACGCGCAGCATATCCGCCTGAAACTGCATCAAAAACGAGCTCACCGACGCGCCGCCGTCCACGCGCAGGACGGAGATCGGGCTCTCAGCGTCGATCTGCATGGCATCGAGCAGGTCCTTGACCTGATAGGCGATGCCCTCAAGCGTGGCGCGGGCGATGTGCGCCTTGTTGCTGCCGCGCGTCAGACCGACGATCGCGCCGCGGGCATACATATCCCAGCGCGGTGCGCCAAGACCGGTGAACGCGGACACGAGATACACGCCGCCGTTATCCGGCACGCTCTCGGCCAGCAGGTCGCACTCATGCGCCGCGCCGATGAGACCAAGCTCGTCGCGCAGCCACTGAATGGAGCTGCCGGCATTGAACACGCTGCCTTCGAGGGCATAGGTGGTCTCGCCGTTAACGGACCACGCAACACTCGTGACCAGACCGCTGACGCTGCGCACGGACTTGTTGCCGGTGTTCATGAGCGTGAAGCAGCCCGTACCATAGGTGTTCTTCGCCTGACCCGGCTCGATGCACGCCTGACCGAGCAGCGCAGCCGCCTGGTCGCCGGCGCTGCCGCAGACGGGCACGCCCTCGAGCGCCTCCAGACCGGACAGCCCCGCCGTCACCCGTCCGTACACCATGGAGGACGGCACAGGCGTCGGCAGCATGCTCATCGGGATACCCAGACGTGCGCAGAGCTTCTCATCCCAGCACAGGCGGTCAATATCAAACAGCATTGTACGCGAGCAGTTGGAATAGTCCGACACATGCGCGCGGCCGCCGGTGAGGTTCCAGATCAGCCACGCGTCCACATTGCCGAACAGCAGGTCGCCGCGCTCGGCGCGCTCTCTTGCACCCGAAACGTTATCCAGAATCCACTTGATCTTCGTGCCGGAGAAATAAGCGTCTATGAGCAGCCCGGTCTTCTCCTTCACGTAATCACCGAGTCCGTCCGCCATCAGCTGGTCGCAGATGGGCGCCGTGCGGCGGCACTGCCAGACGATTGCATTATAGACAGGTCTGCCAGTGTGCTTGTCCCAGACGATGGTCGTCTCGCGCTGGTTCGTGATGCCGATGCCGGCGATGTCCGTCGGCGACAGGCCGCTCTTTTCAAACGCCTCGCTCATGGCGAGCAGCTGGCTCTCGAGGATGACCATCGGGTCATGCTCGACCCAGCCCGGTTTCGGATAGATCTGCGTGAATGGATACTGCGCCAGAGATACGATGTTTCCCTTACTATCGAAGATAATCGAGCGGGAACTGGTTGTACCCTGATCAAGTGCAATGATGTAGCCGTTCATAATGAAAATAACCTCCGTAGACTTGACGAATTTCGCCAATTGGAATACAATTCAGGTAGCTTTTAGTATATCACACAATAAGGAGTATTGCTATGCCATCTTTTCATGATTTTAGGTTTTTGTCCACTGATGGGAAACACAACGTATTTGCCAGAGAGTGCACGCCCGACGGCGAAGTGCGCGCCGTCCTGCAGATCGCGCATGGCGTCGCCGAGCATATCTACCGTTACGCTCCGTTTATGGAGTTTCTCGCAGAAAACGGTTTCGTCGTCGTCGCGAATGACCACCTTGGCCATGGTAAGACCGCAGAAAACGAACAGGAGCTGTGCTTTTTCGCAGAAAAGGACGGCTGGAACGATGTCGTGAGCGATATGGACACGCTCCACAAGCTCACTGCCGCCAAGTACCCCGATGTCCCCTACTTCCTGTTCGGCCACAGCATGGGCAGCTTCCTGACCCGCACCTATATCATTGACCACCCCGAGGGGCTCAAGGGCGTCGTCATCAGCGGCACCGGCCAGAACCCGGGCGCAGTCATCGCCGCCGGTAAGCTCATGGCAAAGCTCGAAATGATCGACAACGGCCCCATGTATCACAGCCCCACGCTCGACAAGCTTGCCTTCGGCAGCTATAACAAGAAATATGACCACGTGCGCACAAAGCTCGACTGGCTCACCCGTGACGAGGCGGTCGTGGACGCCTACATTGCCGACCCGCTCTGCGGTGCGATGGCGACTGCCGGCATGTTCCACGACATGATGGGCGGCCTGCAGTACATCTGGAAGACGGAAAACCTCAACAAGATGGATAAGTCCACCCCGGTCTACTTCATGGCCGGTGACGGCGACCCCGTCGGCAACTACGGCGAGGCGGTCAAGAAGGTCTACGAGCGCTTCCTGAAAACCGGCTGCAAGGACGTGAAGCTCAAGCTCTACAAGGACGGCCGCCACGAGATGCTCAACGAGCTCAACAAGGACGAGGTGTATGCCGACGTCCTCGAGTGGCTCAACAGCAAGATCTGATGTCTCAAACCGATGTCCGCGCATCGCGCGGGGATCGATAAATTCCCGGAAAGAACGCAGGACGAAGCGCGATGAAACAGGTGGATACCAAAGCATATATGACTGCGCTGCGCTCGCTCACCGAGCAGGGGCACAGCGTCAGCGTGCCCGTCGCCGGCAGCAGTATGTCGCCCTTTCTGGCAGGCGGGCGCGACACAGTGTTCTTTTCCAGGCCGGACACGCCCCTGCGCCGCGGCGACATCGTGTTTTACGAGCGCGCAAGCGGCCAGTTTGTCATGCACAGGATCCGCCGCGTGCACCGCGACGGCAGTCTCGACATCCTTGGCGATGCGCAGACCGAGACCGAGACCGGCATCCTGCCGCAGCAGGTCTTTGCGCGGGCGACCGCCGTCTGCCGAAAGGGTCGGCAGCTTCAGCCCGGAGATTTTCTGTGGGAGCTCTTTCGCGGACCGTGGCTGTGGGTCATTCCGCTGCGGCATCCCATTGTCCGGATATGGAGCGCGTTCAAAAAGCGCCGGACATAATACAATTACAATACAAAATTACAGATTGCGAAAAGCGAAGTGGTTTCACTTCGCTTTTCAGCTTCTCAAAGAACCTCGTAGTGTTTCGCCACCGCAGCGGCGAAAGAAAGTCCGATCATTTTCTTCGGCGACATGTGCGTCGAAGAAAATCCTTCTCGGCCTGCAAATGTGCGCGCCGTCCGCCTCCGACGGACGGCGCGTGCGCTGCAGTCAGGCCGAAAACCCCTCTGTCAAAAAGTAATTCTTTTGACAGCCTCGAAAAAGCGAAGTGGTTTCCACTTCGCTTTTTTCATTCTATTGGGTTTTAGAGGATGTCCAGCTCGCGGAGCTTTGCGACAAACGCATGGACGTCCTGCCTGAGCACGTCACGCTCGACGTCAAACGCCTCATAGAGTCGCTCGACGATCGCCTCCTCATTCTCGGCCTCCGGCAGCGCGTCCCATATGGCGGCGCCGGTCTCGTTGATCGTGAGCAGTCCTTGGAGCTTCGTCGTCGTCTCGCCGACCGGCACGAGGATCGTGTCGCCCGCGATCTCCCGCTTGACAAGCTGTGCTTTAAGCTTCATGTGTTTTTCATCCTTTCATACGCGCTCTGCGTCAGCGCGGCAGTAGCCTTCGTCATGGCGCAGACATATTCCGGCCTTCCGTCAAACGCGCCCGTCTCGGTCACGCACATCGCGGCGCAGGCATGGCACATGTGCTTATATTCGCACTGTGTGCACGCCGGCGGCAGCAGAATGCGCGCCGTGGCCGCCTTGGTTTCCTCCCATGCGCGCGCAAAGCCGAGCTCCGGCACGGAGACATCTGGCTGCACCATCATGCCGCACGGCGTCATGACGCCGCGCCAGTTGATCCAGAACGAGCTGCGCCCCGCGCGGCAGGCCATCTTCTCCCCCGGCGTTCCGTCGCACACTTCGCTCTCCGGCGCGCGGATACCGGCTCGCATTGCCTCGGCGCGCTGGCAGAACACCTCGTCCGAAAACCGCAGCCGATCCCAGCGCACGCTGCAAGCAGCTGCCTCCTGAAAGGTGAAGCGGTCGCTTCTGCCGGTCGCGCGCTCGTCACGGCGCACAGGCGGGAACATGTACGACGCCATCTGTACCGGCGTACCGAGCTCGGTCGCTATGGCATAGATCGCGTCCATATCATCGACATTGTACGGCGTCATGGAAGCGTTGAGCTTCACGCCGATGCCGAGCGCCTTGAGCGCGCGGATATTGTGCACGACGCGGTCATACATCGGCCGGCCGCACAGCCGTTCATATGTCTCATTGCAGCCGCCGTAAAGCGTGATGTTCATGCGCGACGGCGGCTCATGCCGGAAAAAATCCAGCCAGTCGTCGTCGATGAGCGATGCGTTGCTGTTGATGGACACCATGAGCCCCATCTTCTTGAGCTCAGTGAGCAGATAGCGGAAATCCACACGAATAAGCGGCTCTCCGCCGGTCAGCAGCAAAAACAGCATCCCCTGGCTGCGTGCCTGCTCCGCGATGGCGAGCCACTCGTCCGCGGTGAGCTCCGCCCCGCGCCGCCGCTGTTCCTCGGGCGTGAGGTGCACGTAACACATGCGGCAGTTGAAGTTGCAGCGCGCCGTGAGCTCAAAGTTTCCCGCAAGCGGGATGCCCTTTGCGCAGGCACGCGCGTGGAGATAAGCCGACAGCCGTGGCTCGGTGCTCATCTGTTCCATATCAGATACCTCCCAATTTGCCCCGCAGGGTTTCGACCGCCGTGGCGTCCGGCAAGCAGTCCATGCGCAGCACCGGCACGTCGGAGACGAGCCGCGCCACGCATTCGGTCATTTGTTCCGCCGAGCGCGCGTCCCATTCGTAATACGCGCACTGGCTGAGCACACCCGCAAACGCCGCCTGCGGGCTCGGGACAAACACGCGGTTTTCACTGCCCTGCCCGAGCAGGACGATCGCCCGGACCGGCGCCGTTACATTTTCGGATATGCCCGACGTACCCGCATAGAAAATGCCGTTCGCGGTCTTTTTGCCCACGTCCACAAGCGCGCGGTCGCCATTGACGACCCGCGCTCCTGCGCAGCGCTGCCAGAACGCAGCCTGTGTGCTTTTACCGATGCCGCTCGGACCGGAAAACAGGATAGCCTCGCCCGTGCGCGTCACAATGTACGCGCTGTGCAGCACGAGCATCCCGAGATCCGCAAAGATGTCAAACACCCCCGCCGCCTCGAGCACCGCGCGCACGGACGCGCCCGCGCGGTAGGCGTTGGCAAACGTGAGCTCCGTGTGCGCGCCGCGCGTCAAGGCATAGGTGAACTGCGGCGGCTTTCCCGGTGCGCCGTACTGCTCCAGCAGGTGGCGCTCCGCGCCCGACTGCCAGCGCCAGACCGCACCGTCATGCTGCGCCGCCTCCGGCGGCACGGGCGGCCGGTCGTCAAAATGCAGCCGGATCGTGTGCTCCGGCGCGCTGTCAGCCGCATGAAACGGGGCGCACATGAGCGAGCGCTCAATGGGCGCGTCCGCCTCGAGCGCAAACGTCACACCGCCGAAGCGGTAACACTCACGCTGCATAGGTCACAAAGAGCAGCTTGCTCGCGCCCTGCACAAAGTGGCTGGTGTAGCAGCTCTGGCTCTCGCCCGCCGCGAGATTCTTGACGCCCGCGCGGTACGTGATGCCGCCAAGCAGCATATCGCCGCTGACATTTTTATAGTAGACATAGACCTGCGCGGCGGCAGCGCCGGAGTTGTTGGTGACGGTGATAGTGTTGTCACTCGTCGTGACGGTGAACAGGTCATCGTGCATGGACAGCGGCTCTGCGAACACGGCGCAGCTCGTCACGGTCGCCGTCAGCTCCTCGGGCTTCTCGGGCATGGTCTGCGCGCTTAGCTCGAGCGCTTGCAGCGTCTGTCCGGCCGGGAGCGTGCTGATGTCGAATTCATAGTGCTCGTCGCCGCGCGCGAGGGTGATGTGCGCATACTGCACGTCGCTGCTGCCGGTGTTTTTCACGCGGATGCAAAAAACGTCCGGCACCGTCTTGTCCGAGCCGTCCTCAACAAACAGCCCCGCGTAGCGCCCGGTGCTGACGATCTGCAGGTCGTTGCCGATGTCCACGCCGTCGAGCTTGGATTTTTCCGCCGCGAGGCCGAATTCGTCGGGCTTAGCGGCTTTTTTGCCGCAGCCCGCGCACGCGAACAGCAGCGCCGCGGCGAGTGTGAGCAGCAGCGCACGCGCGCCGGTTTTCATGAGATGCATAGTGGTCGCTCCTTTGCTGCACGCCGCGTGAGGCGCGGCGTCCGGGATTTTGAAAAATGCCCTGCCCGATCGGGCAGGGCATTTCGATTTGATTTTACGCTACTTCACGACGAGAAAATCGCTTGATTATCCGTCGGAACATTGTAACAGAACTTATCCGGCTTGATAAGCGTACAAGAGCTAAAGTCTAGAAAGACTTTATCAGCTCCGAAGAAATACTGGCAGTTGCTGGGACTGCTAAAATTCGTGTTATCGTGATTGAAGCCAGTTCCGCACCCTACCGCAATGTTTGCACTCAGCTCGTAGTTCTCGAAATATACTTCGGGTTTCACATAAGGTTTCTTCATACTTTCGATCACTCCTCTCTCAGTGCTGCCATTTGTCAAAGATATTGTGCCACCAGTCGCGGATGGACGGGCGCACCGTCAGCGTCGCGGTGATCGGGTCACTCATGACACCGTCGGCATTGATGGCGCAGACGGTGTAGTCCGCCGTTGCCGTCGCCGTCACGGTATAGGTGAACACATGGTAGGTCACCTTCTTCGTGGAAGATCCCCAACCGCTGCGCTCGGTGCGAACCTTGTAGCTGTCGATCGTCACATCGTCGACAACGATCGCCTCGACGTCCGCAGACGTCTTGACCGTCAGGGTCGCCTTGCCGCCCTTATGGATATTGCGGCTCCACTTGGCCGTGAAGTGCTCAGGCTCAAAGGTCTGCTCGGGCGCGGCAAACAGCGCGCGCACAGACATGACTGCGGTGTCCTGCTCCTCAGCAGTCGGCGGGATCAGCGTGATTGTGCTTTCCGGCTTTTCCTTAAAGGTGATCTTCAGGTTCGTCAGGGACAGGAGGCCCTCACCCATGTTGGTGATCGTGAAGCTATCGCCGACCTTCGAGATCTCGTAGTACATCTCGGTCGCGGTGTTAAGCGTCTGATTGAGATCAGTGCCGCCGGTCACGACCATCTGCGCAGCTTTGCCATTAGGAGCTTTTGCGCCGATCTGGATGCTTGCAATGTTGGTATCACCCGGGACGGTAAACGTGATCGCCTGACCGGTGGCCAGATAGACCTCGTTGTTCGGGCCAAAGCTCTTATAGGTATCAACTTTAGCATTAACACCGCCGTCGATGAAGAGAGCATTGCTCTGCGCACCATTTTTCACCAGCGCGTCATGCAGCTTGATGTACTGCGGGTAACCCTCGCCGTCCTGCGCGTAGTCACCATTGTCCTTGCCCATGGGGTCATAGACGCGGATGGCATCGAGCCAGAAGCTGTACTGATTCTTACCGTTCGTATCGGCATAAGGTGCATACGCAGCCGTGATGACAACCTTGTATGTACCATAGTCAAGATCGCCGATCTTGATGACAGGAATCTGATACAGCGTGTCCGCGTTGCTGTTTACAGTCCACGCACCATCTTTCAATTCATAGCCATAGTAGTTGTTAACAAGCGTGCCCTTGACCTGCGTCTCCGTTCCATTACTGTTAACAGCATAGACCTTGACAGAAATCGAACCGGACTTGTTGTTCGTCAGCGAGATGACATCGAAGCCCGTGCCCTTGAAGGTGAAGGTCGCGGTCGGCCACGTAGTCGTCGTGTCGTTCTTCTCATACATTTCCGACTTGACGGTCACCATTTGGGCGCTGCCCATGGAGAGCTTGGTGGAGTCTGCATAGGCGGCATCGTAGCCGTAGACGGCATCTGCGCTCATCTTGCCCAGCTCCGTCAAAGCCTGCGTGGTCGTTGCCTTCGCAGCAGTGTCGTCCGTGTCCTTTGTCCACTTTGCAGCCGCAGCCTTACCCGTGCCGTCCGTGAACTTGGCGAAGCTGTCCTCATAGTAGACGCTCGTCGCGGGGATGATGTTGACGGAGAAGACCGTCGGCTGCTCAGCCGGATCATTCGTAAACTTGACAAAGAGCGAGATCGCCGCCGTGCTGTCAAGCGTATTGTGGAGCGTATACGTCACCGTCTTATCGTCGCTGTTGATCTTCGCAGTGCCGTACTTGCCCGTATTCTCAAGCGTCTGCTCACCGGCAAGCAGTGACATCTGCGCGATCGTGCTGGCATCCTCAATGCCGAATGCGCTCACCGGAATCGTCACCGGCAGACCGAAGTCAACGACATAGGTCTTGGCCTTCAAGTCCTTGCGGTCATAGTGCAGCATGAGCGTCTTGCCGTCTTCGGAAATCTCAGCCCAGCGATACTCGTAAATGCCGCTCTTGTAGTTGCCGGTCACACCGTCAAGCTGCTTAATGTCCTTACTGATGGTCTGCTGGTTACCGGAAGCATTGACCACATAGGCGCTGTCCGGCAGATAGCCGTTATCCTCGGCAGTCTTGCCCATCCACGGACCGGCTTCGCCGATGCAGGACTTGCCGTCCATGAGCGCAGTCTTGTAGTTCGGCTCAGGATCGGTTGCCTGATGCTTTGCCACGATCTGATACTTATAGATCTGGGTGTCGGCATCGTCATCCCAATAGGTGACGTTCAGGTTGGTTTCGAGTTCCACCGCGCTCAGGTAGATCAGCACAAGCTTGCCTGTATTTTTTGCGGGCCACTTGATGTTGCTGATCTTGCCGTTGACAATAGGTTCTGTGCCATAGCTTGCGTCCCAAACCACGGTCTCATCATACCAAATGCCGCCGGCCTGCGTCGTTTTCATATTCCAGTTGATGCTGTCATTTTTGTACCATTTGTTGTCGTCATCCTGTCTGGTACGCACACCATCGGTTACCGTGATTTTCGAGATCGTATAGTACTCGTTCTCTTTCGGCATGATGATGCCGATGTCACGGCCTGTTTTCTCATAGTTATAAATCGTCGTGGAGCCCGGATACATATTCTCCTTCGAAGGCAGCACCGTGTTGTCAGGATAGACGACCGCAAACGTCAGCGCTACCTGACCATTACTTCCATTGCCATCGGAGGGGATTCCAACACCCCAGTCCTTTGTGTACGTGGTGACGTCCTTTGTGACTTCCGTCTTCTGCAGGTAATATGCGACCAGCTGATCGCCGGAGCGGAAATAGTGCCAGATACCGTCCGCAGTCTGATACTGCCACGCGCTCTTATTCGCGCTGTTGGTATAGTAGCGGACATTGGTCAGCGTCGTACCGTCACCGGTGCTGTCTCCCCATCCGGAAGCAGCCTGTTTGTGGTACTTATCCAGACGCATGGTCTGCCAATAGGTGGCATCCATTTGGGGGTTGCTGCTCGAATTGTTTTTGCGGAAATAGCCATTTGCAGGCGCAAGCGTCGATACATCAACACCTGTGGGATTCGATGCTGCCGCGCTCGTGATCACATGGCTTTTCTTTTCGCTCTTGTAATCATATACATGACAAGTTGTGATCATGTACTCAAGGGTGAGCGAATTCGCCGTGAGCGGATCAGAAGGCAGGTTGTCATTGACGACGATGTGATACCATGTTCCATCAATCTGAACATCCGTCGTTCCGACGTTGCGGCCGGTGATGGCGATGGTGCTGATGTTGATGGGGGGTTGTCCAACCGTAATGGGCGTGCCGAGGACGTCGCCATCTTTGCTGACGAGCTTGCCGTCGGTAAGGCCACTGAAATATGAACAACTAGATGTCCAACCGGACTTGGTTGTCCAATGCCCATTATCACAGTACAGCCACGTCTCATTGCCTTTGGGATTGAGGTCCAGATAAAACCCTTTACGATGGGAAATCCATGTCCACTGAGCAGCATTGTCAGCATCATCCACCCATTCGGCGTTGGCATCCAGATATTTTCCCTCGCTGTTTACGATGTAGTATGCCGTGCCCACAGTCATGCTCATCGTGAGCTCGCCCTTGAGGTCATGCTTACTGGTAACATTGACTTTAGCCACTTCATCGTCATGCGTGTAGCTGCTCAGAACCTGACCGGGCATAGTTTTTGACCACGTTTCGCCGACGGTAAGGTCAATGCGCACGTCGCCCTCGCCCGCGACCGTGAGATCCATGGAATAGGACTGGCCGTTATCGGCTTTGGCGGTGACCGTCGCAGTACCTCTCGAGAGGGCGTTGACCGTCACGCGGTTTCCGGTCACGGTGCTTGCGGCGCTTCTCGTCACGCTGCCGAGAGACAGAACGCTCGCATCGCTGACAGACCACACTGCATTCAGGCCGGTGGAAAGGCGCAGAACCGAAGAATTGCCCACAGTCAGTGTCTGTCCGCGGTGAGCGGTCTCGACCTGCGGCACTACGGGCGTAAAGTAGTCGCTGTTCTTCTGCGACAGCGTCTGCATGAGTCCCTTGACATAGCCCTGTTCGTTGGCGTTGTATTCCGGTTTCGGATCGTCGCACCAGAAGCAGATCATCGCACCGATCGGCGTCACGCTGCCGTTCTTATCGCCGCGCACAGAGGTGACAGGCGTATTTACCACGCCGTTTTGGGCACGTTTATACGTGTATGCTGTGACTTTATCAGCAAGCACATAATACCATGCATCATTGGTATTGAGGATCTTGTGACCCTTATCTGCAATAAAGCTTGCAGGTGCCGGGGTGTAGCCAGTCCAGCCGGTCGTCCAATAGCTGACGACGATGTCCTTGGAAAATTCGCCGCCGCTTGTGTTGCTGTTATAGTAAATGCCGTCGTTAAACGCGATGGGCGTCATACCGGCCGCAACGATCTGCGCGGCGACCGCATTGACATAGCTGACAAAGTTGCCATACTTTTTATCCTTGATCAGCGCTGCAAAACCGTCGGTCTTGTCATTGGCATACTCGTCCGCGCCCATATTGAAGTAGCCGCAGCCCTTGCCGGCGAAGTAATTGATGTACTTCTGCAGGAGCGCCTGCGTGAACGCAACGGCAGTGGTATTCGCCACGTCGATCGTGCGGACAGAGTCGTAGGCGGAGCAGTTCACCCCCGTCAGAGAGGTCGCCGCGCTCAGGATCGCATCCATGTGACCCGGCGTGTTGATCAGCGGGATGATGGAGATGTTCTTGCTCTGCGCATAGGCAATGATCGCGTCCATATCAGACTGCGAGAGCTCATTCACGCTGCCCGCATCGTAATACTTCACGTTGCCGTTATGGATCTGCGTCTTCACATCATCACTGGCATAGGTCTTCCCATCAACCGTGACAGACATATCGTCCAGCAGGAAACGCAGGCTGTCGTTGCCGACCGCCAGTTCTATGTGCGTATAGTTCGCCGCGGAAGCCGTGTCGATCAACGACTTGATCTCAGCGACGCTGAAATACTTTCTGCCGCAATCCAAATGGAAAACGCGCATGAAATCATTTCGTGCCGAGCTGCTCGCTCCTGTCTCGTTCGTTGCCATCGTGAACGCTGACATGGACATCAGGCTCAGCAGCATGACCAGTACAAGAATCATGGAAAGCACTTTTTGCATTGTCGTTCTTTTCCGTGCCTGGTTCATTCTTGTCATTCCTTTCGATACCTTTTTTCCTGCCGTTTTGGGGCCATCGTGCCGCAAAATGGGCGCAGCACGACATACTGTAGAAATCGCGACGTTTCAATACCTTAACTGCTTTTTTGCACAAATTTTCGTATAATTTTTTTAGGAACACACTGCTGTATTTGGGCACAACTGCCAAAAACGGGTCCTGCGCAGGCGCAGCGGAGAACCCCGCTACAGCGCAGAACCCTGTGTAAGATCGTCGCGCGCGAAAGCGGCGTGGATCGCATTGAGCACGCGCTTTTTGTCTGCGCTCCAAAGTGGCGCGATGAGGTCGCGCTTGGCACCGTCGCCGGTCAGACGGTGGATGACCGTCTCCGGCGGGAGGACGCGCAGACACTGCTCGAGCAGGTCGATATAGTGCTCCGGCGTGAGCACCTCGAACTTCCCGGCAGCATAATCCTCTGCCAGATCCGTGCCGCGCAGCACATGCAGCAGGTGCAGCTTGATGCCCTGTACCCCGCTCTGACCGATATAGCGCGCAGTCTGCACCATCTGCGCATCCGTCTCCCCCGGCAGGCCGAGAATCTGGTGGACAATGACCTCCAGACCGGCCGCGCGGAGACGGCGCACTGCATCGTCGAACACCGGCAGGTCGTAGCCGCGGCGGATATAGGCCGCGCTGCGCGGATGGATGGTTTGCAGACCGAGCTCGACCCAGACTGGCTTTTCGGCGTTCAGCCGCCGCAGGAGCGCAACGGTTTCATCCGGCAGACAGTCCGGCCGCGTGGCGACCGAGAGCGCGACCACATCCTCCGGCGCGAGCGCCTGTATGAACAGGCGCTCCATGTGCGCGAGACTGCCATAAGTGTTCGTGAAGTTCTGAAAATAGGCGATGTACTTGCCGCCGCCGTTTTTGGCGCGGACGCGCGCCTTGGCCGCCTCGATCTGCTGCGGAATGTCCAGTGCACGGTCGGCGGCAAAGGCGCCGGAACCGTCCCCGGCACAGAAAATGCAGCCGCGCGTATCGATGGCCCCGTCCCGGTTCGGACAGGTAAAGCCGCCGTCGAGCGCAAGCTTATAGACCTTGCAGCCGAAGCGGCGGCGCAGCTCCTCGTTCAAAGTGTGATAATACATAGCAGAAAAAAGGCCGGGGATGCCCGGCCTTTGTGTTTATGCCTTCATCTGGCGCTTGCGCGCAAGGTTGACCATGCCCTCAGGCATATCGTTGAGGTTCATGAGCATCTTGCCGCTGCCGAACGCCGCGCACGAGAGCGCATCGTCCACGACGATCGTGCGGATGCCGGTGTCCTTCTCGACGAGCTGGTCAAAGCCGTAGATCAGGCTGCCGCCGCCGGCCATGACGATGCCGTTTTGCGCGATGTCCGAAACGAGCTCCGGCGGCGTGCGCTCGAGCACCATGTGGATGGTCTCGAGAATATCGCGCGCGGGCTCGGCAATGGCCTCGACAAGCTCGACCGAGCTGATCTTCACGGACTTCGGCAGGCCGGTCGTCAGGCAGCGGCCCTTGACCTCCTGAATGCCCACCTCGGCGCGCGGCACAAGGCACGCGATGCCGATCTTGAGCTCCTCCGCCGTGCGCTTGCCGATGAGGATGTTGTGCTTGCGGCGCACATAGCGCACGATCGCCTCGTCAAAAGCGTCACCGGCGGTCTTGATCGACTCGCTCTCGACCACGCCGCCGAGAGAGACGACCGCGACCTCCGTCGTGCCGCCGCCGATGTCGATGACCAGGTGACCGTCCGGCTTGGAGAGGTCGGCGCCCGCGCCGGCCGCCGTCGCCACGGCGGACTCGACCAGATACACCTTGCGCGCTCCGGCCTCGATGACGGCGTCGATGACGTTGCGCTCCTCCACGCCGGTCACGCTGCTCGGCACGGTGACGAGCACGCGCGGCTTGAAGAGGCTGAACGACGTCACGCGCGAGAGCAGCTCCTTGAGCATGAGCGCCGTCATGTCATAGTCCGAGATGACGCCCGCGCTGATCGGATGGATGGCCACGATGTTCGCCGGTGTGCGGCCGAGCATCTTCTGCGCGTCCTGACCGACCTTGAGCATACGGCCGGTGTACTTATCGACCGCCACGATGGACGGCTCACGCAGCATGATGCCCTTGCCGCGCACGAACACGCGGATGTTGGTCGTGCCGAGGTCGATGGCAATGTCCCTTTCAAAAATCATCATAAAGCAAAACTCCCGTATCATCCGCGCTGCGGATGTTATAGTTGATCGTAGCCGTCTGGCGGCTGTTTTAGTCAGCGGAGCGCGCGACCGTGGCGCACACCACCTGCTCCGCGCCCGCCTTGCCGAGCACCCGCGCGCACTCTGAAAGCGTCGCACCGGTCGTGACGATGTCGTCCATGAGCAGGATGCGCTTTCCGGTCACGTCCGCACCCGTTTTCATGCGGTACGCACCGGCGATGTTTGCGCGGCGTTTGGCAGCGTCGCCCGTGCCGGACTGCGGCTGCGTGTTGCGCTGCTTATGCAGCGTCGGCGTGAACGGAAGCCCGAGCTCCTTCGCCGTCGAGCGCGCCAGCAGACACGCCTGATCATACCCGCGCTCGCGCAGGCGCTTGCGGCTCAGCGGCACCCACGTGACGAGGTCATACTCCCCCGCCAGCTCCGTGCGCACCGTGTCGGCGACGAGGCGGCCGTAGACCTTGGCATACCCGGTCGCGCCGCCGAATTTGTAGCGCAGGAGCGACGCACGCACATCGCCCTCATAATTGAGCGGCGAGACGCACGCGCGGACGAACGAAAAGCGCTGCCGTCCGCCGTTTTGCGCAAACGGCAGGCCGGTCCTGCAGTGTGCGCAGAGGCCGTCGCCGCTCGTCTCGAGAAAATCATGGCAGAATGCGCACCGCGGCGGATAGAGCAGGTCGAGCAGGAATGTGACCACCTTCATACCGCACCGCACTCCCCGCAGAGCCGGGCGCGCAGACCGCTGTAACGGCGGGTCTGCGTCTGATTGTCGATCATATGATAGGCTGTGCCCTCGTCCCCGACGATGATGAGCAGGGACTTGGCGCGTGTAATGGCCGTGTAGAGCACGCTGCGCGTGAGCAGCATGGGTCCGGCCTTGCCAATGCAGAGCACGACCGCGCGGTACTCGCTGCCCTGCGATTTGTGCACCGTCATGACCCATGCGTGCTCGAGCTCGTTGAGCATCTCGAAGCCGTAGGTCGCGGTCTTCCCGTCGTAGCACACGGCAAGCGTCTCCGTCTGCGGATCGATGGCCGTGATCTGACCGACATCGCCGTTATAGACGCCGGTTCCGGCGGTCGTACCGTCCGGGTTTTTGAGCACGATGTCATAGTCATTGCGGATCTGCATGACGCGGTCGCCCTCGCGAAAGACGGTCTCGCCGAAGCGCCGCTCCTTCTTCTCGGGCGACGGCGGGTTGAGCGCCGCCTGCAGGCGCACATTCAGCGCCGCCATGCCGGTGTCATACTTGCGCGTCGGCGTGAGCACCTGAATGTCGGACGGCGGGATCTTCATATTGTTCGGCAGCCGTGTCCGGCACAGCTCGACGACTGTGTCGGCGGCCTTCTGCGCGTCCGCGCGCCGGAGGAAGAAGAAGTCCCCGCTGTTTTGCGAAAGCGGCGGGTGCTCGCCGCGGTTGATCGCGTGCGCGTAGGAGACGATGCTGCTGCCGGCGGCCTGACGGAAGATCTCCGTCAGGCGCACGGTCGGCACGACGCCGCTGCGGATGATATCCGAAAAGACGTTGCCCGGTCCGACGGACGGAAGCTGGTCAGCGTCTCCCACGAGGATGAGCCGGCACTCCGGGCGCATGGCGCGCAGCAGCGCGCACATGAGCGAAATGTCCACCATGGAGCATTCGTCAAGAATGACGGCGTCGCACTCAAGCGGGTCATCCTCGTCGCGCCGGAAGGTGATATCCTGATGGTCATCGCTCATACCAGCCTCGAGCAGACGGTGGATCGTCTGCGCGCTCTGCCCGGTCAGCTCGCTCATGCGCTTGGCGGCGCGTCCGGTCGGGGCGGCAAGCTGCGTGTCGAGCTTAAGCGCGTCAAAGAGCGCGAGGATCGCGCGTATGGACGTCGTCTTGCCTGTGCCGGGGCCGCCGGTGATGGCGATGACCTGGTGCTGGCAGGCAAGGCGCAGCGTCTCCTTTTGCTGCTCGGCAAACGTCAGACCAAGCTGCGCTTCTATGCGCGCGGCGATCTGCTCCGTGTCCGGCATACGGCGGTACTCCGTCTGTGTCATGGCAAGCAGGCGCTCGGCCGTGTAGGCCTCCGCCTCATGCAGGCGCGCGAGATAGCATCCGTCACACCCGGCGACCCGCTCGCGCACGAGCGCGCCGCTGTCGACGAGCGCATCCACGCTCTGCGCGACCAGCTCGTCCGGCACACCGCTGAGCTGCGATGTAGCTGCGAGCAGATTGCGGTAGGAGATAAAACAGTGCCCGCGCACGGCGTTGTAGGCAAGCTCGTACAGCGTCGCCGCAGCGACACGTTCCGCGCTCTGATCGTCAAAGCCGTGGCCGAGCGCCAATGTGTCCGCCTCCTGAAACGAGGCGCCGATGGCGTCCGAAACGAGTATGTAGGGGTTGTCCTGCACGAGCTGCAGGGCCTCGTCACCGTAATACTGGTACATCCGCAGGGCAATGACCGGGCGGATATTCGCTGAGGCCAGAAACTCGATCAAGCGGCGCATGCCCGCCTGACGGCGGAAATTGGCCGACATGGCCTTCGCCTTGGAAAGGCTAATGCCCTTGATGGCCGTGAGCTTTTCCGGCTCGTACTCCAGTACATTCAACGTGTCGGCGCCGAAGCGCGATACAAGCAGCGATGCCGTCGCCGGGCCGATGCCGTGCACGGCGCGCCCGGCGAGGTAGGCATAGATCGCGTCCGCCGTCTCCGGCATGGTGCGCTCGGCAAACTCGGCCTTGAACTGCTGGCCGTGCACCGGGTGCGTCATCCAGCTGCCGGTGACGATCATGGACTCGCCCGGCACGGCGTACGGAATGCAGCCGACGACCATGGTCTGGCTGCCGTCGTCCACGTCGAGCTTGAGCACGGTGTAGCCGTTTTCCTCGTTTTGATAAATGACCGCCGCAACGGTCCCGCATAATTCTATTGGATTGACGTTTGCATCCATTGGCAAATTTCCTCTGTATTGCACAGTTTCAGATCTTCGCACCGCCGCGCCGCGCGCTCGCAGAGCGCGCGCGCATCGTCGGTCAGGCCGCAGTCGACGAGCAGAACATCCGCCACGAGCGTTCCGCCCTCGCGCAGCCAGCGAATGCCGCGCAGAAGCTGTTCGAGCTCCGGTGCGTCCCCGCGTGCCCGTATGATGAGCGTGAGCCGTGCATCCCGGCTCGAGCGCACCGGTGTGAGCAGCGCGCAGCCGAGCATCCGCAGCAGCCACGCAAAGCCCAGGATCAGCAGCGCACACAAGGTGATCTGAATGAACATCTTCACCGCCCCCCTCTCCTTTCAGCCTATGAGAAAGGGGGCTTGACCGTTAACCTTCGAGTTCTTTTTTCAGGAATTGACCGGTGTAGCTCTCGGCGCAGCGCGCGCAATCTTCCGGCGTGCCGGTAAAGACGATGCTGCCGCCCGCGTCGCCGCCCTCAGGGCCGAGGTCGATGATGTGATCGGCCACTTTGATGACGTGCAGGTTGTGCTCAATGACCAGCACCGTGTTGCCGGCATCGGTCAGACGGTCAAGAATATCGATCAGGCGTGCGACGTCCGCCACGTGCAGGCCGGTCGTCGGCTCGTCAAGGACGTAGATCGTCCGCCCGGTGCTGCGCTTGGACAGCTCGGTCGCAAGCTTGATGCGCTGCGCCTCGCCGCCAGAGAGCGTCGTGGACGGCTGGCCGAGCTTGACATAGCCGAGACCGACATCCATGAGCGTCTGCAGCCGGTCGCGGATCTTCGGCTGGTTCTGAAAGAACGCAAGCGCTTCCTCAACGGTCATGTCCAGCACTTCGGCAATGTTCTTGCCCTTGTAGTGTACCTCGAGCGTCTCGCGGTTGTAGCGCTTGCCCTTGCAGACCTCGCACGGGACGTAGACATCCGGCAGGAAGTTCATCTCGATCTTCAGCAGGCCGTCGCCGGAGCAGGCCTCGCAGCGGCCGCCGCGAATGTTGAACGAGAAACGTCCGGCGCTGTAGCCGCGCAGCTTCGCGTCCTGCGTGGAGGCAAAGAGGCTGCGGATATCGTCAAACAGGCCGGTATATGTCGCCGGATTGGAGCGCGGCGTGCGGCCGATGGGACTCTGGTCGATATTGATGATCTTGTCCAGATACTCCACGCCGTCGATGCCGTCGCATTTGCCGGGGCGGAGCTTCGCGTGGTTGAGCTTGCCCGCAAGCGTTTTATACAGCACCTCGTTGACGAGTGAGGACTTGCCGCTGCCGGACACGCCGGTCACACACGTCATGACGCCGAGCGGGATCTGCACATCCACGTGCTTGAGGTTGTGCTCGCTCGCGCCGCGGATCACGAGCGCGTGGCCGTTTCCGGTGCGGCGCTGCGCAGGCACGGGGATCTTCTTTTTGCCGGACAGATACTGCCCGGTGATGGAGCGCTCGCAGCGCGCGACCTCCTCCGGCGTACCGGCACAGACCACTTCCCCGCCGTGCACGCCCGCGCCCGGGCCGATGTCGATGAGATAGTCTGCCGCACGCATGGTGTCCTCGTCGTGCTCGACGACGATGAGCGTGTTGCCGAGGTCACGCAGCTCGCGCAGCGTGGCCAGCAGCTTTTCATTGTCGCGCTGGTGCAGACCGATGGACGGCTCATCCAGAATATACAGCACGCCCATGAGCGACGAGCCGATCTGCGTTGCGAGCCGGATACGCTGGCTCTCGCCGCCGGAGAGCGTTGCCGCCGAGCGCGCGAGCGTCAGATACTGCAAGCCGACACTCTGCAGAAAATGCAGCCGCGAGCGCACCTCGCGCAAAATGCTGTCGGCGATCTGTGCGTCTTTCTCGCTGAGCGTGAGCCGGTCAAGAAACGCCAGCTCCTCCGTGATTGGCAGCGCAGTGAATTCCGAGATGTTCAGCCCGCCGACCGTGACGGCCAGCACCTCCGGCCGCAGCCGCGCACCGTGGCAGTCCGGGCAGGCCGTCTCCACCATGCAGTCCTCAAGCGATGCGCGCATGGCATCGCTCTGCGTCTCCTGATAGCGGCGCTCAAGGTTGCAGACGATGCCCTCAAACGGGCGGCGCAGCACGCCGGCACCGCGGTTGGTATCATAATGCAGAGTGAGCTCTTCATCCCCCGTGCCGTAGAGCAGGATCTCGCGCACGTGCTCCGGCAGGTCGCCGATGGGCGTTGCAAGGTCAAAGTGATATTTTTCCGCCAGCGCGTCGTAATACATCCGGCTGATGCTCTCATCCTTGACGCCGTTCCAGCCGCTCGCGGTGATGCCGCCGTCGAGGATGGACTTCGACAGATCCGGAATGATGAGCGCCGGGTCGATGCGCAGCCGCGTGCCAAGACCGCCGCAGGTCGGGCACGCACCGTAGGGGCTGTTGAACGAGAACATCCGCGGCGTGAGCTCCTCGATCGAGATGCCGCAGTCGTCGCAGGCGTAGTTCTGTGAGAAGAGGATCTCGCGCTTCTCCTCCGGGATGTCCGCCAGCACGAGACCGCCGGAGAGCGCGGACGCGATCTCGACAGCATCGGTCAGGCGTCGGTTCTGGTCGGGGCGGATGACGACGCGGTCGACCACGATCTCAATATTGTGCTTGCGGTTTTTATCGAGCGTGATCGTCTCCGTGAGGTCATAGATGCTGCCGTCCACGCGCACGCGCACATACCCGCCGCGGCGGGCATCGTCGAACACCTTCTGGTGCTCGCCCTTGCGCGCACGGATGACCGGCGCCAAGATCTGCACGCGCGTCGCCTGCGGCAGCGCCGCGATCTGATCGACGATCTGGTCGACCGTCTGGCGGCGGATCTCCTTGCCGCACTTCGGGCAGTGCGGCACGCCGACACGCGCCCACAGCAGACGCAGATAGTCGTAGATCTCCGTGACCGTGCCGACGGTCGAACGCGGATTTTTGCTGGTGGTCTTCTGGTCGATGGAGATGGCCGGACTCATACCGTCGATGGAGTCGACGTCGGGCTTGTCCATCTGGCCGAGAAACTGCCGTGCATAAGAAGACAAACTCTCCATATAGCGCCGCTGCCCCTCGGCAAAGATGGTGTCGAACGCAAGGCTCGACTTGCCGGAGCCGGACAGGCCGGTCATGACGACCAGTGCATCGCGCGGAATTTCCACATCAATGTTCTTGAGATTGTTCTCCCGCGCGCCTTTGATTACAATATGATCCCGCATGGGTGCCTCCGAAATTGCTTAGGATTCAATAGTCAGCTCCGCCGTGCCCGCACGCACGAGCGCGATGAGCGCCTGCGGCGCGGTCTCGACCTGATAGCCGATCTTGCCGGCGCTGACAAGGATGGTCTCCTGCGCGAGCGCCTGAGAAGCAAAGACCGTGCGAAACTGCTTTTTCATGCCGACCGGCGAGCAGCCGCCGCGCACGTAGCCCGTCAGGGGCGTAAGCTCGGACACGTGCAGCATGGCGACGGACTTCTCCCCCACGGCCTTCGCCGCCTTCTTGAGGTCAAGCTCGCACGCGACCGGAATGACGAACACGTACGGCGTCTTGCTCGCGCCGCGAGCGACCAGCGTCTTGAACACCTTCGCCGGGTCCATGCCCGTCATCTGTGCAACGGTCACGCCGTCCACCGCATCGTCGCCGTGCGGATATGTGTGCGGCGTGTAGGGCACCTTCTTCTGGTCGAGCAGACGCATGACATTTGTTTTTTCGATGGATGATTTCGCCATGAGACATTCCTCCGCTGATAATAACACTTTATTATATCCGATTTCCCGCATAGTTTCAAGGGATTTGGCGCAAAAGCGTTGCGAACCGGCACGGTTATGCTATAATACGCTCAGAATGAAACCGGAGGGATGACCAATGCCGGACAACACGATCCGCGGCCGCTTCGCGCCCAGCCCGAGCGGGCGGCTGCATCTGGGCAATATGCTGACATTTCTGCTCGCTTGGCTGGACTTGCGCGCGCGCGGCGGGACGATGGTATTCCGCCTTGAGGATCTCGACCCGGAGCGCAGCTGGGAGCACTATGCTGACCTGATGGCCGACGACCTGCTCTGGCTTGGGCTCGACTGGGACGAGGGCTGGCGCCCCGGCTCGCAGGATTGCCGTCAGGGCACGCGCACGCAGCGCTACACCGCCGCACTCAACGCGCTGACGGAGCGCGGCATGGTGTATGACTGCTATTGCAGCCGCGCAGAGCGGCTGGCCGCGAGCGCACCGCACCCCGGCGAGCCGCGCGAGGCCGGCTGCCCCTGTCGGACACTGTCAGAGCAGGAGGTGCAAAAGCGCCTGCGCATGGGTCGCCGCGCGGCGAAAAAGCTTGCGGTAACGGACGCGGACATTGCCTTCGTTGACGCGCACTACGGTCTGCAGGCAGCCGAACTGCGGCGCGGGCGCGACGATTTTCTCATCCGGCGCTCGGACGGGGTGTTCGCCTACCAGCTTGCTGTGAGCGTGGACGATCTGGAGATGGGCGTCACGCGCGTTGTGCGCGCGCGCGACCTGCTTGACTCCACGCCGCGGCAGATCTGGCTGATGGAAACGCTCGGCGGCAAGGCCCCGGAATACGCGCACGCGCCGCTGCTCGTCGCGCCGGACGGGCGCAAGCTCTCCAAGCGCGAGGGCGACCTGAACATGGAGGCCCTGCGGCAGAAATACACACCCGAACAGTTGACCGGAAAGCTCGCAAAGCTCGCGGGTCTGCGGCAAACGGACGCGCCGGTGACGGCAATCGAGCTGGCAGCGGACTTTTCCTGGGACAAGGTCCCGCGCGCGGACATTCCGATCCCGCCGGATTTTTAATATGAGACGAACGATGGGCGCATCCAGACGGATGCGCCCATTTTGCATGCCATTATTTTTCCGTCAGCCGCTGCACCATGGTGTCGTGCGCGGCACGCTCGGCCGCGTCGTCGAGCGGCTGCAGCTCCAGCTCCGGATAGCGGCCATGCAGCGCTGTTGTGAGCAGGTGGTCGCAAAATGCCGGATTTTTCGGCAGCACCGGGCCGTGGCTGTACGTGCCGAAGACGTTTTGATAGCGCACGCCCTCAAAGCCGTCCTCCCCGTTGTTGCCGCCGCCGACGAGCACCTTGCCGAGCGGCGACACGCCGCTGCCGAGGTAGGTCTTGCCGCTGTGGTTTTCAAAGCCGACGACCGTACTGCCGCCGGACTCCGGCAGGCACTCGAAGAGCGTGTTGCCGATCATGCGTTCCTTCGCTCCGACGGTATAATAGTCGATCGCGCCGATGAAATCGCACTGCTTGCCGTCCCACGTGCGGTAGTAGCTGCCGAGCATCTGGTAGCCGCCGCAGATGGTCAGAAACGTTTTGCCGTCGGCAATGGCAGCCTTGATCTCGCTGCCCTTTCCGGCTTTCAGATCGGACAGGAGCACCTCCTGCTCAAAGTCCTGACCGCCGCCGATGAAAAACAGGTCAAACTGTGTAAAATCCGCCTGCTGACCGACCGTGACCTCCGTCACCTCGGCGTCGATGCCGCGCCACTCCAGACGGCGGCGCATGCAGAGAATATTGCCCCGGTCGCCGTAGAGGTTCAGAAGGTCCGGGTAAAGATGGCAGATACGCAGGGTCTTTTCGCTCATTCCCAGAACTCCTTTCCGCCGAGCTGCTTTTGCAGCCGGCCGCGCAGATCCAGCATGGCCGTATAGGTCGGCATGATGAACACCGGGTATTCCGATGCGCACATCGCGTCGATCAACGGGTCATAATCGTAAAACACTTCGATGCGCGCCTCGTCCACGCCCGCATATTTCAGGCGCAGGCGCATATCGTCCGCGCGCACACCGGACACATACACGTGCCGCAGGTGTTCGCCCATGGCGGCAAGCCGTTCAAAGTCGGCATCCCAGATCCACGAGATATCCGTGCCGTCGGCGTCGCGGTCGTTGAGGCAGACGACAAACGTCGCATCCTCGTCGAGTCCCGCAAGATAGCGCATGGTCTGGTTGCAGCCGGCGGGGTTTTTCACGAGCATCATGCGGCCGGGCGTGCCGCGCAGGTCAAATTTCTCCATGCGGCCAAAGCCGCAGCCGAACGCACCAAGGGCGTGCACGATCGCCTCCGGTGCGAAGCCGAACGCAGACAGCGCAGCCGCCGAGCCGACGGCATTATAGATGTTGTATGCCGCCGGGAGGTTGATGTGCACGGCGTACTCCTGTCCGCCGATGGACATGGTAACATCGCTCGTATCCACGCCGAGGCTCTGCACCGCCGTAACGGCGACCTGCGGGGCTTCGCGGTGGTAGCCGCACTTCGGGCAGCGGAACGCACCCAGATGCCCGTAGGTATGGTAGTCATAGACATACTCGGTCTTGCAATGGATACAGTGCGGCGCGTCGGACAGCTCCGCCGTACCGTCGTCGCCGAGCGGCACGTTCACACCAAAGCGCACGACCGGGTTCGGCACCTGCGCCGGGATGGACGCGATGAGCGAACAATCGGCGTTGATGCACAAAATGCTCTCCGGCGTGTGGCGAATACCCTCAAGGATGTTATTGAGCGTGTGCGTGATCTCGCCAAAGCGGTCAAGCTGGTCGCGGAAAACATTCGTCGCCACAATGACCTCCGGCTTGAGATACTTGAGCACGGTCTTGGACGCAGCCTCGTCGCACTCGATGACGGCAAACTGACACTTTGGCTTACCGGTCAGGGTGCTGTGCATGGCAAACTCCGCCGTGATGCCGGAGATGAGGTTTGCGCCCGAGCGGTTGGAAAAGTAGTTGAGCCCCGCATCGGCAAACGCCTGCTCGATCATGCGGGAGCTGGTCGTTTTGCCGTTTGTGCCGGTGACGAGGATGACGCGCACCCCCCGCGAGAGCACGCCGAGCACCTGCGGGCACACCTTGAGCGCCACACGACCGGGAAACGCCGTGCCGCCGCGGCGCAGCAGCCGCAGCAGCCCGCGCGCAAGCTTACACAGCAATACTGCAAAAAAAGTTCGGATCTTCATTCGTTTGGGTCACTCCGTGAATATCGGCATCTGTCAGCAGATGCTCATTTTAACTGTTTTTCCAGCCAGGGTCAGCATATCGCGCAGCTCCTGCACCAACTGCAGCTTGCGCTCAAAGCTGAACTCGGTATCCTGCTGGGCGAGGTTGCTCGCGTTGCCGAAGAGGACATTGACCTCCGTCGCCTCCTCAAGCAGCATGAGCGCGAGTTTGGACGCACCGTCTTTCATGTGGGCGAGCTCAAGCGTGTACATACCGTCGGCAAGGTAGTCCTTGATGCGCTCCATCGTCGCGTTGACCGTAACGATCCCCTCGGTGGTCAGATCCACACCGTGGATCTCGCTCATCGGCGGGACTTCCTCCGTGCCGCTGCCTGGCAGCGTGCGCACCTTCACGCCCAGATATGCCGCGACGGCGTTGGCCGTGCTGCCGCCGCAGACAACGTGTTTGCCGTCCTTGCCGAAGAACAGGCGCATGGTGCTCAGGTCGTCATCCTTGCTCTCGGGCGGGCCGATCATGACATTGACCGGGCAGCGCTCGCGCAGACGCGCGACGACGACGGTCGTGTCATCGTGCATGGCGTCCATGTCCAGCGTCTTGACGGTTGAGAGGATGCTGGCCGCCATGCGCTGTGAGGAGACGGTGGGCGAATAGTTGCGCAGGATGAAATCCTCAATATCCTGCCGCGCCCAGCCGGCATCCGTCGTCACGCCGCGCCCGGCCTCCGACACACCGTCGCTGAAGAGCACGAGCATATCGCCCACATCAAAGTGCAGGTAGCTCTCATGCAGTTCCTTTTCCTGGATGAAGTTGACGGAATAGTTATATTTCCCGATCGCACCGTTGTGCACGAACACGGCGTTCGGGTTGTCATACTGGATCAGGCGCGCGCGGCTGCCGGCCGTTTGCAGGATCGTAAAGGTCGCATAGGCGAGCTTGCGCTCCTTGCACATGGGCAGCGTCTCCGCCACGGTCGTGACGCACTCGTCGATGGGCACATTGCCCTTGAGCATGGTCGTGAGCATGGTCGTGGTCAGCGTGGAGAGGATGTTCGCCTTGACGCCGCTGCCGAGACCGTCGGAGAGAATGACCGTCGCGTCGGTGTCGTCCCATTCGAGCACGCACTGGTCGCCGCAGAGCGTCTCCCCGTTTTTGTTGCGGCTGATGACGCTGATGTCCCAGACCGTGTTCCTGCAGCGATTCGTTCGTTTACGCATCATCATCGCCGTCCTCATCGAGCATGATGGCTTCCTTCAGATCGTGCACAGCCACCTTGGTCTCCGCCGCCGTTTCACCGAGCAGGCTTGCGATCTCGTGGACGATGCGCAGCTGGTTTGCGATGATATCGTCCGCCAGATCGGCCGCATGGATCTTCGTCTTTTGGATCTTGTTGCGGCGCTGCCGCGCCTTGGTCACATCGCGCATGATACAGGTAAAGAGCGTGCGCTCCGGATCGCAGATAAAGATGCGCTCCAGATAAACGTTGTAGTCGGCGAGAAAGACCTCGTCCGTGACCTGTGTCTCATCCTGACTGATCATCTTCACAAAGTCATACTCATCCATAATGCGCGACACCGGATAACCGATGATGTCCGCCGGATCCTTGATGCCGAAGATCTTGCAGGCCGCCTTGTTGATCTGCTGCACCTTGAGCTTCTTGCTGACCGTGACGATACCCTCGGGCGAGACATTGATGATCTTCTCGGAGTAGGTCTCGGCGCGCTCTTTCATATAGGGCATACACATACTGATCTCGGCACGCCCCTCATAGACGGCGATGGCCTTATCGCGGCAGGTGCGGTAACCGCACAGGCCGCAGTTGAGCTCATCCGCCGGGCTGAATTTGCCCATCTTGCGCAGGATGCCGTTGATGACGGATTCCGGCGGCAGATCGGTCGGATGCTTCTTGTCGATGAGCACGCGGCGCATATTGACCGGCTCTTGAATGTCGAAGTTCTTGCTGCCGTTGGCGCTCTGGATGACGCGGCGGCGCGACTCGAGCAGATTCGTATGCTTTTGCCGGAACGCGAGACCGCCGACACAGTTGCCGTGACAGGCGGCGATTTCGATAAAGCAGTTGCGCAGCTCGCCGTTGACAACGCTCTTGAGCGTCTGGATGCTGTCGTCCAGACCGTCAAGGAACAGGTAATCACGCCCGGAATCCAGCGCCATGGAGTGCAGGACGCCGTTTGTGATCGTATAGGCGCGTGAGAGCATCGGCTCATCCGCCGGGACGTTCGGATCGACCGCGACACCGGCCTCGTTCATCCACTCCTCCAGCTCCGTGAAGGTGATGTCATAATCGGCGCCGACGCTCTCAAAGCGCGTCGTCTCCTCCTTCTTGGAGATGCAGGGGCTGATGTAGACAATGGTCGCACCCGGATAGCGCTCGCGCAGCAGCACAGCATGCGCCTGCATCGGCGAGAGCACCGGGGCGAGATATGGCAGCGCCTCGGGCAGGTGCTTTTCCACATAGAGCACGATCGTCGAACAGCCGGACGTGATGATCGGCGCATCCCCCGGCTGGGCGGCGATCTTTTCAAGCTCTTTCTTGACCAGATAGGCGCCCTCGGCAGTTTCGTGCGCCGCCGCAAAGCCGAGCGCCTTGAGCGGTTTTTCGATGCCCTGAAAACCGGGGGTGTCAAAATAGGCGATGTACGACGAGTCGACGCTCACGACGACCTGCTTGCCGGAGGCGATCAGCTCCCGGATCTGACCGACGTCGCTGATGTCCTCTTTTGCGTGCTGCGGGCAGACGGACACGCAGTTGCCGCAGAGAATGCAGTCGCTGGAAATGATCTGTGCGTGACCCTGATAGACGCGGATGGACTTGACCGGGCAGAACCGGACGCATTTGTAGCAGTTTTTGCAGTTGGCCTGTTTGAAACGCAGAACATCCATGGGGCTCCCGCCTTTCTGTGATATTTCACGAGTAGTGTTTTGCGATCTCTCTCGATTTCTATTTTTTTAATGTACCACAAAACTCCTCCCCGCACAACCCCCGCGCGAAAACGCGGCGATTCCAGCGCGCAAAAAGCCGCCGGCGAACGCTGCATCAGCGTCCGCCGGCGGCAGGTACGGCTTATTCTTCGACCTTTCCGGTCAGCGCCTCGGTGAGTGTACGCCAGCCGAGCATGGCGCATTTGACGCGCGCGGGCATGTGCGCGATATCTTTGAGCGCCGAGGCTTCTTCGAGGCTCTCGATCTCCTCCTCGGTCGCCTCACCGTGGATCATGCGCAGGAAGGTGCGGCCCATTTTCAGCGCCTTTTCCTTCTTCTGTCCCACGATCATGCCGAGCATGATATCCGCCGATGCCTGCGAGATGGCACATCCGTCGCCGACAAAACCGCCGTCGGTAATGACATCGCCGTCGGTCTTGAGCTTGAGGACGATGTTGTCGCCGCAGCTTGGGTTCACGCCCGCAAGTTCAATGTCTGCGTCCGGAATGTCGTGCTTGAACTCCGGATGGATGTTGTGCTCGGTCAGGATCTCATTATAGAAGCTTCTATTTTCCATATCCCATACGCTCCCTCAGGGTCGAGAGGCTCTCAACGAACCGGTCGACATCCTCATCGGTGTTATAAAAGGCAAAGCTGGCGCGCGCCGTCGCATTCAGGCCGAGGTGCGCGAGCAGCGGCTGCGCGCAGTGGTGTCCGGCACGGATGTTCACGCCGTCGGACGCCATGATCTCGCTGATGTCGTGTGGGTGCACGCCGTCGACCGTGAAGGTGATGATGCCGTTGTGATCCTCCGGCTTATCGGTGCCGAGCACGTGCACATGCGGTACAGCCAGGACACGCGCGAGGGCATTGGACGTCAGGTCATGCTCACGCTGCCGGATGGTATCAAAGCCGACGCTCTGCACATACCGGATGGCAGCGGCCAGACCGGCCGCACCGGCGGCATTGACTGTGCCGGCTTCAAACTTGTGCGGCAGCTCGGCATAGACGGCACCCGTGCGCGTGACGGATTCGATCATCTCGCCGCCAGAGAGAAACGGCGGCATCTCCTCGAGCAGCTCCTCCCTGCCGTACAGCCCGCCGATCCCCATGGGGCCAAAGATCTTGTGGCCAGAGAAGGCAAAGAAATCCGCACCCAGCTCCTGCACGTTCACCGGCATGTGCGGCGTGCTCTGCGCGCCGTCCACGACCATGACCGCGCCATTTTTGTGCGCCATGGCGGCGACCTCCTGCACCGGGTACTTCCGGCCGAGAACGTTCGACACCTGCGTCATGGCGACGATCTTCGTGCGCTCGGTGATGAGCGATTCGATCTGCCGGAGATCCACACTGCCGTCGGGCGCGCACTCGATGAACTTCAGCTCCGCGCCGGTCTGACGGCAGACCATCTGCCACGGCAGCAGGTCGCTGTGGTGCTCCATGATGGACACAAGCACCTCGTCACCCGCCTTGACGTGCGTCAGGCCGTAGCTGTAGGCGACGAGGTTCAGGCTCTCGGTCGTGTTGCGGGTAAAGACGATCTCACGTGCCGAGCGTGCCCCGATAAAATCGCGCACGGTCTCGCGCGCCTGCTCATAGATATCGGTCGCCTCCACGCTCAGCGGATACAGCCCGCGCAGGGGGTTCGCGTTGTGGCAGCGGTAGAAATCCGCCACCGCGTCCAGCACGCACTGCGGGCGCTGCGCCGTGGCCGCGTTATCGATATAGGCGACGTCCGTGTGCTGAAAGATCGGAAAATCCTGCTTATAATCATACGTCATCGTTGAGTTCCTCCTCCAGCGTCTGAAGAATCTGTGCGCGCAGCGCTTCATCATCCACCGTGCGCGCAAAGCGCTCGATCGATGCGCGGGCCAGGATGTTTTCGGCCTGAGCGCGGGAGATGCCGCGGCTCTCAAAGTAAAACAGCGTCTCGTCATCGAGCTCGCCAATGGTCGCGCCGTGGTTGCCGACAACATTTTCCTCGGCGCAGAGGATGAGCGGCACCGTCTTGTTGACAACATCGTCGCCGAGCATGAGCACGGTCTCTTTCTCGTTGCCGACGGAGTTCGACGAGCCGGTCTTGAAATCGATCGTGCCGCGGAAAACCTTCTTCGCCGCATCCTTGAGCGCGCCGGACGTGTCGATCTCGCACTCCGTGTTCTTGCCATAATGATTGACGACAACATTGACGTCGATCGTCTGGCTGCCGCGGCCGAGATAACCGATCTGCGCTGAATAGCGGCTGCCGTCGCCGACGAGCTCCGTGTCATTATCGGAGTAGAGGTCGCCCTGCCCCATCAGGATCTGCGTCATGTCCACGCCGGCGCCGGGCGCACAGTCGGCGTTCGTTTTGGCGTAGAGCAGCGCGCCGCTGCGCGCGCCGAGCACCTGCACAAGGCGAAGAGACGCGGCGTCGTGGAGCTTGAACGCCGTTTCTACGGCGAAGCTGCCCTGCGTATCGAGCACCATATACACCGTTGCCTGCACACCGGCGGCCACATCGACCGCGATGTACTTGCGGCTGCAGCCCTCAGCGCCGGTCAGGCGGATATGCAGCGGCTGCGCCTGATTTTCTGCTGTAATTTTATAGGTATCCGTCCCGAGATCGGCCGTCTCGGCCACATTCCACGGGATGGTCGCCTCGTTGACATTGAGATGGTTCCACGTTCTGGTCGGCAGTTTGTTGACGACCAGCTGTTGGCTCGTATTCACGATATTCCCTCCTTTCGGAATGTGCGGTCAGCCGATGCTGCCCTTCATCTCCAGACGAATGAGATTGTTCATTTCCACCGCGTACTCCAGCGGCAGCTCCTTGGAGACGTTGTCCGCAAAGCCGCTGACGATCAGCGCGCGGGCGTCCTCCTCGCTCATGCCGCGGCTCATGAGATAAAACACCGCCTCGTTGCTGATGCTGCCGATCTTGGCCTCATGACCGACGGCAGCGTCCTTCGTGCGGATGTCCATGGCCGGGACGGTATCGGAGCGGGACTCGGAGTCAAGCATCAGTGACTGGCAGGACACGGAAGATTTTGCCTGCTTGGCACCCTTTTGCACCACGACACTGCTGCGGAATGTGCTGATGCCGCCGCTCTTGCTGATCGAGCGCGTGTTCATATATGAGCTCGTGTTCCTGCCGATGTGCACGACCTTCGCGCCGGTGTCGAGGTTCTGCCCTGCGCCGGCAAACGTGACGCCGGTGAACTCCATCTTGGAGTTATCGCCTTTGAGCACGCTCATCGGATACAGGCAGCCGACATGGGACCCGAACGAGCCGGAAACCCACTCGATCACGCCGCCCTCCTCCACGAGCGCGCGCTTGGTATTGAGGTTATACATATTTTTCGACCAGTTCTCGATGGTCGAATAGCGCAGCTTGGCATTTTTCTTTACATACAGCTCCACGCAGCCGGCGTGAAGGTTCGCGACGTTATATTTCGGCGCCGAGCAGCCCTCGATAAAATGCAGACTCGCGCCCTCATCGACAATGATGAGTGTGTGCTCAAACTGGCCCGCACCCTTGGCGTTCAGGCGGAAATACGACTGCAGCGGGATGGACACCTGCACGCCCTTTGGCACGTACACGAACGAGCCGCCGGACCAGACCGCACCGTGCAGGGCAGCAAACTTATGGTCGCGCGGTGTGACGAGCTTCATAAAATACTTGTGCACCATGTCGGCGTATTCACCCTTGAGTGCGCTCTCCATGTCGGTGTAGACGACGCCCTGTGCAGCCACCTCGTCCTTAACATTGTGGTACACGAGCTCGGAATCGTACTGTGCGCCGACGCCGGCAAGCGATTTGCGCTCCGCCTGCGGGATGCCGAGACGCTCAAAGGTGTCTTTAATATCCTGCGGGACGTCCTTCCAGTCGTTTTTCATGTCGGACTTGGGGCGAACATAGGTCGCAATGTGGTCCATATCCAGTCCCTCGATGGACGGCCCCCAGTCCGGAACCGGCATCTCGTTATAGATCTGCAGCGACTGCAGCCGGAACTGCTGCATCCAGACCGGATCGTCCTTTTCCTTGGAGAGCTTGTCGATGATCTCCGGCGTCAGGCCCTCCTGCATACGATAGGCATCGTCCTCTTTGTCGCGGATGTCATAGACGCTGCGGTCAATGTCCGCAACCTGACTTTTTTCCTTCATTCGGATCGCCTCGCTTTCAGTCTGCCCGGATGCCGCCAAAGCCGTTTTCATTGATGGTATCTACAAGCGATGCATCGCCGTTTTTCACAATGACGCCCTGCTCCATGATGTGCGCGGCGTCCACCGTCAGCGCCTCGAGAATGCGGGTGCTGTGCGTGATGATGAGCAGCGAGCCGCGCACGCGCTCACGATAGAGCTGCACGCCCTTGGAGACCGTGCGCACCGCGTCGACGTCCAGACCGGAGTCCGTCTCGTCGAGGATGGCAAGCTTCGGCTCGAGCATGAGCATCTGCAGGATCTCCGCTTTCTTTTTCTCACCGCCGGAAAAGCCCACATTCAGGTCGCGCTCGGCATAGGAAGCGTCCATCGCCAGCAGCTGCATCGTCTCGGCAAGCTTCTTCTTGAAGTCCCAGAGGCGGATGCGCTTGCCGGTCTTCTGCTCGAGCGCACTGCGGATAAACGCGCTGAGCGTCACGCCGGGCACCTCGAGCGGATTCTGAAACGACAGAAAAATACCCTTCTTCGCGCGCTCGTTGACCGGCAGCCGTGTGATATCCTCGCCGTCAAAGACGATCTTTCCGGCCGTGACCGTGTACTCCGGATTGCCGGTGATCGCATAGCCGAGCGTGGACTTGCCGGTGCCGTTCGGCCCCATGAGCACATGCGTCTCATCCTTGCCGACGGTCAGGTCCACGCCGTGCAGGATCTCTTTCTCGCCCGCACTCACGTGCAGGCCGCTGACTTCAAGCAGGTTGCTGTTCATATATGTATCCTCCGTTCCCAATGGCAAACCGTGCCTGACGGCACGGCTGCATACGATATACATGAATTCAGAGAGGCTCAGGACGGTCTGACACAAATCCTACCTCATTGAGGTGAATTATATGCCTATATTCCTATGTTGTCAATAGGAATATAGGATCAGGGCAGCAAAAAAGCACGCACAACTCAATAGCCGTGCGTGCTTTTGACACAGATGCTCAGAATTGGAACAGGTTCAGGCCAATCTCCTCACTGTGAAAACGATCCACTCTTCCGTCGATAACCGTGATGACCATCTCACAGGTGGCGCTGATAACGGCGCGGTTGAGATGTCCGCCGAACACTTCGCCCTTCTCGTTGCCGGCGCTCATATGCAGGTGCGTGTAAAACGCGCCGTCCATCGTGTTGATCGTGCCGGTCAGCGAGACGATCTCAAAATCGCCCGCGAAGGAGTTCGCGTGGTACTGCTTTTCGGCCGTGTGGAACACACCGACCGTAAACTCCCCGACTGCGCCGAGCGCCTGCACGCTCGCAAGCTTGATCTGCTCGGCCTGTGCAATGGCCGCGACCTGCTCGAGCACTTCTTCCCCGCGGTCGATGCGGGCGACGATGGTGTTGTCAAATCTTCTGTACTCCATGGCTCTGCCTCCTGACAAATGAAATGCACTGCGGTCATTATACCGCACGCGTTCTTTGCTTGCAAGACGCGCGTTATTCCAGCTCGAACGCACCGGTATAGAGCTGATAATACACGCCCTTTTCCGCAATGAGCTTTGCATGATTGCCGCGCTCGATGATGCGGCCATGGTCAAGCACCATGATGACGTCCGCATTCTTGACCGTCGAGAGCCGGTGCGCGATGACGAACACCGTGCGCCCCTCCATAAGCTTATCCATGCCGCTCTGCACGAGCGCCTCCGTGCGGGTGTCAATGGAGCTTGTCGCCTCGTCGAGGATCATGACCGGCGGGTCGGACACGGCCGCGCGCGCGATGCTCAGCAGCTGCCGCTGCCCCTGGCTCAGGCCGCTGCCGTCGCCCTTGAGCACGGTGTTGTAGCCGTCGGGCAGCATGCGGATGAAGTGATCGGCATTGGCGAGCTTCGCCGCGGCGATACATTCATCATCCGTCGCAGCCGGATTGCCGTAGCGGATATTTTCCATGACCGTACCGGTAAAGAGGTTCACATCCTGCAGCACGATGCCGAGGCTGCGGCGCAGATCTGCCTTGCGGATCTTATTGATGTTGATGCCGTCGTAGCGGATCTTGCCGTCGGCAATGTCGTAAAAGCGGTTGATGAGGTTTGTGATCGTCGTCTTTCCGGCGCCGGTCGCACCGACGAAGGCGACCTTCTGGCCGGGCTCGGCGTAGAGCGTGATGTCGTGCAGGACTTCCTTATCCGGTGTGTAGCCAAAGTCCACATGGTCGAACACGACGCGGCCCTCAAGCTTCGTGTATGTGACCGTGCCGTCGCCGTGCGGGTGCTTCCACGCCCAGAGGCCCGTGTGGTGGTCGGTCTCGGCGAGCATGCCGTTTTCCTCCGTGGCGTTGACAAGCGTCACATAGCCGGCGTCCGTCTCCGGCTCGGCATCCATGAACGCGAAGATACGCGATGCGCCGGCCAGCGCCGTGACAATGGAGTTGAACTGGTTGGAGATCTGCGAGATCGGGTTTGTAAACCCGCGCGAGAGCGTGAGGAAGGATGCGATCATACCGAGCGTGAGCGTGTTCATGCCCGTCAGGCCGAGGTTCGGCGTGCCGGCAATCGCCATCGTGCCGCCGACGACGGCGATGATGACATACTGCAGATAACCTACGGCGTTCATCATCGGCATCATGCTGTTGGCCATGCCGCTGGCGCGCGCGGCGTTTTCCGCCCAGACGCGGTTGCGGCGGCGCAGCTCCGCCTTGCTCTGCTCCTCGTGGCAGAAGACCTTGACGACCTTCTGACCGTTGACCATCTCCTCGACATAGCCGTTGAGATCGGCCAATGCCGTCTGCTGCGCCATGAAGTAGCCGCCGATGCGGCCGGTGAGCTTGCGCACGAACACGAGAATGAGCGCCATGACGGCGCACACGATCAGCGTCAGCCAGATGCTGATGTACAGCATGCAGAAAAACACTGCCGCAAGCGTGAACACGGACGATACGAGCTGCGCCATGGACTGCGCGATCATCTGGCGCAGTGTATCGGTATCGTTCGTGTATAGGCTCATGATGTCGCCGTGCGTATGCGTGTCAAAGTAGCGGATGGGCAGGCTCTGCATCTTGGCAAACATCTCGTCACGGATGCGCTTGAGCGTGCCCTGCGCGATCGTGACCATGCGGCGGTTATACAACCATGTGGCCAGCGTACCGACAAGATATACGCAGCCGATGGTGATCAGCGCGCGGATCAGGCCGGAATAGTCCGGCGACGCTGTGCCGAGCATGGGCACGATATAACCGTCGATCAGCTTTTGCAGGAACATGGACGAGGCCGCGCCTGCGACCGCGCTCAGCAGGATGCAGACCGTCACGAGCACGAGCGTGCCCTTATAGGCGCGCATATACGACAGCAGGCGCTTGAGCGTCCGGCCGTCAAATTTTGGGCGTTCACGCATCGTCCTCGCCTCCCTTCTGCTGGGACTCATAGACCTCGCGGTAAATTTCGCACGTGCGCAGCAGCTCATCGTGGCAGCCGACGGCGTCGATACGCCCGTCGTCGAGCACAACGATGCGGTCCGCGTTCTGCACCGAGCTGATGCGCTGCGCGATGATGATCTTCGTCGTGTCGGGAATGTAGGTCGAGAGCGCCTGCTGGATCTGCGCATCCGTGCGCGTGTCGACGGCGCTCGTCGAGTCATCGAGAATGAGCACCTTCGGCTTTTTCAGCAGCGCACGGGCGATACACAGGCGCTGCTTCTGGCCACCGGAAACATTCGTGCCGCCCTGCTCGATGTGGGTGTCATACCCGTCCGGCATGGCGGAGATGAACTCATCCGCACACGCGAGCACGCAGGCGTGCTGGAGTTCCTCGTCCGTGGCATTCTCATTGCCCCAGCGGAGGTTCTCCTTGATCGTGCCGGAAAACAGCTCGTTTTTCTGCAGCACCATGGCGACGGCACCGCGCAGAGTATCCAGATCATAGTCGCGCACGTCCACGCCGCCAAGCGTCAGCTTGCCGCCGGTCACGTCGTACAGACGCGGGATGAGCTGCACGAGTGAGGATTTCGACGCACCGGTGCCGCCGATAATGCCGATCGTCTCGCCGGAGCGGATATGCAGGTCAATATCGTCGAGCACCTTTTTATCTGCCTTGGAGGCGTAGACAAAACTCACGTGGTCAAAGTCAACCGCACCGTTGCGCACGGTCATGACCGGCTGCTCCGGCTGCGGGATGTCCGACCGCTCTTCGAGCACCTCTGCGATGCGGCGCGCGGACGAGAGCGAGATCGTCAGCATGGCAAACACCATAGAGAGCATCATCAGGCTCGAGAGGATCTGCATGGTATAGGTGATGAGCGCGGTGAGATTTCCGGTCGTGAGGCCGAGCGCGGGATCGTTGCCGCTGGCGATGATGGCCTTCGCGCCGAGCCACGAGATCACGATCATGCACGTATAGATGCAAAACTGCATCAGCGGTGCGTTGAGCGTGATGAGCCGCTCGCCTTTGGAGAAATCCTTATAAATGCGCGCGGAGATCGCGCCGAACTTGCCGATCTCGTGCTGCTCCTGGTTGAACGACTTCACGACACGAATGCCGCGCACATTTTCCTGCACGACGTTGTTGAGCTCGTCATACGTGCGGAAAACGCGCGTAAAGACCGGGAACACGCTGCGGATGATGAAAAAGAGCGCCAGCGCAAGGATCGGCAGAATAATGAGAAACGTCATCGAAATGTCGCGGCTGATGCGAAACGACACGATCATGGAAAAGATCAGCATGACCGGCGCGCGGATCGCCATGCGCATGAGCATCTGGAATGCATTTTGCACATTCGTGGTGTCCGTCGTCAGGCGCGTGACGATGGACGCGGTGGAAAACTTATCGATGTTCGAAAACGCGAACGTCTGCACGTTGTTATACATATCCTCGCGCAGGTTTGCCGCAAAGCCGACGGATGCGCGCGCGGCAATGCGCGCTGCGAGCACACCGGTCGACAGCTGGAACGCCGCCAGCAGCAGCAAAAATGCACCGAACTTCCAGACTGCCGCCATACTGCCGCCCTCGATGCCGAAGTCGATGAGGTTGGACATAAACAGCGGGATCACGATCTCAAACACGACCTCCAGCGCCGAGAGCAGAACCGTCACGAGCGCGGGGCCTTTGTTTTCCCGCAGACTGCGGGTCAATGTATGAAGCATAGGGTTCCTCCTTCCGGGTATGCGTGCAGATCAGCCGAGGTCGGCATAGATCGTGCGCAGAGCGTCTTCCAGCGCCGCGATCTGCTTCGGGCTCAGTGAGCGGAGCATCTGCTGCTCGGCGGCCGCAATGGTCGCCTGCATTTGATGTGCGATCTCGGTGGCACGCGGTGTCTGGCAGACAAGCTTGCTGCGCTTATCCGCCGGGTCGGGCCGACAGGACACGAAGCCCTTTTGCTCCATGCGTCCGATGACGCCCGCTACGGTCGGGTGCGACACCTGCAGGAAGCCCTCGATCTCCTTTTGCGTCGCCGTGCCGCCATTTCGAGCCAGATAGCCGAGCACGCGGCTTTGCGTCAGCGTCAGATCATGCTGCGCAAGGTTGGCGTCGGCCTGTATCTTGATCTTATCCGTGATCATTTTTAATAGACATCCGATCGGATATTGCTCCATGATGCACCTCCGAATATGTAGCACGCTACGCATTATAAGGACATTCACGCAAAACGTCAAGAGACTTCATAAATTGTTTACACGCGAAAACGGCCGCAAAAAGCGCCCGTCTGCCATGGCAGACGGGCGCTAAAAAATGTTGAAATCACAGGTGCTGGTCGCGGTCGATCTTGTCGTAGTGCTTGAGCAGGATGCCCTCCATGACGGAGGTCAGCTTCATGTCCAGGTTCCAGAAATAGATGACAAACGTGACCACAAATGCGCCCAGTGCACCGAGCGACACGCCCATCAGGGCCTTGAGCAGCTTGCATTTCAAATTGTTCATGTTCGATCTCCTCTCTGATTACCAGGACTTCTCGTCCTTCAGGATCTCCAGGCTCGGATCCACGGGCTCTTCCTGCATGACGGTGCGCATATAGTCATTGACCTGCTGGCGCACGCCCTGCCGCGAGATGACACGCGGGTCGAACAGATCGTGCGTGACCCAGATGAGGTGGATGCCGTGCTCGCGGGCGCGCTCCTCAAACAGGCCGTGCATACCGTCGAGCGCCTTACAGCTCATGTGCTCCCAGAGGATGACCATGTCGGCGTTGAACTGCTCGCAGTACTCCCAGAGCTCGTCGAGCAGGACCTTGTAGCCGCCGTGGGTACGGTTGCGCATGATCATGTTCTCGGTCAGCCAGGCCATGTCGTAATACGCCTGCTCGCGGTTTTCGGGCGTGTCCTCCGTGACGAGTTCGCGCGTTGAGACCATGGAGAGCATATCCGTCAGCGGCACGATGCCCCAGCAGTTGAGCAGCCAGACGAGGAAGTCCATGTAGAAGTGCGACTGCACGCCCCAGACGATGGCGCGGTGGCGGTACGCATTGGCGGCGCGCTTGCGCTTGCTGTAGGCGCGCTCGGCAAGCTCAGTGATCTTGCGGTCGGCCTCGCGGAACGCGGGGACCTTGCCGCAGATAGCCATGTAGTTCGTTTCGGTATACAGCGCGAGGTTGGAGCCAAAGACCTGCGGGTAGTCGGTCTTGTTCATCTCGAGCCACTCGAGGCGGCACTTGGTGGCATAGTTCACGCGCTCGGCGCACTCGAAGTACGCCTTCCAGTCCCACTTCTCGCCGGTGTGCTCCTCAATGAAGGCGATGGCGTTGCGGATCTCCTGCGCGGCGTATTCCTGCACATCATCCTCGCGGTGGCGCAGGGGCGCTGCAAGCTGGAACACCGGGATGCCGTCCTCGAGCTCGAGGCGCTTGGAGATGACACCGTTGCCGAGCAGAGAACCGTCGCAGGTCGTATTGCACTGCACGGCGCAGGCGCCGAGCACGGGCGCATCGTCGTCGATGGACACGCCGGCCTCGGCCTCTGGCATCGGGCAGACGTCGCCCGCAAGACCGTATTCCTGCGCAACATCGATGTAATGCTCAGCCGCGTGCTGATTGAGCAGCACGGAGACGTAGGTGGACGGCGTCTCGCGGCTCAGGCACTTGAGCGTCGGGAAGCCCATCATGACGGCAGTCATCTCGTTTTCATCCACGAGCACGACCTTGTCGGAAAACTTCTTATCGTTGCCGATGCGGCGGTCGCCGCGGAAGAGGCTGTCGAGCAGCTTTGCCACGTCCTCAATGACGAGGTCCTGCTCCAAGTGGCAGATACGCAGATATTCATCGCGCAGACCCTGCGTGTGGCGGTCGACCATCATGGGCACGGCCAGATAGTTGGCCATCCAGCGATAGCGGAACATGGCCTTGATGTTGCGCGGCTTGACGATGAACTTTGCAAGGATGGTCATGATGTGCAGCCAGCGGCTGTAATCATAGAGTGTGTCCTTGACGCCGCGCCACTCGCGGCGGTTGCGCACCTTGCCCTCGGTATAAAACTTGCCGAAATTTTCGCAGCCGATTCTCTTGTTGGACATCACTGTTTCCCCCCTTGAATCTTCTTGATCTCCATGCTTTCCACGAATGCCTGCACACGGGTGCGCATCTGGCCGGAGGAAGCGATGTTATACGGACGGTCAACGGACAGCACCGGATAGCCGTAGTCATCGTTGAGAATGTGCGAACCGAGCATACGCTCATACGCCCACGGGTCGCAGAACTTGATCTGCTCATAGATGATGCCGTCGGCCGCATACTCCTTGGCAAGGCTGTTGACGTATTCGCGGCGGCCGAGCATCTTGGGCATATCCATATAGCGCGGGCACTGGGCACGGTTCATGTACTGGCGGCAGATCTGCGTGAGCGCGTCCTCGTCGTCCGTCAGCGCGATCGGATCACGGCCCGGGAACGAACCGTAGCAGAAGCGGTCGGCGCAGACATAAGCGCCGGTGTCCTCGACGAGCTTGATGAAGTCGATATCATCGACCTCCGAGCCGACAACGACCACACGCGCGCGGTACGGATTTTTCTTATCCGGGCGACGGGTCTTGAGCTCCTTGAGCGTCTCCTCCAGCTTGTCGATGAGCAGGTATTTCGGCGCGACATAGGTTGCAAGCGTGATGACGTGGAATTCATAGCCCGTAATGCGCGGATTGTCGCCCTTGCGATATTCGCCGATGGCGCGGATGAGCTCGCACACATGGTTGTGCTCGGCGACGGCGCTGCGGATGGCCGCGTCCGACACGTCGATGCCGTAGTGCTCGTGCAGCGGCGTAAGGATGTGGTTGCGGCACTGGAGCACATACAGATTCAGACCGTTGTCGTCGGCCTTCATCGGGATCTCCATGTACTCGTAGAAGAACTTCGGCTTGCTCTTGCCCATGGTCTTGAGCAGCTCCATGTTCTCGACGGCGCGGTTCATCATCGAGCAGCCGTCCGGCGTGATCATGCAGTCGGCGAAGTTGTAGCCGCCCTCGATGGCACGCTCCAGCAGTGCGCGGCTGTACTCGCACAGAAAGCTGGTCATGTAGTACGTGGCCATTTCCATGGAGCCGGTGCGCGGCGCGCGCAGGCGCGTTGAGAACGCTCCGGGCAGGTTCAGCAGCGGCTCGGGCGTGTTTTCGCAGGCATAGGCAACACAGATCTTCCCCTCATTCTGTGCCTGCGCGACCAGGTCATTGTGCGCTTCCTGCAAAAGGTTTTCGAAGTATAAAAGATGTTTCAGGTCTTTCATGGTTCACTCCCTCTTCGTTTGTGTTTCTATCAAAAGCGGCTGCGCGACCGCCTTTGTGTATCTTTGCTGTCCGCAGACAGAAGGCCCGGCGCGATCAGCGCGCCTCGATCTGCTTGATATTGATCTCATTGCCCTGCTGCAGCCAGGTCTTTCCACTGCCGCAGTGCGGGCATGTTTTGCCGTATTGTACGGTCGGATAGGTTTGCTTGCAGTCGTCGCACCAGGTGACGGCCGGGATGATCTCATACAGGAATTTCGTGCCTTGAATGATCGGCTCTTTCTTGGTATACCAGTTCCAGCAATCTTCAAGATATTCCGGCACAATGCCGGAGACCTCACCGAATTCGAGCGTGACCGACTCGATCTCGGTGAGGTTATTCTCCTCGGCGATCTCCTGCACCTGCTTGACGACATAGGTAACGATGCTCAGCTCGTGCATGGGGGCTCCTTTCGGGAGGGCGGGCACAGCGGAAGGGATGCTGTGCCCGCCGCAGGATGGATACTTATTTCTTGTCCGTAAGGGACTTCTTGATGATCTTCACCTGACGCTTGGCGGCATAAGGCGCGATTGCCTTGAACTTGTCCTCAGCCGGGATCATTTTGCTGTTTTGCGGCCGCACACGCTTGAGGTGGATGGCATCAAACTCGCACTTGGTCGTGCAGATACCGCAGCCAATGCACTTGTTCGGATCGACAACACTGCGCCCGCAGCTCAGGCAGCGGGACGCCTCGGAGCGGATCTGCTCTTCGGTGAACGTCACGCGGTCGTCCTGCATGGTGCGCACCTTCTTGCTGTCGATGGCAACGGCGGCACGTGCGGGCTTTTTGATCTTCTCGGTCGGCAGGACGATATCGTCCTTATTGAGCTCCTTGAACTCGCGGGTGTTGCGGTGGATCGTCAGGGTCTGGCCCTTGTTGACGAAGCGGTGGATGGACACCGCACCCTCGCGGCCGGTCGCGATCGCATCGATCGTGTACTTCGGGCCGGTAGCGCAGTCACCGCCGACAAAGATATCGGGCTCGTCAGACTGGAACGTCACGGCATCGTGCGCGATCAGGCGGCCATCGGCCGTCTCTGCCGCGGTGCCGGCCAGCACATCGCCGTAGACCGAGCGCTGGCCGATGGCAACCAGGACATTGGAGCACGGGACGGTGATGGTCTCATTTTCGTCATAGACCGGGGCGAACTTGCCGCTCGCGTCGCGGACGGACACGCAGCGCATGAGTTCGATGCCGGTGACCTTGCCGCCCTCGCCGAGGATGGCCTTCGGCGCCCAGGAGTTGTTGATGACGACGCCGTCAGCAATGCCGGCGTTCTTCTCATCCGGCACGGTCGGCATCTCCTCGTCCTTCTCGAGGCAGTACATATTCACGCTGCCCTTGGTCAGACGCAGGGCCGCGCGCGCCACGTCGATGGCCGCGTTGCCGCCGCCGATGACGACCACGTCGCCCGTGAGCTTCTTAAGCTTGCCGGCGTTGACTTCACGCAGGAAGTCGAGGCCGCTCTTGACACCGGTGAGATCCTCGCCGGCGATGTTGAGCTTCGACGCCTGCTGCAGGCCGACCGCGACGTAGAACGCCTGGTAGCCTTCCTCGCGCAGCTGCTGGATGGTGATGTCCTTGCCGACTTCGACGCCGCACTTAAACTCCACGCCCATCTCGCGCAGCACGTCGATCTCGGACTTGACGACGTCCTTGCCGATGCGGAAGCTCGGGATGCCGTTGACGAGCATGCCGCCGGGTACGGCCTCTTTCTCGAACACGACCGGGCTGTAGCCCTCAATGGCCAGGAAGTAGGCGCAGGACATACCGGCCGGTCCGCCGCCGATGATGGCGATCTTCTGGTCGAACTTCTCGTGCGTGCAGGAATTCATGGGCGGCACGTAGCGGTGCTCGGCCTTCATGTCCTGCTCGGCGATAAACTTCTTGATCTCGTCGATGGCCAGCGGCTCGTCGACGGTGCCGCGGGTGCAGGCATCCTCGCAGTACTTTCTGCAGATGCTGCCGCAGACAGCCGGGAACGGGTTGTCCTTCTTGATGAGCTTGAGCGCGTCGGCATAGCGGCCGTCGCCTGCCATCTTGATGTAGCCCTGGATGGCGATGTGCGCCGGGCAGGCGGCTTTGCAGGGTGCCGTGCCGGTCGGCCAGGTCTGGATGCAGCCGTTCTCGTTGCGGTAATTCTTATTCCAGTGATCCTCGCCCCACTTGGTGTCGTCCGGCAGCTCGTGGCGCGGATACTGGATGGGGCCTTCCTTGGTGCAGAGCTTCTGGCCGAGGCGGACAGCGCCGGCCGGGCAGGTCTCGACGCACTTGCCGCAGGCAACGCACTTCTCGGGGTCGCTCTCGGCCACGTAGGCGGAGGCGGACAGGTTCGGCGTGTTGAACAGCTGCGAGGTGCGCAGCGCATTGCAGACGCCGACGGCACAGTTGCAGATGCCGAAGATCTTGTTTTCGCCGTCGATATTCGTGATCTGGTGGACATAGCCGCGATCCTCTGCCTTCTGGAGGATCTCCATCGCCTCTTCATAGGTGATGTCATGGCCATGGTTCGTCTCGCGGCAGTAGTCGGCAAAATCACCGACGCCGATGCACCACTCGCCTTCCACGTCGCCGGAGCCCTCGCCGCGGATGCGCTGCTGCTTGCGGCAGGAGCACACGCTCACGCCGATATGCCCCTCATACTTCTTCAGCCAGTGGGACAGATGCTCGATCGGCAGAGACTTGCTCTCGGCCGGGATGGCCTTTTCGACCGGAATGACATGCATGCCGATTCCGGCGCCTCCGGGAGGCACCATCTCGGTGATGCCGGCCAACGGAAGATAGGCCATGCGCTCAAAGAAATCAGCCGTCTCCGGGAACATGTCCGACTGCTCGGGGTTGATCATCATGATCTCGGCGCTGCCGGGAACGAACATGTCCAGCACCCAGCGCTTTTCATGGTTCGGATTCTTGCCGTCGAGATTCTCCCAATGGAACTCGACCAGACCGCTCTCGCTGATGGCCTGCATCGCTTTTTCCAGATAGGCTCTGTCAAACTGCGGGTTCTTCTTTGCGAGCTGCTCGATCGTGAGCGGCACACGCTTTTTCATGGTCAGCGCGATATCGAGGATATCGTCCGCCATCTTCTTGTCATACTTCACCGCCGTGAACTTGAGGGCGGAGTTGATGCCGAGATACTCCGGAGAATCCGGCGTGATCTTGTCCTTTCCCAACAACACCGTCGCGCGATCCGTGATTACTTTTCCGAGCTTTGCAATTTTCTCGTCTTTTGTCATGTTATCGCTTCCTTCTTCTTTAGATTGCAGTCAAACGACATCCGCCCGTTCCGACACAAGAACGGATTCGGATGCAGCTATGTTAATTAATTAACCCTGCAATGTCAAGGAGTCCGGAGCATTTTTGAAACAAGTCACAAAAAATCTGCAAAGAAATTGCGAATAGATTTTTTTGTGTGTTGAAACGCGGAGACAAATGCCGTATAATGTTTGAAAAACAAGAACATTTTTCGTCTGGAGTGTTATGGATGCAAGATTCTGCCCGAAAGTTCAAAGAGGAAGTCGCGGAAGCCGCGATCTCCCTGTTCAAGCGCAACGGATACAACAACGTGACCGTAAACGAGATCTGCAAGGAATGCGGCATCTCCCGCTCCGTGTTCTACTCCTCGTTCAACGGCAAGCGCAGCATTCTGGAATACATGGTAGAAAAACCGCAGCACAACGATGATGCGAGCTTTATGAAATTTGCGCACGCAGACAATGACTTCGAGCGCATCTGGCAGCTGTTTGACCGCTTCATTGCCATCGCCTACGACTTCGGCCCCGAGCTCACGAGCACGCTGTTCATCATGCAGTTCGAATCCCCCGAGGGGATCCGCGCAGCTGTGCACGCGCTCGATGATTTGTTTGCGACACTGGCCACAAACTGCGCCAAGTCAGGCATTATCGACTCCAAAGAGCCGCCGGATCTGCTGTCGCGCATCGCAACGGATCTGATCTGCCACGAGCTGTACGTCTGGTCCAGCCAGAAAGGAAACTTCTCGCTGCGCGCACGCGCGCGGCAGTACGCCGAGATCGCCTACCACGTCAAGCCGGAGTATCGCATGCCGGCCGAGCAGCGCGAAGCGCTGTGACTGCAAGTCTCCCCTGCCGGGAACGCCTGCGCAGCCGCTCTTATTCCTTGGGACAAAGCGCAGGATCTGTGGTTATTTCCCTGCGTATAAAAAAACCAGCGGCAAAGCATCCGTTCAAGCCGCTGGTTTTGCGTTTGCGTCTGAAATATGCAGGCAAACCGGTTGCCGCAAAAATCAAAGCCAGTACCAAAAAAGCTATTCCATTCAGTCAAAAATTTGACGAGGTCATTATATCAGAAGTAAATACGCAACGCAAGTACTGTTTTCTCACACGCATGGACTTTTCAGCGGCTTTTTGCGGTGCAAAAACAGCTGCCGGAATCCCTTTAAGATCCGGCAGCTGTTACGTGAAGTATGATATTGGGCTATGAGGTCATTCCCACTCGACAAATCCTATTATATGGGACTGTATTTTCTATGTTTTCACGGATAAATTATTCGCAAATTTGTTAATGTTTCACCTGTTATTTTTGGCCGCTCAATTTCTTAGTATCAAAATAGTATCACAAAAGGCGGAGAAATGCAACCACATTCCCCGCCTTTTCCAAATCACTTCTCATTTTTCTTTAATACTATTCTTTGATATGTTCTAAGCGATTCCCCTCTTGGTCAAACAATTCATATACTTCATACTTGCCAGTTCCAGTCCCATAAAACAAGTGATAACCGTTTATATCTAAAGGTGTCAACTCTTGATTTTGATAGGTAATAGCGGCTACATCTTCGTCATAAGCGACAGCCATCACAACATATTTATCACTTTTATCATACCAAGAAACCAATACTTGCGTTCTAAGGTCACCACTGTCGAGCTTTTGAGGTATTTCAATATTTAGAGAGCCATTCATTTCAACAACGCTATAAAAAATACTGTTTTTTTGTATGATAGCGTTCTGGAGTTCATTATTATTATTTTTGTTAGTATATATTACTACAATAAGATTTTCATCAATTTGTTGGGAGGTTAAGATTTCGCCTACTTCAAACGGATATTTTATTCTGTTAAGTGCAGTATCAATACTTTTAGGAAAGTATATAAAAGAACCAATTACCACACTTAAAAAGATAAATAGTCCAATAAAAATTAGTTTTCTGTTTTTCATGTGCGGCCTCCAATGGGAATTTATCGTTTACATTATAACAGTAAAATTCCCTGCTGACAAGTACAAAACGGGAGGGCACCCCATAGAGTGCCCTCCTGCTGTCCGTTACCTCGCCCCCCGTCTAAACCTCCGCTTTGCTTTCTTCTGCTCCCGCTCTTGCGCCTCCCGGCGCTTTGCGTCCTCCACGGCTCGCTCTACTTCCTCCGGGCCGAAAGCCCGCTTGACCCGCTCAAAGTCGGCAACAGCACCCCGCAGGGCCTTGTTCTCCAACTTCGTTTCCTGCAAGCGGTCGGACAACCGCTCGTTTCCTTCCCTGGCCCGTCCATAGTCTCCCTGCAACCGCTCATACTTCCTCTTCAACTCGACATAGGCCCGGTACAGGGAACGCAGCACCTTGACGATCTGCGCCAACAGGGGCTTGGCTTTCTTCTCCCGGTAGGACTTGGCGCTTTCCAGCGGCCCCGGCTCCGGTAATATCCGCTCCGGGTCATCGGAGAACTGCGCCGCCAACTGCTCCATGTTCCTCACAGCCGGGGCCAGCTCCTTTAGGCGCTGTTCCTGCCGCTCCACCTGGCCCTGCTTCTCGGCCTTGACCGCCTCCAGCTCGGCAATCTCCTTGGCCCGCTGTTCTTTCTTGTAGTCCATCACAGACAGGTGCTTGTCGTGGGTGCCCTTGTCCTCCCACTCTATCCCGTGGCGCTCCATCACGGCGGCAAGCTGTTCCTTTTCAGAGCGTACCCACTGGCTCCACTCCGTGTCGCCCCTGGTGCCGCCCTTGAATCCCTGGGCCGCTAACGCCTGTTTCAGCGATACCCTTGTGTCCAGGCCTCGCTTGCTCCCGGTGGTGAACGGTACGAAGTCGATGTGCAGATGGGGTGTGGCCTCGTCCATGTGGAGGTGGGCGGAGAACACCCGGAGCTGGGGGTTGCGCTCCTGGAAACCTCTCATGTACTCGTCCAGCACCGCCGCCGCAAGCTGGCCGTCCTCGCCCTCGGCGCTCATGTCGTCCTTATTGCCCACTTGCAGGATGATTTCATGGAACGGCTTTTCCTGC
>ERZ1673696.251-NODE-251-length-60759-cov-6.178835_pt1 | contig 60759 bp, 59 predicted proteins | sample MGYA00580226_ERZ1673696 | MGnify/ENA primary metagenome ERZ1673696 (study PRJEB41218, sample SAMN15661743) | gut metagenome | host: Homo sapiens | place: Canada: London | collected 2015-08-20/2019-03-30 | study: EMG produced TPA metagenomics assembly of... | reverse complement strand
GAAAACTTAAATGCTGAATACAAAGTTTTGATTAGTCAAAAAATTAAAGATTTAACTAATACTACAAATGAGTATCAACGAGAAATGATTGAAAATACATATAAAGAAGTGGAAAAAGATAAAACTAATCGTATAGAACAATTACAAAAACTATTAGAACAACAGCAAGAATATTTAGAAACAGAAAAAATAAAAAGATTAAAAACGGCAATAGAATATTTTGATGATATTCTAAAATCTAATGAACCAAATAGATATATTTTAGAGTGTCTAATTGACAAAATATGGATTTATCACGATAAGAGTGTGAAATTCGAGCTAAAACCTGAAATTAGTCGATTAATATAATATCCCCAAATTGAAGGCTTTTACCCCCGTGTGTACTACAGAGATGATAGCTTTTTCAAAGGCCAATACATATTTTGAAAAGTTAAATACATGCTTAATTGGTTTAAGTGTAGATAGCAATAGTTCACATCTGGCTTGGGTTTATGATATTTATTGCAAAACAGGCATTAGAGTTCCATTTCCTATTATAGCTGATAGAAGTGGAGAAATTGCTAGAAAATATGGTATGATAGCAAACGATGTTAGTAAAACAGAAACAGTAAGAAATGTATTTATAATAGATGATAATGGAATAGTAAGATTAATATTAGTATATCCGTTAAATGTAGGAAGATGCATTCCAGAAATATTAAGAGCTTTGCAAGCTTTACAAGTAGCCGATGAAAATAAAGGTAGTACACCAGCAAACTGGGTACCATGCAATCCTATAATTTTACCACCACCACAAACATTTGAAGGATTAATGCAAAGAAATTCTGAAATTGAAAAAAATAGAAATGGAATAAGTTGGTATTTAAGTTTTAAAAATCCAGAAAAATGCAAGCAAATATCTCAATGATGTAAATAAAGATAAAAAGAGTTTTCACGTAATAAAAAATATAAAAATAGCCATACTATTTATTATAAAAAAGTAAAAAAGGAGGCTATTTTTATGGAAGAAAAGCAAAAAATAAATTGTACAGTTGAAAGCTGCCAATATAACAATTTAGAAAACCACAAATGTACTTTAAAAGAAATAATGGTTACACCAATTATTGGATGTGAAACTAAGGAACCTGATGAATCTATGTGTAGTAGCTACAAAAACTTTAACAAATAATCATTAAAATCTAGAAAAATGTTGAAATGTAAAACAATAGAACAAAAAATCATAGTGACAACTTCTGGCATGGGAACCTATGGATCAGCATAAATCTATATTCCTGAATACATTACGAGGAATAGTTGACTATTACAATTTAATCAAATGAAATTAGTTAATATATTGAATATTCCAAAAAAGTGGTATATAATAAATTCACTAAATTAAGAGGAGGAATTTTTATGCCATTAGTAACAACAAAAGATATGTTTGAGAAATCAATGAAAGAACACTTTGCAATAGGAGCTTTTAATGTAAATAATATGGAATTAATACAAGGAATTGTTGATGCAGCAGCTGAAGAAAATTCACCAGTAATATTACAAGCATCTTCAAGTGCTATTAAATACGCCAGAATAGGATATTTAAGAAAAATGGTAGAAGCTGCTTTAGACGAGCATGATATACCTGTTGCACTACATTTAGATCACGGACCAGATTTTGAAACCTGCAAAATGTGTATAGATAATGGATTTTCATCTGTTATGATAGATGGTTCAAAATATGATTTTGAAGAAAATGTTAAATTAACAAAACAAGTTGTAGAATATGCGCATAAACATGGAGTAGTAGTAGAAGCAGAACTTGGAAAACTAGCAGGGATAGAAGATGAAGTTAATGTTGCAGAATCAGATGCATTGTTTACAGACCCAGAACAAGCAAGAGAGTTTGTAGAAAGAACAAGATGTGATTCTTTAGCTATTGCAATAGGAACAAGTCATGGGGCATACAAATTTAAAGGAGAACCTAAATTAAGATTTGATATTTTGCAAAAAGTGAAAGAACTAATACCAAATACTCCGATTGTGCTACACGGAGCTTCAACAGTTATTCAAGATCTTGTAGAAACATGCAATAAATATGGTGGAAACATACCTGGTGCAAAGGGAGTGCCAGACGAAATATTAAATCAAGCAAGTAAACTAGGTGTATCAAAAATTAATGTAGATACAGATTTAAGATTAGCAATGACATCAGAAATAAGAAAAGTGCTTTCAGAAGATCCTTCAGTTTTTGATCCAAGAAAATATTTAACACCAGCAAGAGAAGCAGTAAAGCAAACAGTAAAGCACAAAATAAGAGATGTATTTGAATCAAGTAATAAAGCATAAAGTAAAATAAAACCGTGAAAACTACGGTTTTATTAATTTGGAAAAAATCATATATTTTTTCCAAATTCTTTTTTTACTCTCATTTCTGCATCTCTTTTAGCAATATCTTCTCTTTTATCATATAATTTTTTACCTTTTCCTACACCAAGGGTTATTTTTAAAAAATTACCAGAAAAATACAAATTAATTGGAATAAGAGAATAACCCTTTTGCTTTGTTTGACCAATTAATTTAATAATCTCCAACTTATGTAACAATAACTTTCTAGGTCTAAGAGGATCTTTATTAAAAATATTACCATGTTCATAAGGGCTAATATGCATACCATATATAAAAACTTCACCATTTCTAATAATAGCATAACTATCTTTTAAATTAATCTTTCCATTTCGTATAGATTTTATTTCTGTTCCAGTTAAAACAATTCCTGCCTCTAAAGTTTTCTCTATTATATAGTTATGTTTTGCCGTAGGATTAGTTGCAACAATTTTATTTGCCATAAAAACCTCCTTGTCACTTTGGGGACGTTCCTTTTTGTGACAATTTGTCACAAAGGGGACACTCCTTAATACTAAATATTATATCACTAAAACGGTAAAAAGCAAGATATTAGTTATTTTCAAATGGTAAATTAAAAAATAATATAATGTTTTACAATTATTTAAAACATTATATTATTTCTAAAATATAAGTTCATGGTTAAAAGATTATCTGTTATTATTATTACTATCGTCATAAAAATTTCTAGAATTTTTTTGTCCACTATAATATACGACAAGTGCTATTATTACTATTGCAATTATTGCTAACAAAATCCACATCCAAGTAGAAGTGTTAGTCATATTAGTTCTTGTACCTGCAGTTGTTCTAGTTGCTGTATAGTTACCAGTATTATTGTTTAAAGTATTGGCATTATTTGTTGTATGATTATCATTATTCATAGTATTTGTTAAATTTTTTCCGCCATTTTCTAATGTATTAGTGCCATCTCTTATTACATTACCTATACCTTTACCTGCATTTTCAATAACATTTTCGGCTCCTCCAACAGCATTTCTAACATTATCTACAGCATTATTAGCAGCAAATGTATAAGAAACAGTAAAAAGTGAAATAACAAATACAACAATAAATAAAATAAACTTCTTACTCATAAAAACCTCCTTTTAAATTTATAGAATCTGAATCAAATTGTTCAATATTATTATTAATATTTTAAAATAAAATATACATAAAAAATAAAATTGGAAATTTATGAATAATTTTCCAATTTTATTTTAAAACTATAATATTAATTTTGTTATCTCAATCTAATTAAAATCGCTATTGCCAACAATATTAATAATATACCTACAGCTATTAGTAGTATATTTAGAATATTAGTTAACCCCAAACTCGCTTCTGGCAATGAAGATAAAGCATTTAATGGGGAAGAAGTATTGCTCTCAACTGATGTATTTGAATTTTGAAGATTCATATTAATATCTCCAGCATATACAAAAGTTGAACAAGAAACAAACATAAAAATAAGTATAAAAATAATTATGTATATTTTTTTAAACATGTTTACCTCCAAATATTAATTAATCATTCTAAATATAATAATACACAATAAACTACAAAAAGTCTATAATAATTTTAATATTTTTAAAATTATTTTAATGAACGTAAACTGGAGTACCTAATCCTATATTATTAAAGATTATAGGCATTTTATTAGGAGGAATATTTACGCAACCTTTACTTCCAGAATATTTAGTACCAGCTTTACCATTTTGTTTGTAAACAGTACCACCAAAATAAGTAAAGTTTTCAGTTGAACCTCTCCAACTTGCATCATGAAGACCTTGAGCTTTAGGATTGTTAAATCTCATCCAATAATGAACAAAGGCATTAGATGGTTGCAAGTATCTATCAGTATCAATAAACATTACTTCAAAATAACCTTTTTGTGTATCATAAGATCCTTTTTTACCTGTTGTAATTGCTGAATCTAGAATTAATAAACTGTTTTTATATAACCTTAAAGTCTGAGAAACTATATCTACTTCAACAAAAGTATTTTTGGTGTACTTAGAAGATATATAGCCAGTAACACCATCATTGTATGCGATACCATACCATTTAGTACCATTTACCCAATGTGTGCTTATGATACTAAAAATAGTTCCTTTAGTAGCAACACCTATAACATCAGAATTAGATGTTCCTGGTTTGTTTCTAACATTCAAACTATTTGCTGAAACTATGACTTTTTGAAATTTATAAGCTACATTTAAAAAATTTCGTGTTTTAGAATCAACAGATCCAGTTATAGGAAGATTATAAGCTTTTTGAAAATCTTTGATGTATTTTCTTGTTTGTGAATCAACAATACCATTAGTATCTAAATTGCATCCAAGAACTGCATTCAATTCTTTTTGCAAATATCTAGCTTGAGTTTTATCATAATTTTGATAAATATCTTGACTTAAGAAATGAACGTATTTTGAATAAGGAGATATTAATGGTAAATCAGAAGATTTCCATAGACTAATAATTTTTTCATTTGTTGTTATATCATTGCTAGCGTAAACAGGCATAGCACAAAAGAATATCATAACTGTTATGTATGCAGGTATTGGAATATATGTTGTTTATAGTATGTTCTATTATCTGTTAGGGAAACAACAACTCGAAAAAGGCATAAATGTTGAGTAAAAAATAAAATCGATAAGCTTATTAGTTCCAACAATTAATAAATATATTTTTAATAAAAAAACTATACAAATACAAAAGCAAATGTTATAATAACATTGAATATAATTACAAGAAATGATAAAAAGCCATGAGTGGCAAAAATTCAGATAGACTTAAAGAGATTAATGTATAAGTATCTGTTCTGATTGACACAAAATAATATTAATAAAAATATAAAAAGGAGAGGGGAAATAATGGAAAAATTTGGAAATGCATTATGGGGGATAGTTTTAATTGCCATTGGATTAATTGTAGGAGGAAATGCACTTGGAATTACAAATATAAATATATTTTTTGATGGTTGGTGGACTTTGTTTATTATTATACCATGCTTTATAGGATTATTTAAAGATAACGAAAAAACAGTAAATTTAATTGGATTGCTAATTGGTGTAGCTTTACTTTTAGCATGTCAGAATATTATAGACTTTCATTTAATATGGAAGTTAGCATTTCCTATAATTTTAGTAATTATAGGTATTTCATTGATATTTAAAGATGCAATAGGAGAAAAGGTAAACAGCGAAATAAAAAAGTTAAATAAAAAAAGAAATGGAGAAAATGGATATTGTGCAACCTTTGCAGGTCAAAATGTAAATTTTGATGGAGAAAATTTTACAGGAGCAGACTTAACAGTAGTATTTGGTGGAATTAAATGTGATTTGAGAAATGCAACCATAGATTCAGATGTCGTTATTAATGCAAGTAGTACATTTGGAGGAATTGAAATTTATGTACCATCAAATGTAAAAATAAAAATAAAATCAATACCAATATTTGGTGGAGTATCAAATAAAGCAAATACGAAAATAGATGAAAATAGCCATACAATTTATATTAATGGAACAGCAGTATTTGGAGGTGTTGAAATAAAATGACAACAGCCCAAAAAGTTATTAAATATATAGCAACAGCATTTGCCATACTTCTAAGTATTACAATAATATCAGCAATATTAACTGGTATTTTTGGGTTATTAAGTGTATTTGGATTAATTAATTCAGAAAAAGAAATTGCAACAGATGAGTTAAAAGTAATATCAAGTGAAGTAAAAGAGGTATCAACATTAAAACTAGAATTAGCTTCTACAAATTTAGAAATAAAAACAGGGGATAGTTTTAAAGTTGAAACAAATAATTCAAAAATATCCTTTACAAACAATAATGGTAGTGTAAAAATAAAAGAAGAAAATCATAATTGGTTAATGAATAAGAACTATATAAGTAATTTAATTATTTATATACCAGAAAACATGATGATTTTGGACGAAACAAAAATAGAAACAGGAGTAGGCAATATAAATATACAAAGATTAAATACACAAGGATTATATCTTGAATTAGGTGCTGGAAATGCATATATAGAAAATCTGGACGTCACTAAAGAAACTAAAATAGATGGAGGAGTTGGAAAAACAGAAATTAAATCTTGTGAAATAAATAATTTAAAAGCAAATCTTGGAATGGGAGAATTTGTTTTTAGTGGCAAATTAACAGGAAAAAATGAAATAGATTCAGGTGTTGGAGCTATCAATATAGATTTAAGAGACAGCCTAGATAACTATACTATTGAAGTAAGCAAAGGATTAGGTTCTGTTACTTTAGATGGAAATAAGCTTGAAATGGATAGAGTATATGGAACAGGTGATAATTATTTATCTGTTGATGGTGGCATAGGAGAAATAAAAATAAATGAAAAAATGATTAATAAATAGCAAGGAGGAAGTTTTTGAAAAATATTATAGGTGTATTTGATTCCGTATTATCTTAATTAAAAATAGTTAAGAAAGATTATCAAAATTTAATAGCAGAAGCAAAAAATATGACGGATGAAACGATAAAAAGTGTTACAGATAAAACAATTGTAGAGACAAAAAAATATATAGAATTTAAAACAGCAGGAACAGAAGGAATTAAAGAATGTGAAATAAGATCTATTATTTTACCTCTTTTAGCTGACCATGTATTAAGAGAAGCAAATTATTATTTTAGAATATTAAAGGATAAGAAATAAAGTTACTGAGTTGTGGATTGTCACAGAGACGGAGATTTTGACAATCAACAGTAAGAGGAAATGTGAAAATTCTGTGAATTTTAGCACTCTCCACTTGACATTGCTAAAAATGGATGTATAATTAGAATGTAAAAAGTAAATAATACTTTTTATAGAAAAAATATATATGTGCTACCAGAAATGGTGTCAACACATAAAAAGAAAGGAAGTAGATTTGTTATGATGATGATACCAAGAAGGAAAAATGAATTTGACTTATTGGAGGAAATGTTTAGAGATCCATTTTTTGTAGGAGGAGAAACTAAATTGATGAAAACAGACATTAAAGAAAAAGAAGATAAATATCTAGTTGATATTGACTTACCAGGATATGAAAAAGAAAATATAAAAATTGAAGTTGAAGATGGTTACTTAACAATTCATGCTACAACAGATTCACACAAAGAAGAAAATGAAGAAGGAAAATTTGTAAGAAGAGAAAGATATCTTGGCGAATGTTCAAGAAGTTTCTATATTGGAGACGATATTAAGGACGAAGACATAAAAGCATCATTCAAAAATGGAACTTTACAGTTAGAGATTCCAAAAAAAGAGGAAAAGAAAGAATTACCAGAAAAAAGATATATACCAATAGGTGATTAAAAACATATGCAATAAATAATGGAAGGAATCCTATTAGCAAGTAGGCAAAGCCTACTTGCTAATTTTCTATATAAGAGAATAAAGAGAGAAGGAATAAAAATGGAAAATAAACAATTTAAAGCAGAATCTAAAAGATTATTAGATTTAATGATTAATTCTATTTATACAAATAAAGAAATTTTTTTAAGAGAGTTGATTTCAAATGCTAGTGATGCAATAGATAAATTATATTATCGTTCACTAACAGACAAAAAATTAAAGATAAATAAAGAAGATTTAAAAATTAGAATTGATTTGGATAAAGATGCAAGAATGCTTACAATAACAGATAACGGATGTGGCATGACAGAAGAAGAACTAGATAAAAACTTAGGTACAATTGCAAAGAGTGGATCTCTTGAATTTAAAAAAGAAGACAATGAAAAGAAAAAAGATATTAATATTATAGGACAATTCGGAGTAGGGTTTTATTCAGCATTTATGGTAAGTGATTTAGTAAAAGTAGAAAGTAGGTCTATAGATTCAGATAAGGCATATTGTTGGACATCAAAAGGTGTAGATGGTTATAAAATAGAAGAATGTGATAAAGAAGATATAGGAACAAAAGTAACTCTTCACATAAAAGAAGATTCAGAAGAAGAAAAATATAGCCAATTTTTAGAAGAATATAATATACAAGAACTTATAAGAAAATATTCAGATTATATACGTTATCCGATTCAAATGGAGATAGAACAAAGCCATAAAAAAGAAGGAACAGAAAATGAATATGAACAAGCAAAAGAATTAAAAACTATTAATTCTATGACTCCAATATGGAAAAAGGACAAGAAAAATGTTAAAGAAGAGGAATATGAAAGCTTTTATATAGAAAAGTTTCATGATTATGAAAAGCCTTTAAAAATAATACATACAGAAGTTGAAGGACAATATAAATACAATGCCTTACTATATATTCCTGCTCATTTACCATATGATTATTACACTAAAGAATATGAAAAAGGATTACAATTATATGCAAATGGTGTATTAATCATGGAAAGATGTGAAGATTTGCTACCTGATTATTTCGGATTTGTAAAAGGACTAGTTGATAGTGAGGATTTGTCATTAAATATATCAAGAGAAATGCTACAACATGATAGACAACTAAGAGTGATTGCTAAAAACATAGAAAACAAAATAAAATCAGAATTAGAAAATTTGTTAAAAAGTGATAGAAATAAATATGAACAATTTTTTAAGGATTTTGGACTACAACTAAAATATGGAACTTATAATGACTATGGAATAAATAAAGACAAATTAAAAGATTTATTATTATTCTATTCATCAACAGAAAAGAAATTAGTTACACTAAAAGAATATGTAGAAAGAAAGAAGGAAGACCAAAAAGTAATTTACTATGCTTGTGGAGAAACAGTAGATAAAATAGATATGTTACCACAAGTAGAAATATTAAAAGATAGAGGCTATGAAATTCTATATTTAACAGATAATGTTGATGAGTTTGTTTTCCAAGTATTGATGAATTATGAAGAGAAAACATTTCAAAATGTATGTGGTGACAAATTAGATTTAGATACTGAAGGAGAAAAAGATGAACTAAAAAAAGCAAATGAAGATAGCAAGGAAATGTTCGAAATTATGAAAAAAGCAATAAAAAATGAAGTTCAAGATATTAGATTCACACATAGATTAAAGAATCATCCCATTTGTTTAACTTCTGAAGGAGCAATATCTGTAGAAATGGAGAAAACATTAAACGCAATGCCAAATAATCAAGGAATAAAAGCACAAACAATATTAGAAATCAATGAAAAACATGAAATTGCAAAAAAATTAAAAGAACTTTATAAAGAAGATAAAGAAAAATTAGAAAAATATACGAAAATCCTATATGCACAAGCAAGGTTGATAGAAGGATTGAATATTGAAAATCCAACAGAAATTAGTAATTTAGTTTGTCAAATTATGGCAGAATAAAAAACTGTTGACGGTTGTCAAATGGGACGAAGGTTGTAACAATCTCCGTCCCATTTGACGACATCAACGTAGATTTTTTCAATAAAACATTGCAAACAAATGTGCTACGTGATATAATTATAAATATTTATTAAACAGAAAAAAGGAAAAATAAGATATAGAAATATCAAAAAAACATACTTAAATTATTATAAAAGGAGAGGTTATGTTTAAATTAAACTCAGAATACAAACCAACAGGTGACCAACCGCAGGCAATAGAATACCTATCAAACGGAATAAAAGAAGGCAAGAAATTTCAAACGCTTCTAGGTGTTACAGGTTCAGGCAAAACCTTTACAATGGCAAATATAATTGAAAAAGTACAAAAACCAACTCTTGTTTTAGCACATAATAAAACACTTGCAGGACAATTGTATAGCGAGTTCAAAGAATTTTTTCCGGAAAATAATGTGGAATACTTTGTATCTTATTATGATTATTACCAACCAGAAGCTTATATTGCAGCATCAGACACATATATAGAAAAAGATGCATCTATTAATGATGAAATAGATAAATTAAGACATTCGGCAACATTATCATTATTTGAAACAAGAGATGTTATTATTGTAGCATCAGTGTCTTGTATATATGGTTTGGGAGATCCTGTTGATTATAATGAAATGATGTTATCATTAAGACCTAAAATGATAAAAACAAGAGATGAAGTTATGAAAAAACTAATAACTATGCAATATAGCAGAAATGAATTAGATTTTAAAAGAGGTACTTTTAGAGCAAAAGGAGATATATTAGAAATATATCCTTCCTCTGAGAGTGAATCAGCAGTTAGAGTAGAGTTTTGGGGAGATGAAATCGAAAAAATAAATGAAATTAATCCTTTAACAGGAAAAGTAATAGGTATTAGAAATCATATTTTAGTGCCACCAGCTTCACAATATGTAACTAATAGAGATAAGATAGATAAAGCAATTATAACTATTGAAGAAGAGATGAAAGAGCAAGTGAAAAAATTTAAAGCAGAGGGAAAATTAATTGAGGCACAAAGAATAGAAGAAAGAACAAATTTTGATATGGAAATGATGAGAGAAACTGGATTTTGCCAAGGAATAGAAAATTATTCAAGACATATAAGTGGTAGAGAGCCAGGAAGTGCACCATATACCTTATTCGACTACTTTCCAAAAGATTTTCTTTTATTAATAGATGAGTCACATGCAACTATTCCACAAGTAAAAGCTATGTATAATGGAGATAGAGCAAGGAAAGAATCTTTAGTAAAATACGGATTTAGATTACCATCAGCATTTGATAATAGACCACTAAAATTTCAGGAATTTGAAGAAAGAATAAATCAGTGTATATTTGTTAGTGCAACCCCAGCAGATTATGAAAAAGAACATTCTAAAGAAAATGTTGTAGAGCAAATAATAAGACCAACAGGTTTATTAGATCCAAAAATAGAAGTAAAGCCTGTTACAAACCAAATAGATGATTTAATAGAGCAAATACGAGAAAGAGTAGAAAAAAAAGAAAGAGTTTTAGTAACGACTTTAACTAAGAAAATGGCAGAAGATTTAAGCGGATATTTAGCTGGTATAGATATAAAAGTTAAATATATGCATTCAGATACTAAAGCATTAGAAAGAATGGAAATAATAAGAGATTTAAGATTAGGAGAATTTGATGTATTAGTAGGAATAAATCTTTTGAGAGAAGGATTAGATATTCCAGAAGTATCCTTAGTGGCAATACTAGATGCAGACAAAGAAGGTTTTTTACGTTCTGAACGCTCACTAATACAAACCATAGGACGTGCTGCAAGAAACACAGATGGAAAAGTAATAATGTATGCAGATGAATTAACAGAGAGTATGGAAAAAGCTATAAGCGAAACAAACAGAAGAAGAAAAATACAAGAGCAATATAATAAAGACCATGGCATAATACCAAAAACAATACAAAAAGCGGTAAGAGATACTATAAAAGCAAGTTTTGTGGCAGATGTACAAGAAGAATACAAATTAGATAAAGATGTAGAAATTAAAGAAATAATTTCAAAAATGACAGATGAAATGCTTAAATATGCTGCAAACATGGAATTTGAAAAAGCAGCAGAAATTAGAGATAAGATAAAAGAGCTTGAAAAATTTTATAAATAATGTATAATATAATTAATACCCAAAATTGAAAGGAGTAAAATGATGGACAATGAAGCATGTAAAAAATGTACTGAGCGGCAGATCAAAGAAAGTGGTTATATTAACTATAAAAACTGTGAGTATTGCCGTATAGGTATAGCGCAACATGCAGAGGAGGACGGAACTCCTTGGGACTTGTTGGACAAATTGTCTGCAAGGTATAGGGGAACAGATCTAAATGGGGACTGATTTCCCTAAGAGCCATCCCGTGGGTGGCTCTTTTCAATGATAAAGATATACATGGAGAGATTAAAATGAACAATAATATTATAATTAAAGGTGCAAAAGAACACAATTTAAAAAATATAAATTTAACAATACCTAGAGATAAATTGGTAGTAATAACAGGACTTTCTGGCTCCGGAAAATCTTCTTTAGCATTTGATACATTGTATGCAGAAGGACAAAGAAGATATGTAGAAAGCTTATCTTCATATGCAAGACAGTTTTTGGGCTTAATGGAAAAGCCTGATGTAGAATTAATAGAAGGATTATCTCCAGCAATTTCAATAGATCAAAAAACAACCTCAAAAAATCCACGTTCTACCGTAGGAACAGTTACAGAAATATATGATTATATACGTTTGCTATATGCAAGAATTGGTATACCATATTGCCCTAATTGCGGTAAGAAAATAGAAAAACAAACAATAGACCAAATAGTTGATACTATTATGGAGTTAGAACAGGGTACTAAAATTCAAGTTTTAGCACCTATTATTCGTGGCAGAAAAGGTGAATTTAAAAAAGTATTAGAAGACCTTACTAAAGAAGGATTTGTAAGAGCTAGAATAGATGGAGAAACAATAGAATTGACAGACGATATAGAAATTGACAGAAAAAAGAAGCATACTGTAGAGATAATAGTAGATAGATTAGTAATAAAAGAAGATATAAGAAGTAGACTAACTGAGTCTATAGAAATAGCATTAAAACATGCGAATAATCTAGTTCTTATAGTGGTTGGAAGTCCAAACAACTCGGAAATGAGAGAGATGTTATTTAGTCAAAACTATGCTTGCCCAGACTGTGGAGTTAGTTTTGAAGAATTATCGCCTCGTATGTTTTCTTTCAATAATCCATTTGGAGCTTGTCCAACATGTACAGGCATTGGATATTTAATGAAAATGGATGAAGAACTTATAATTCCTGATAGAAACAAAACACTTTATGATGGAATAAAAGCTTTTGGTGCAAGTACTATGAAAAAAGGCGATACAATGGCAAAAATGTATTTTGAAAGTATAGCAAAGCATTATGGAGTCAAAATAAAAGATGTTCCAATAAAAAAATTGCCTAAAGAATTTTTAGATAAAATATTATATGGTACGGGTGATGAAAAAATTGATTTTGAATATTCATCAGCAGCAGGAGTTAGAAAATTTACTGCACCTTTTGAAGGAGTTATACCAACATTAGATAGAAGATATAGAGAAACAAAATCACAAGGAATGAAGGAATTTTACGAATTGTATATGAGCAATAGTCATTGCCCTACTTGTAATGGAGCAAGATTAAGAAAAGAAAGTTTAGCAGTAAAGGTCGGAGATAAGAATATAAATGAACTAACAGATATGTCAATAGACAAAATAAAGGCATATTTAAATTCATTAAAGCTAAATAATAAAGATAAAATCATATCAGAACAGATATTGAAAGAATTGAACAAAAGGTTGCAATTCTTAATGGATGTTGGTTTGGAATATTTAACATTATCAAGAAGTGCTGGGACGTTATCAGGAGGAGAAGCTCAAAGAATTCGTTTAGCCACGCAAATAGGTTCTGGCCTTACAGGTGTATTATATATATTAGATGAGCCAAGCATAGGTTTACACCAAAGAGATAACGAAAAATTAATAACAACATTAAAGAAATTAAGAGATTTAGGCAATACAGTTATAGTAGTAGAACATGATGAAGACACAATGTATGCAGCTGACCAAATAATAGATATTGGTCCAGGACCAGGAGTACATGGAGGAAACGTTATAGCACAAGGAACAGCAGAGGAGATTAAACAAATACCAGAATCAATAACAGGACAATATTTGAGTGGAAAAATGCAGATTAAAATTCCAGAAAAAAGAAGAAAATCAAATGGAAAGGCGATAGAAATAAAAGGTGCAACTCAAAATAATCTAAAAAATGTAAATGTAAAATTTCCATTAGGACAGTTTATATGTGTTACAGGTGTTTCTGGTTCAGGAAAAAGTACATTAGTAAATGAAATTTTATATAAAGCAATTTCAAAATATATAAATCACTCTAATGAAAAACCAGGAAAACATAAAGAAATTGTTGGAATAGAAAATATAGATAAAATAATAAATATAGATCAATCTCCAATAGGTAGAACTCCACGTTCAAACCCCGCAACATATACAGGAGTTTTTGACTATATAAGAGATATTTTTTCAGAAACAAATGAAGCAAAAATGAGAGGCTATGAAAAAGGAAGATTTAGTTTTAATGTATCTGGAGGAAGATGTGAGGCATGTTCTGGTGATGGAATATTAAGAATAGAGATGCATTTCTTACCAGATATTTATGTGCCATGTGAAGTTTGCAAAGGAAAAAGGTACAATAAAGAAACCTTAGAGGTAAAATACAAAGGAAAAACAATAGCAGATGTACTTGACATGACCGTAGAAGAAGCATTAGAATTCTTTAAAAATGTACCAAAAATAAAACAAAAAATTCAAACTTTGTATGATGTAGGACTTGGATATATAAAATTAGGACAACCATCTACAACATTATCAGGTGGAGAAGCACAAAGAGTTAAGCTTGCAACAGAGTTATCTAAAAAACCTACAGGAAAAACATTGTATATATTAGATGAACCTACAACAGGACTTCATATTGCAGATGTTCATAAATTAGTGGATATATTGCAAAGACTCGTAGATACGGGAAATAGTATTATTGTAATAGAACATAATTTGGATTTGATAAAAACATGTGATTATATAATAGATTTAGGACCAGAAGGTGGAGATAATGGAGGAAATATTGTAGCAGTTGGAACACCAGAGCAAATTGCAAGAAATAATCAAAGCTATACAGGACAGTTCTTAAAAAAATACTTAAAATAGGGAGAAAATAATGCAAATAAGAAATTTAGAAGACTTTATAACACAAATGCCAAAAGATTTAGAAAGTACAATGGAAAAAGCCAGATGGTTATATATTGAATTAGGAAGAAGAAGTTTTTATGATGTGTCATATAAATATTTAAATGAAGATGAAGAACAAGAATTAGTGTATGACCATAAACCATATGAGAATCCAAACATCATTACATGTAAAAGCTTATCTAAACAATATTCAAATTTGCTTACAATGGCTGGAATAAAAAATGAGATTGTAGAAAATAGACAAGGACATGCATATATAATTTTTTGGGATGAACAAGGAGATTGGCATACAGCAGATATAACAGATGATTTAAAAAATATACAATCTGGATGTAGAACAACACATTTTGCAAAAGGTTCTATGTATGGTGCAGATTTACGTTCTATAGATTTAAAGTTAGGTTATATAAGCCCAAAAAGAGATTATACAGATTCTTACTGGCATATATTAAAAGAAACAATTAGACAAAAGCACTTAACAGGTCAAGAAGAATTGAAATATATATTAGCAAGCTTTAATATTTATGTAGATATAGAAAAAATGGGAGATACAGAGCTTTTCGGCATCTATAAAAAATTCGTGTTAGCATGCAAAAGTGATAGCGGAAGAGTAAACTTTTCTAGTGCTATGACTAAGGCAGAAAATAGATGTAATTTGCCTAAAAGTAAATATGGAACTAAAAGTGGATTAGAGAATTATTACATTACATATATAGACGAAAATTACAATGAAACCGAATATATATATGATAGAGGACAAAAAAGTTTTGTTGAAAACTATAGATTAGAAGAAATAGAAAAATAATCACAAAAAATGAATAACTACAATAAATAGTTATTCATTTTTTGTATTGTATAGGAAAATAGACTTATTTACAATTGTTGTTGTTATTTCTTTCGCTATTATTGTTATTGTTTTTGTTATTTTTGTTATTTTTATTATTATTGTTATTTTTATTTTCTGACATAAAAAGCACCTCCTTGCATTAATATTATTTTACCTATAAATTCAGTTTTTATACATAAAATAAAGAAAAGTGTTGAAAAAGAAAAATACTTATATTAAAATAATTATAGTAAAATAGGTTCTAAGAGGGGAAAATATAAAAGAATGAAAAAAATAATATGTTTAAGTATTATAATAATAATTGTATCTGTTTGTCTTTGTGGATGTTCAAATAATATAGAAGAAGGGGAACTTTCTAAGATATATAAAATACCACAGAAACTTATTTATATAAATGTACCTAAATCATATGAAGAAACGCAGAATGGTTATTCAAAAATATATTTTATAAAGAGTAAATTATACATTGCAGTTACTGCAGAAATGAGTATGGAAGCTACAGAATTATCAAAAGCACAAGATATAGTATTTTCTAAATTAAAAGATAATGTAAAAGAATTTACTTATATAAATGATTTAAAAATAGAACAAGAAAAAACAGAAATGATTAATGAAATAGAAATGTATCGATACGAAGGAACTTTAATATGTGGGCGAACTGTAAAGTTTAATACATATGTAGTTGGATATACATTTATAATAGATAAAATTCCTTGTAATATTACAGGAGTTGTTACAGAAGCAAACCAACAAGAAGAAACAATAAAAGAAATAAGAAGAATAGTCGATGAAATGGCTACAACCGTAAGAAAAACAAAAAATAAAATAGACTAAAAAAGATGTATATGATATACTAATAATGTAAAAAATGAAAGGATGATACCAAAAAATGAATAAATATTATTTTACTTCAGAAAGTGTAACAGAAGGACACCCTGATAAACTTTGTGACTATATTGCAGACAGTATATTAGATGAATATTTAAAAAAAGATGAAAACTCAAGAACAGCAATAGAAGTTTTTGCACATAAAAATAATATAACTGTTGTTGGACAAGTTACTTCAAAAGCGCAAATAGAAATTGAAGATTTAATAAGAGATAAAATAAAAGAAATTGGATATGATAATGAACTAACAGATATGGATTATAGAACTTGTAAAATAAATATTGATATAGCAAAGCAGAGCCCAGATATAGCATTAGGTGTAGATGTAGGTGGGGCAGGAGACCAAGGAATTATGTTTGGATATGCCTGTGACGAAACAGAAAACTATATGCCATATGCCATTAATTTAGCGCATAAACTTGCTAAAAGGTTAACACAAACTAGGAAAGAAAATATTATTCCATATTTAAGACCAGATGGAAAGACTCAAGTAACAGTTGAATACGAAAACGATAAACCTAAAAGAGTAGAAACAATATTAATATCAACTCAACATTTGGAAAATGTGAGTTTAGAAGAGCTTAAAAAAGATATTAAAGAAAAAGTCATTAATTGTGTTGTAGAGCCTAATATGATAGATAAAAATACAAAGATATATATTAATCCTACAGGAAGATTTGTAATAGGTGGACCATTAGGAGATAGTGGCTTAACAGGAAGAAAAATAATTATAGATACTTATGGAGGATATAGTAGACATGGTGGTGGTTCATTTTCAGGTAAAGATGCAACAAAAGTAGATAGGTCAGCAGCATATATGTTAAGATATATTGCAAAGAATATAATTGCAAACAAGTTAGCAAATAAATGTGAAATTCAAATATCGTATGCAATTGGCATAGAAAAACCATTATCGATATACGTAAATACTTTTGGAACAGGTAAAATAACAGATGAGGAAATAATTAAAATGATAAAAGAAAAATTTGATCTTACACCAAATGGAATTATAAATTATTTAAAGTTGAAAGAACCAATATATTCTAAAACTACAAATTATGGACATTTTGGAAAATCGGAATTAACGTGGGAAAAAATAATTAATATAAAATAAAAACTGTAAATTAGAAGGGGATAAATATGAAAGAATTAGAATTAATAAAAAGAAAAGCTGTACAGATATTTTCAGTAGAGGAGTTAGAAGAAAAAATAAAAAGTGGAAAAAAATTAAAAATTAAATTAGGTGCTGATCCAAGTAGACCAGACTTACACCTAGGACATACTGTTGTACTAAGAGTGTTGAAACATTTTCAAGATATGGGGCACGAAGTAGTGTTTGTTATAGGAGATTTTACAGCGATGATTGGAGATCCATCAGGTAAAAGCAAAACAAGACCAGCATTAACATTTGAAGATACAAGAAGAGCAGGAGAAACATATTTTAAGCAAGTAACCAAAATATTGGACCCAGCAAAGACTACAATCACATATAATTCAGAATGGCTAGGGAAAATGAATTTTAAAGATATTATAGACTTAACAAGTAAGTATACTGTTGCTAGAATACTAGAAAGAGATGACTTTAAAAATAGATACGAAAATAATTTACCACTTTCAATGCATGAATTATTATATCCATTAATGCAAGGATATGATTCAGTTGCATTAAATGCTGATATTGAAATAGGTGGAACAGATCAAACTTTTAACTTATTAGTTGGTAGAGAGCTACAAAAAGATTATGGACAAGAAAGACAAGTGGTTTTAACATTCCCTTTGCTTGTAGGACTTGACGGAAAAGAAAAAATGAGTAAATCTTTAGATAATTACATAGGAATAGATGAAGCACCAGAAATTATGTATGAAAAGGCCATGAAAATACCTGATAATTGCTTATTAGAATATTTTAAATTAACAACAGATATAGAATTAGAAGATGCTAAGAAGTGGATAGAAGAAGATGTTGTTTTAGCACATAGAAAATATGCAGAAGAAATTATAAAAATGTATCATGGAGAAGATAAAATAGAAGAAGCAGAATTAAGATATAAACAAGTAGCAAAAGGAAAAATTCCAGATAATATTCAAGAAATTAATATAAGTAATGAAGAAATAAGTATTTGCGATTTGCTAGTAAAAGTTAAATTTGCACCTTCTAAAAGTGAAGCTAAAAGAATGGTGCAAGGAAAAGGCGTTAAAATAAATGGTAATGTAGTAGAAAATTTAAGTGAAGTAATTACTTTAGAAGAACCAATAACATTACAATTTGGAAAGAATAAGTTTTTAAAAATAGTTTAAATAATTATATGGGAGCTTATATACTCTCAAGAATAAGAGGTATGTATGGAATGGTGTAAAGAAATACTAGAACAAGTGAAATTTGAAAATATTTCAAACGAAGATGAAAAGAAAAAAATAGCACAAAGAATAGCTCAAAAAGTTAAAGATGGAGAAGTTATAGGCTTTGGATCTGGTTCAACATCATATTTAGCTGTAAAAGAAATAGGAAAAAAAATAAAAGAAGAAAAAATTAAAATTTTAGCAATACCAACATCATATGAGATTAAAATGTTGTGTACAGAGCTAGAAATACCAACCACTACGATAATGGAACATAAACCAGATTGGTGCTTTGATGGGGCTGATGAAGTGGATGCAAATAATTGGCTAATAAAAGGGAGAGGAGCAGCAATGTTTAAAGAAAAATTAAATATTGTAAACTCAAAAATAACATATATATTGGTAGATAAAAGTAAAATGATAAAAGAATTAGACACAAATTTTCCTATACCAGTTGAATGTCATCCACTAGCACTTAATAGTGTAAAAGAAAAATTAATAGAACTAGGTGCAATAGAAATAAAATTAAGGCAAGCCCTAAAAAAAGATGGCCCTGTAATTACAGAAAATAATAATCTAATATTAGATGTTAGATTTACAGAAATATATGAAACATTAGAAAAAGATATAAAAGATATTACAGGTGTCATTGAAAGTGGATTATTTACTAATAGCTACAATATAGAAATAATTAACTAAGAAAAAGGTGATTTCATGGAGGAAGACAGAATAATTAGTCCAGAATTAGAAGATATTAATGAAGAAAAAATGGAAAATTCATTGAGACCTAAAGTCTTAGATGAATATATAGGACAAGATAAAGTAAAAGAAAATATGAAGGTATATATAGAGGCTGCTCAAAAAAGAGGGGAGCCTTTAGACCATGTTTTACTATATGGACCTCCAGGCTTAGGTAAAACAACTCTAGCGAACATTATCTCCAATGAAATGAAATCTAACATAAAAATAACATCAGGACCAGCAATAGAAAAACCAGGAGATTTAGCAGCATTACTTACAAATTTATCTGAATTTGATGTGTTATTTATTGACGAAATACATAGGTTAAATAAAAGTGTAGAAGAAATTCTATATCCTGCATTAGAAGATTATACATTAGATATAATTATTGGAAAAGGTCCGAGTGCAAGGTCTATTAGATTGGATTTACCTAAATTTACATTGATAGGGGCAACAACAAAAGCAGGTTCATTAACAACACCTCTTCGTGATAGATTTGGAATTGTACATAGACTAGAATTGTATAATACTAAAGATTTAACGACAATAGTAACAAGGTCAGCAAAGATATTAAATGTAAATATAGATGATGAATCTGCAATGGAAATAGCTAGACGTTCTAGAGGAACTCCAAGAATTGCTAATAGACTATTAAAGAGAGTTAGAGATTATGCAGCTGTTTTAGGAGATGGAAATATAACACTAAAAATAACGAAAACAGCTTTAAATAAATTAGAAATAGACGAATATGGTTTAGATGATATAGATAGGAAGCTACTAGAAGCAATGATTATAAAATATGGTGGAAGGCCAGTAGGATTAGAGACAATGGCTGTTACAGTAGGAGAAGAAGCTGATACGATAGAAGATGTGTATGAGCCATATCTAATACAAATAGGATTTATAACAAGAACACCAAGAGGTAGAATACCACTTGAGCCAGCATATAAACATATAGGAGTGAAGTATAATGAGTAAAATATCTGTAGTAATACCAATGTATTTTGAAGAAAAAGTAGCAAATGAATGTTACAATAGAACAGTAGAAGTTCTAAATAATTTAAGTGGATACGATTATGAAATTGTATTTGTAAATGATGGAAGTAAAGATAAAACTTTAGAAATATTGGAAGGAATAGCAAAAGAAAATTCAAAAGTAAAAGTAATTTCTTTTTCTAGAAACTTTGGACATCAAGCAGCTGTAACAGCAGGACTTAAAGAAACAACAGGAGATGCTGTTGTAATAATGGATGCAGACATGCAGGATCCACCAGAAGTTATATTAGAAATGATTAATCTATGGGAACAGGGAAATGAAGTAATATATGCTAAAAGAAAGAAGAGGGATGGAGAAACAGCATTTAAGCTTTTTACAGCAAAAATGTTTTATAAAATATTAAATGGACTATCAGAGGTGGACATACCAAAAGATACAGGCGATTTTCGCTTAGCAGATAGAAAAGTTATAGATGTAATAAACTCATTACCAGAACACAACAAATTTTTAAGAGGATTATTTAGTTGGGTAGGATTTAAACAAGTTCCATTAGAGTATGAAAGAAAAGAAAGATATGCAGGAAAAACTAAATATACTCTAAAGAAAATGCTAAAACTTGCTTCAGATGGTATAGTAGGTTTTTCAACAAAACCATTTAAGATTTTTGGTGGTTTGGGAGTTACTCTAATATTAATATCAATATTATTATTAATATATGGAATAGTGGCATATATGGCAAAATTACCAATCATAAAAGGCTGGACATCAATAATGGTTACAATTACATTATTAGCAGGAATCCAATTAACAGCAATATGGGTTATTTCAGAATATATAGGAAGAATATATGATGAAAGCAAAAACAGACCACAATACATTATAGATAAAAAAATCAATATAGAGTAGTTTAGAGGTAAAAAATATGAAATTATTAATGCATACATGTTGTGCACCATGTAGCGTATATTGTATAGACAGCTTAAGAGAAGAAGGAATAGAACCAACTATATATTGGTTTAATCCAAACATACATCCATATATGGAATATAAAGCACGAAGAGATTGTTTAAAAGAATATACAAAAAGCATAGAAATAGAAGCCATATTCGAAGAAGAATATGGCTTAGACAAGTTTTGTGAAAATGTTATAGGAGATTTAAAAAATAGATGTAGTAATTATTGCTATAAAGTTAGATTAGAACAAACAGCAAAATATGCAAAAGAAAAAGGCTATGATACTTTTACAACAACATTATTGGTAAGCCCATATCAAAAACATGAAGAATTAAAAGCTTTAGGTGAAGAAATTGCAAAAAAATATGGCTTAACTTTTCTTTATAGAGACTTTAGACCAGGCTTTAGAGAGGGACAAACAAAAGCAAGAGAATTAGGATTATACATGCAAAAATATTGTGGATGTGTCTTTTCAGAGGAGATGAGATATTATAACCGCAATCCTATACAAACCACTAATACCAATGGTTACGAGATACCAAAAGAACCTAGAATGCAGGTTAAAAAAATAGAAAATAAAGAAGATTATATAGACTTACTTTTAGAGGCAGATCCTTCAAAAGACATGATACATAAGTATTTGAACGATTCTGATGTATATGCATTAAAAAAAGAAGATGAGCTAATTTCTATTGCAGTTATTTTGCACATTGATAGAAAAACATTAGAGTTAAAGAACATAGTTACAAAAGAAAATTACAGAAATAAAGGTTATGCAAAAACACTTTTAAAATCATTATGTGGTAATTATAAACAAAAATATGACAGAATGTTGGTAGGAACAACAGAGAATAATATTCCTTTCTATGTTAAGCAGGGATTTGATAAATATGAGAAAACAATTAAGAACTTCTTTATAGATAATTATAAAGAAGAAATAAAAGATGGAGAATTAACTTGTACTGATTTAATATATTATTCAAAAGATTTAAAGAAAAAATAAAATATTATAGTTATTGAAATAATATCTAACATATATAAGAAATCTAATAGAAATATTAGATTTTTTATTTTGCCTTCAAAAAGGAAGGAGTAAAAAGAAAATGAAAAAAAATGAAAACAACAAACCAAAAAATAATGAAAAAATTAAAAAAGAAACAGAAAAGATTAAAGAGATTATAAGAAAGGAGACAGGTATTTATATAAAGAAGATGAACTCAAGAAACTTAAAGAAAGAATTTGAACAATTTTATTATATTATGGCATCAAATTATTATGAGTGTTTAACAGCAATAGGGTATTTAGATGAAATAGAAACTGATTGCTTTGCTTGTATAAAAGATGATTACTTATCAGATTTTGTAAGGTCAATGAGTGCTATGATGAATAAAATATTTTGTGATGAAGAAAAAGACTTTTCAGATATAATGAATGGAATTATGAGAATGTTAATTTCTGAAGATAAAATTGTTAATATTATAAAAGACGATATACCTAATTGGGTAGTATTAAGAAAAAAGATAAGACCAGGATTAGTAAATATTCTACCTTTATATGATAATTTAAATGAATACTATTTGAATTATTCATATAAATATAATATGGAAGAAGATATAAAACCTTTTATTGCAGGACTTAACAATTTATTTGGTAAATTAGCAGATGATGAGGAGTTTATATATGTTTCTACTCATTTACAAGATGATAAAGAAATAACAGAGGAATAAATATTAAAGACAAGAGTTAGCTTTTAAGAGTTAGCTCTTTTTTTGAGGAAAGGAGCAAGAATGGGAAAGTGTCAGATAATTGCAATAGCAAATCAAAAAGGTGGAGTTGGAAAAACAACAACTACATTTAGTTTAGGAGTTGCACTTAGTAAACAAGGAAAAAGAGTATTACTAATTGATGCAGATCCACAACGGAGATTTAACTACTTGTATGGGTTACTATAATCAAGATGAATTGCAGAATACTATTGGAACATTAATGTCTGATACTATATGTGATAATGAAATAAATGCAGAAAATGCTATTCTTCATCATAAAGAAGGAGTAGATTTAATTCCTGCAAATTTAGATTTATCAGCAATAGAGTTTTCATTAGTTAATGCAATGAGCAGAGAGTTCACGCTTAAAAATTCTATAAGAGGTATTAAAGATAACTATGATTATGTATTGATAGATTGTATGCCATCTCTTGGAATGATAACAATAAATGCTCTGGCTTGTAGTGATAAGATAATAATTCCAGTACAGGGAGAATATCTGGCTGCAAAAGGAATGGGACATTTATTAAAGACAGTTACGAGAGTGCAGAAACAAATAAATCCAAATTTGAAAATAGGTGGAGTATTACTTACATTAGTAGATAAAAGAACAAATTTATCAAAAGATGTAAGAGATACTTTAATCGACAATTATGGACAATATGTGAAAATATATGGTGCTGAAATACCAAAAGCAATAAATACTGCAAAATCAACATCAACAGGAAAGAGTATATTTGAATTTGATAAAAATAGTCCTGTTGCAAACGCATACAATAATTTAGCAAAGGAGGTATTAGAGAATGAAAGAACAAGACAAAAAGATGGTACTTCCAAAGTTAGATGATTTATTCACAAGTCAAGAACAAAGAGATAATCCAGTTGTTGATGAGGTAAAGGAAATAGAACTATATAAAATAGGAGAATTTCCAGACCACCCTTTTAGAGTTATAGATGATGATAAAATGGAAGAAATGGTTAAAAGTGTAAAAGAACATGGAGTTTTATTACCTGTTATAGTAAGAAAACGAGGAGAAGGAAATTATCAAATGATTTCTGGACATAGAAGAAAAAGAGCGTGTGAACTTGCAGGAATAGATAAAATAAAATGTATTGTTAAAGAATTAACTGATGATGAGGCAACAATTCTTATGGTAGATAGTAACATTCAAAGAGAAGAAATATTGCCTAGTGAAAAAGCATTTGCATATAAAATGAAACTTGAAGCTATGAAACATCAGGGGAAAAGAGTGGATTTAGAAGAAAATGAAACTTCGACACCAGTGGTGGCAAAGTTAAGAACTGATGAAATATTAGGTAATGAGGTTGGAGAAAGTAGAGAAAATATAAGAAGATATATTAGACTTACTTATTTAATACCTGAATTGTTAGAACAAGTTGATAAGAAAAGAATAGCTTTTAGACCAGCAGTAGAATTATCATATTTGAGTGAAGAAAATCAATATGTTGTAGAAAATATATTTGAATTTGATGAGGTAACACCTTCTTTAAGTCAAGCAATAAGATTAAAGAAATTAGAACAAGAAGGAAACCTAACAGAAGAAAAAATAGAAGAAATATTGCAACAGGAAAAGCCAAATCAAAAAGAATATATAAAGATACACAATGAAAAAATAGAAAAATATATTCCAAGTAGAGTTAAAGAATCTGGAAATGTTGAAGATTTTATTATTCAATGTGTGCAAGATTATATTAGGCGAGAACGAATAAAACAAGAAAGAAATTCCAGATAGTGTGTGAACAAAATTAGATATATTTAGTTATACTTGTTTGTGTGAACACTTTACAAAGTTTTCCCTTACAATCCCTTTTAAATACATACTATATTACAAACTAAAAGATAATTATTATAATATTATTTAATATATTTTATATAATAATTTATACATTTGTCTTTATCTCTAAAAAGCATATAATTAAGCTATAAGGAGATGGTAGTAATGAAAAGTAAAAAGATATTAGTTTTAATAATTATAGCCTTAATAGTGGTATTATTTGCGATTATGATGATTATAAAATCAAAGAAATTAAGTCTAAGTAAAATGGAAAATGAGAAAGAGATTGTAACTGAAATAAATAATACTGATGACAAAGAAAAAGAAGATACAGAAGTGATTGCTGTTGAAAACAATGTAGAAGAAGAGAAAGTTGAAGAAATACAACTAGAAGCGGATATTGTAAAGGTTAAGAATACCAATATTCAAGAAGAACCAAAGAAAGATCCAGTAGTTACACAAGAGAAAAAAGTAGAAAGTTCAAAAGCAGTAGAACAACCTAAATCAACATCTGTTACTACACCAAAAAAGACTGTAGAAAAAGAAATAACAACACCAGTAGTTGAAACAAAAATACCAGAAACACCAAAGGAAGAAACAAAAGTTGAAATAAAACAACCAGAAACACCAAAGTGTTCTGATAGTAAACATGGTGTAGGAGTTGGTAATTCAAATAAGTGGTTTAATAGTTATAATGAGGCAGTTTCATATTATGATAATCTAATATTGGATTATAGCAATAAAATACATAATGGACAGATAACTTTTGAAGAATATAACAAACAATGTCCTTGTGGATATGAAATATGGAGTTGTCAGTATTGTGGTAAATGGACTTTAAATTACTATAAGAGATAATTAAATATTTTTATAAGAGCAGGTTAATTAAAACTTGTTCTTTTTTTTATGGAAAAGGAGGAATTTTAAATGTTGAAAAAGTTAAAAAGTAAAAGAATTATAGCTTTTTTCTTACTAATGATAACATTATTAAGTACAACACAACCAATATTTGCAGCATCAGGAACAGGTAAATGGGTAGGAGGACAATTTGCTTCATTCATTAAAACAACTGATAATGCAAATACTCAATATGGAGTTTTATTAAGAAGATTAATAAATTACTCAACTAATGAACAAAGAACAGTTTTCTGTGCAGAACATGGTGTAGATTTTGATACAGGAACAGTTTACAATGGAAAATATTATACACCAGTTGATTCAAAATTAAGAAAAGCTTGTAAAGTAGCTTATTTAGGATGGTATAAACAACATGGAAATTATGTTATAGATGGAGGAACATCATCTGCATTAAAGAAACAATATGTTTTAACACAACAATTAATATGGGAAACATTAGGACAAAGTAATGCAACTTTTATTGATAGTGGAATTCAAGCAGAATATGTAAGTTTTAAAAACAATATTGAAAACCAAATAGCACAAATGGATAGAAGACCAAGTTTTGATGGAACAACAATAACTATTCAAGCAGGAGAAAGTAAAACTTTAAATGATTCTAATGGTGTTTTATCAGCTTATCCAAGTTTAGATAGAACAACAAATGGAATAAGGGTACAACATTCTAGTGGTAGCAATTCAATGACAATATCAGTAGATGAAAATACTAATTTAGAAAACTATGTTATTACTGACGCAGAATTTAAGTCTTGGGGTATGATTAAAGATGGAACACAAGACCATGATTCAATGGTATTTTTTGAATTTGCAAGTGGAGTTCAAAATCAATTATATTCAATGGCATATAATGATCCAATAACATTAGCAGTTGGATTAAATATTGAAACATTTGGTAAATTAGAATTATCAAAATTAAATACAAATGGAGATTTAGTAAATGGTGCAGTTTTCAAAGTAAGAGGACCAAATGATTATAATAAAGATGTAACTGTTACTAATGGAAAAATCACTATTGAAAAATTGAAAAAAGGAACTTATACAATAAATGAAATATCTGTACCTTATGGATATTTGATAGATACAAAATCTTATGATGTTGAAGTTAAAGTAAATCAAACAGCAACAAAAGCAGTAGTGAATGAAGAACCAATAGGAGAAATCAAAGCATATAAAACAGATAATTATGATAACAAACTAAAAGGAGCAGAAATATCTTTATATGCAAGAGAAGAGGTAAAAAATGTTGCTGGAACAATTACTTGGCATAAAAAAGGAGATTTTATTACAAAAGCTATTACTAATGATGATGGAATGGTACAATTCTCTAATTTACATTTAGGTAAATACTATGTAAAAGAAACAAATGCTCCAGATGGTTATTTATTAAATAATAAAGAATTTGATGCAGAATTAAAATATAAGGATCAAACAACAAAAGTTATTTATTTAGATATAAATAATGTTATAGATGAAGAACCAACAGGTACAATAACAATAATAAAGAAAGATTCAGAAACAGGTTCAGTACCACAGGGAGATGCAACATTTAATGGTGCAGTTTATAAAGTCTATGCAAGTGAAGATATATATAACAAAGCAAAAACTAAAAAATTCTATTCAAATGGAGATTTAGTTGCAACAAGAACTATGAATGAAAAAGGAGAAACAGAAGATATAACAAATCTTCCTTTAGGAAAGTATGTTGTTAAAGAGGAAACTGCTCCAATAGGATACATGTTAGATAAAAATACTTATAATGTAGAACTAAAATACAAAGACCAATATACAAAAGTAATAACAGATACTAAAACAAGTTTAGAGAATGTTAAGAAAATGGGAGTTCATATATTCAAATCTGGTATAAAAGAAAATTCTGGAGAAACACCAGGATTAGAGGGTGCAGAATTTACTATAAAATTAAATTCAGCAGTAGAAAGAGCTTATGCACAAGGCTACACTTATGCAGAAGTTTGGAATGGAATTGATGAAAACGGAAACCAAGTAAAAGTTGATAGCAAAAGAGTAGCAGAAGCACAAGTAATAGCTCCTAGTTATGAAACAATAAAAACAGATAAAGATGGAAACGCATATACTCAAAAGAACTTACCTTATGGAAAATATATAGTTAAAGAAACTAAAACACCAACAGATTATGAAACAGCAGTTGATTTTACATTTTCTATTACAGATGATGAGTCAGAAATCAAAGAAATAGCAAAAAAAATAAAACATTTAGTAGTAAATAATGAACAATTAGAAACATATATTAAGTTAATCAAAAAAGACTTAAAAACAGGAAAACTTGTTACATTAAATTCTACAACATTTGAAATTAAAGCAATAAAAGATATATATGATAGAGCTACTAAAAAGATATTATTCAAAAAAGGAAAATCTATTTCTCAAAAAATTGGAAATACAACATACACATCATTTACAACAAATGCAGATAATATAGTTGTTCCAGATAGCTCATTTAATAGTAAAAATGATGATAAAGCAACAATTACAACACCTTTAAAATTACCAGTAGGAAGTTACGAAATAACAGAAATAAAAGTTCCAACAGGCTTTTTACAATTAGATAAATCAGTTACATTTGAAATTAAAAATGTAAAAGATTATGACATAGACAAAGATGGAGATTTTATAAAAGAAGTCGTTATTAAAAATGAGCAACCAACAGGAACTATTAAATTGGATAAAACTATTGCATTAAGAGAAGATGCAGATACATCTTTAATTGATACATCAGACTTATCTGGTATAGAATTTAAACTTTCAGCAAAAGAAAATATTATAGATATGGCAGATGGTAGTGTAATTTACAAAAAAGGACAAGAGATTAAAAAATATAATCTGACTAAAGATGGAAAATTATCAATAACAAATCTTCCAATGGGAACTTATGAAATAGTTGAAACTAAAACATTAGATGGACTTGTTTTAAATACAACAAAATATGAAGTTAAGTTTGAGCAAAAAGATTTAACTACAAAGATATATGAAACAAAATTAGATATTTCAAATGATACAACATTAGTTGAATTTTCTAAAACTGATATTACTGGAGATAAAGAACTAATAGGAGCAAAACTTACAGTATTAGATAATGAAAATAATATTATAGATACATGGACATCAACAGAAAAAACACATAAAATTGAAGGTTTAACAATAGGAAAAGAATACACACTAAAAGAAGAAATCGCTCCAGAGGGTTATGTAGTTGCAACAAGTATTAAATTTACTATAAAAGATACAAATGAAATTCAAAAAGTAAATATGATTGATAAAATTGTTGAAATTAGCAAAGTTGATATAGCAGGAGATGAAATCGAGGGTGCAACAATTCAAGTATTAGATAAAGACAACAAAGTAGTTGATGAATGGGTATCTGGTAAAGAACCACATAAAATCAAAAATTTAGTTGAAGGAGAAACTTATACATTACACGAAGAAATAGTTGCAGATTCTTATGTAAAAGCAACTGATGTTGAATTTAAAGTAACAACAGATAAAGAAACTCAAAAAGTAGTTATGATAGACAAAATAGTAGAAATGAGCAAAGTTGATATTGCAGGAGAAAAAATTGCAGGTGCAACAATTCAAGTATTAGATAAAGACAATAAAGTAGTTGATGAATGGGTATCTGGTAAAGAACCACATAAAATCAAAAATCTAGTTGAAGGCGAAACATACACATTACATGAAGAAATAGTTGCAGATTCTTATGTAAAAGCAACTGATGTTGAATTTATTGTAACAACAGATAAAGAAACACAAAAATTAGTTATGATTGATAAATTAGTAGAAATAACTAAAACAGATATAACAAATGGAAATGAACTTGAGGGTGCAGAACTAGAAGTAACAGATGAAGATGGCAATATAATAGATAAATGGACATCTACTAAAGAACCTCATAAAGTAAAAAGTTTAGAAGAAGGTAAAACATATATCTTAAAAGAAACTACTGCTCCTTATGGTTATGAAATTACAGAAGAAATAAAATTCACAGTTACAACAGATAAAGAAACTCAAAAAATTGAAATGAAAGATATGCCAATACTAAAAAATGTAAAGGTAATTAAAATTGATACTGAAACAAAAGAAGTTATTAAAGATAAATTCATATTTGCAATATATGAAGATCCAGAATGTACCAAACTTATTAAAGAGGTTAAATCTAATTCAGAAGATGGAATAGCTTTATTTGAAGAATTAAGATATGGAACATATTACATTAAAGAAATAAAAGCACCAAAAGATTATGAATTATCTAATAAAGTTGTTAAAGTAGAAATCAATGACAAAGGTATATTTGTAGATGATACACAAGTAGAAGAAACTGAAAATACAATAGAATTTACTTTTGAAAATAAAAAGATAGAAGTTCCTAAAACTGGAGTTGAAAGCAAAATAAAATTATTTGCTAGTGCAATAATTCTATCTTTACTAGGAATAACTTATATAATTAAGCGTAAACAAAATAAAGATAAATAATAAATGACGGAGAGCTAGATTATTAGCTCTTTTTAATTTGTTAAAAATAGGAGGTGTGAAATGCCTAGAAAAAGAAACTTAAGAATGGAAACATATAACAAGTTAATAAGTATTGGAAAATCAACAGAAAAAGATATTTCAAATTTAAAAATAGAAGATTTAAAAGAAATAACGAAAGACCCTGATGTTTTGAATATTATTGCTTTACGAGAGTTTATTAAAGAACATAATACAATAGGGTATTTCAATTATCAAGAAACGAGAAAGGAGGAAACCGATGGCGAATAAATATCAACTAATAAATGAAATGGCAAGTGAAACATTGAAAGAAATTACTCAAAATGGAGAAAGTTGGATTAAGTTTTTAAATACGGCGAGTAACAATTACAAATATTCTTTTAATGAGCAAGTGTTAATATATGCTCAAAAACCAAATGCTACTGCTTGTGCAGATATAGAAACTTGGAATAAAAAATTACGAAGATGGGTTAATAAGGGTGCAAAAGGTATTGCCTTATTATCAATGGAAAATGGCAGAAATGTATTAAGACATGTTTTTGATATTTCAGATACACATAGTGGTATAAATAAAGATTTTAAGTTATGGGAAATAAAACCTTCTTATGAAAATGGAATTATAGAAACACTAGAAAATAGTTTTGGAAATTTAGAAGTTAAATCTAATTTAGCAGAAGCAATATATTCAGCATCTATAAATTTAGTTGAAGATAATTATCAAGATTATTTAGTTGATTTAAAAGAAGTTTTAGATGGTAGCTTATTAGAGGGAATGCAAGATATAGATTTAGAGGGAAACTTTATTGTATTACTTGCAAAATCAATATCATATATGGCAATGAAAAGATGTGGTATTGATCCAGCAGAACATTTTAATGTATCAGATTTTGAAATGATTAGTAGTTTTAATAATAAAAGAGTTGTTTCAAGATTAGGTGCAGCAATAAGTGATATTGCAGAACAAGAATTAAGAGAAATCTATTCTAGTGTTATAAATTATGAAAAAAATTATAAATTAACAAATCGTACATTTGTTAATAATGAAAAAATAAATTATCATAATAATGAAGAAAAAAATAATGAAGGGAGAAATGATTATGATAGAATTAACATACAATCAAATGGGAGATTACCAAATACCACAAGTAGCATTACCAAAAACGAAGAAAATGGCACAGGGGAGATTCTCAAGAATGAGGGAGAAATTCCTAAAAGAACACAAAAGAGGGTTATACGAGGAATTAATGTTAGATGGCAAGATGGAAGAACATTTAGGAGAAATAGAGGAAACAGCTCAAAACAGATTGAAACTACTAATCAAACAATTAGCAGAGAAAGCTCAAGTGAACGAAGAAATGAAGAGAGCAGATCAAATGGGTTGGGTACAAGCAATGAACTCAATACGAAATCAAGCAGAGGAAATGATAATAACAGAGTTGATTTACAATTAAATCTTTTTACAGATAGCTATATTCCACCAATTAAGAATTTACCAAGTGTAGAAGAACAAATAAATAATATTCAAGCACAGGCAGAGGTAGAAAATACTTCTGCTTTTGAATTTACACAAAAGGTAATAGATGATGTTCTTTTAGAGGGTAGTCATTTTGCTGATGGAAAATTTAGAATTTATAGATTATTCCAAGAAAGTTATTCTACTGAAGATAACATTACTTTTCTTAAAAAAGAATATGGCGAGGGTGGTGGAGGTGTAAGAAATTACGAAAATTTAGACGAATGGCATAATGCAAAAGGGATTAGACTAACATTCGGACTAAAAGAAAATGCACCAGAAACTTTGCTAACATGGAGTAAGGTTGAAAAAAGAATAAAAGAATTAGTAAATGCTGATATTTATCTTAATAGTAATGAAAAAGAAGAATATCAAAAATGGCTTAATGAGGAATATGAAAATCAAAAATGGATGTATGAAGCAAGAATAAATCCAGATCAAAAACAAGTAGCTATTGATGAAGAAAATCAAGATATTCAAAATATAGAAAAGAATTATAAATTATCTAATGGCAATTATTTTCACTTCCATACTAATGATGAGGGGTATTATTATGAGATTTATAATAACTTTGGAACAGAAATAGATGGTGGATTGCTAGAATATTCCGAAATAGATAATACAAAACAATCTGAACTAGATATAAGAAAAAGACTTGCTGAATTTACAGACATAGAAGAATTAGCAAATGAAAATCTAAGAGAAGTAAGTCAAGAATTTATTGATGCTTTAGAATCTGGAGCTATTGCAGAAGAGGTTGGAAATGCTGTTGTAGAAAAAGTAGAAAATGACACAATAAATGCAATAGACGAGTTAAAAGCAATTGTACAAGCACAAAAAGTAATCAATTTATTTAAAGCCAGAGAAGAAAATGGAAAGCCACTTAATAGAGATGAATATTATAAAAATCAAGAAAAAATAAACTATCATATTGATAACAATTCTTTAGGAGAGGGAACACCAAAAGAAAAAGTTAGAAGAAATATAGATGCTATAAAACTACTTAAAAAGCTAGAAGATGAAAACAGATTAGCCAATAAAGAAGAGCAAGAAATTTTAGCTAGTTATGTGGGTTGGGGTGGACTACCAGATGTGTTTGATAAAAGTAAAGATAATTGGAGCGAAGAATATAACGAATTAAAAGAAATTCTTACAGATGAAGAATATAAGTCTGCAAGAGCTTCTACTTTAACTGCTTTTTATACACCACCAGTAGTTATAAATGCAATATATGACACTCTAAAAAGCATGGGTGTTGAACAAGCAAATATTCTTGAACCAAGTTGTGGTACAGGAAATTTTTTAGGAATGTTGCCACAAGAAATGCAAAGCTCAAAACTATATGGAGTAGAACTTGATTCCATAAGTGGTAAGATAGCAAAACAATTATATCAAAAAGCAAATATTAAAATTCAAGGTTATGAAAAAGCAGATTTACCAGACTCGTTTTTTGATATAGCAATAGGAAATGTGCCATTTGGAGATTTCAAAGTTAATGATAAAAGATATGATAAAAATAATTTTCTAATACACGATTATTTCTTTGCTAAAACTTTAGATAAAGTTAGACCAGGAGGAGTAATTGCATTTATTACTTCAAAAGGAACAATGGATAAAGCAAGTCCAGAGGTTAGAAAGTATTTAGCACAAAGAGCAGACCTTTTAGGTGCTATTAGATTACCAGATAATACTTTTACAAAGAATGCAGGAACAAAAGTAACATCAGATATTATCTTCTTACAAAAAAGAGAAAATTTGACCGATATAATGCCAGATTGGGTATATCTTGATAGAGATGAAAACAATATTACAATGAATAAATATTTTGTAGATAATCCAGATATGATATTAGGAAAAATAGAAATGGTATCTACTGCTTATGGCTATGATTCAACTTGTAAAGCAGAAGAAGACACAAATTTAGAAGAACAATTAAATTATGCGATAACTAATATACATGGAGAATTACAGAATAATAGTATTGAAAATGAAATTGAACAAGAAGACACATCAATACCTGCAATTCCAACTGTTAAGAATTATTCTTATGCAATAGTAGATGATAAATTGTATTTTAGAGAAAATTCAAAAATGATATTACAAGATGAGTTACCTTTAACGGCACAAAATAGAATAAAAGGCTTAATTTTGTTAAGAGAACAAGTAAGAGAACTAATTGATTTCCAAATGGAAGATTATTCAGATGAGAAAATTCATATTGCACAAGCAAAATTAAATGAATTATATGATAAATTTACAAAAGAATATGGCTTAATAAATTCAAGAGCAAATGAAACGGCATTTTCTAATGATAGTAGTTATTTCTTATTATGCTCACTTGAAAAAATAGATGGAGAGGGTAAATTTGTAGGAAAAGCTGATATATTTAGTAAAAGAACTATAAAGGCTAAAAAGAAAGTATTACAAGTAGATACACCAGATGAAGCACTAATTTTATCTATTCAAGATAAAGCAAAAGTTGATTTAGACTATATGCAGCAATTATGCAATATGGATAAAGAAGAAATAATAAATAGTTTAGAGGGTGTTATTTTTAGAGTTCCTGATTATGAAAATTCTGATAATTGGGTAACTGCTGATGAATATTTATCTGGTAATGTTAGAGAGAAACTAAAAGTCGCAGAACAATTTGCAAAAGAAGATTCTAGTTTTAATATAAATGTTGAAAAATTAAAAGAGGTTATTCCAAAAGACCTTACTGCAAGTGAAATTGGAATAAAGTTAGGCTCAACGTGGATACCACCAGAAATCATTAGAAAGTTTATTTTTGAACTATTAGATACACCAAGTTATAACAGATGGGATATTCATGTTAAATATTCTAATATAACTGCTGAATGGTATATTGATGGAAAAAGTAATGACAGAAATAATGTAAAAGCATATACAACTTATGGTACATCAAGAATAAATGCATATAAAATAATAGAGCAGACACTTAATCTAAAAGATGTAAAAATATTTGATACATTTATAGATGATGAAGGTAGAAAACAAAGAGTATTAAACAGAAAAGAAACTGCAATAGCTTGTAGTAAACAAGACGCAATAAAAGAAGCATTCTTAAATTGGGTATGGGAAGATCCAGAAAGAAGAAATCATTTAGTAAGACTTTATAATGATAAATTTAATTGTATAAGACCAAGAGAATATGATGGCTCTCATATAGGTTTTGTAGGAATGAATCCAGAAATTAGATTAAGAAAACACCAATTAAATGCAGTAGCACATGTTTTGTATGGAAATAATACTTTATTAGCTCACGAAGTAGGTGCAGGAAAGACTTTTGAGATGGTTGCAGCTGCAATGGAAAGTAAGCGTTTAGGCTTATGTAATAAGTCTTTATTTGTAGTTCCAAATCATATTATAGAGCAGTTTGCAAGTGAGTTTTTGCAACTTTATCCAAGTGCCAATATTTTAGTTGCTACTAAAAAAGACTTTGAAACCAAAAATAGAAAGAAATTTTGTAGTAGGATAGCAACAGGAGAATTTGATGCAGTAATTATTGGACATTCACAATTTGAAAGAATACCAATGTCAATAGAAAGACAAATTGCATTATTAGAAGAACAAATAAGTGATATTACAAAAGGAATTGCCTCTGAAAAATCAAACAGAGGAGAAAACTATACTATTAAACAAATGGAGAAAACAAGAAAATCATTAGAAACTAGATTAGAGAAATTACATAAGGAAGAAAGAAAAGATGATGTTGTAACATTTGAAGAATTAGGTGTAGATAAATTATTTGTTGATGAAGCTCATAATTATAAGAATTTGTTTTTATATACGAAAATGCGTAATGTAGGTGGAATAGCACAAACTGAAGCACAAAAATCTTCCGACCTTTTTATGAAATGTAGATATTTAGATGAAATTACAGGAGGCAAAGGTTCTGTATTTGCTACTGGAACACCAGTAAGTAACTCAATGGCAGAACTTTATACAATGCAAAGATATTTACAATATTCTGGACTAAAAGAAAATAGTTTAGAACATTTTGATAATTGGGCAAGTACATTTGGAGAAACAGTTACTGCAATAGAACTTGCACCAGAGGGTACAGGATATAGAGCAAAAACAAGATTTGCAAAATTTCATAACTTGCCAGAGTTAATGGCAATGTTTAAAGAAGTAGCAGATATTCAAACTGCCGAAACATTAAATTTGCCAACACCAGAGTTTGAAAACATAAATGTAGTTGTAAAACCTAGCGAAATACAAGAAGAAATGGTTAAGGCTTTAGGAGAAAGAGCAGAGAAAATAAGGTCAGGAACAGTAGATGCAACAGAAGATAATATGCTTAAAATTACGAATGAGGGTAGAAAACTTGCATTAGATCAAAGACTTATGAATCCTTTATTACCAGATTCAGAAAGTAGTAAAGTTAATTCATGTGCAGAAAATGTTTATAGAATATGGAATGAAAATAGTTATAAGAAATCAACGCAACTTGTATTTTGTGATTTATCAACACCAAAGGACTTAAAAGGATATGAAAAAGAAGAATTTACAGATGTATATAATGAGTTAAAGAAAAAGCTAATTCAAAAAGGTATTCCACCTGATGAAATAGCTTTTATTCACGAGGCAGATAATGAGGTAAAAAAGAAAGAACTATTTAGCAAAGTAAGAAAAGGACAAGTTAGAGTGTTAATGGGTTCAACTCAAAAAATGGGTGCAGGTACTAATGTTCAAGATAAGTTAATAGCAACTCATCATTTAGATTGTGCTTGGAAACCATCTGATTTAACTCAAAGAAATGGTAGAATGATTAGACAGGGTAATGAAAATAAAAAGGTATTTGTATATTCTTATGTTACAGAAAAAACATTTGATAGTTATATGTATCAATTAGTAGAGCAAAAGCAAAAATTCATTTCTCAAATAATGACATCAAAGACTCCTGCAAGAACAATGGAAGATATTGATGATAAAGCACTTACTTATGGAGAAATAAAAGCATTAGCAACAGGTAATCCTAAAATATTAGAAAAAACCTCGTTAGATACTGATGTAGCAAAACTAAAATTATTAAAACAAGATTTTATGAATCAAAAATACTCATTGCAAGATAAAATTATAAAATACTTTCCAGAAGAAATAGCAAGACTTAATAATAAAATTGGAGCAATGGAAGAAGATACAATTAAATTACAAGAATATACTAAACCTAATGCAGATGGCTTTTCTCCTATGAAAATAAACGGAATGATTTATACTGAAAAACAAGAGGCAGGAAAGAGATTATTGCAAAGTATAAATGATTTAAAAAGTATGGAAACACGAGAAATAGGAGAATATAGAGGATTTACAATGGAGATGAGTTTTGATTCAATAACTAGAAATATTAGATTAAAACTAAAAAATAAATTTAGTTATTCTATTGATTTAGGAACTGATGTAAATGGAAATATAACAAGAATAAATAATTGTTTAGAGAATATTGCAAAAGATATTCCTCACGAAAGAGATTTATTAGATAATACATATTTTCAATTAGAAAATGCAAAACAAGAATCTCAAAAAGAATTTCCGAAAGAACAAGAGTTACAAGAAAAGTTACGAAAACTAGAAGAAATAAATGCAGAATTAAAAATAAATGAAAATGAACACGAAATGCTAGGGGATGAAAAAGAAGAAAAACAAGATAAATTTCCTGATAAAAATTCTCCAGAAAGATGTTAAAAAAATTAAATTTATGCTATAATGATTTCATCAAATAGTAATTTGTAAAGGAGGTATTTATGGGAATAGAACATTCGCAAAATTATTTACATAGTAAACAACTTGTAGCGACCTTGTTATCAAAGAGTAATATTTGTAACGACGATATTGTAATTGAGATAGGTCCTGGAAAAGGAATTATTACCAATGAACTTGCAAAAAAAAGCAAGAAAGTTATAGCAATAGAGTTTGATGCAAAATTAGCGAAAACTTTATCTGAAAGGTATAAAGAATCTAAAAAAGTTCAAATAATAGAGATGGATTTTTTAAAATATAAAATATCAGTAAAAGAACCATATAAAGTATGTGCAAATATTCCATTTAACATAACTGCTGATATTATGAAAAAAGTATTTGAAGATGATAATCCTCCTGAAGATATATATTTCATAATGCAGTATGAAGCTTTTATAAGGTATTCTGGACAGCCTTTTTATAACGAAAGTTTGAGGTCTCTTTTATACAAACCTTGGTTTTCCGCTGAATTGATTTATGAGTTTAAACCATCAGATTTTTATCCTGTGCCAAATGCACGAATATGTTTTGCTCACTTTCAAAGAAAAACATCAGCAGATGTTGAGGATGCGACAGACTATAGAAATTTTTTATCATATATATTTTTAGCGTCTGGAAATACTTTCAAAGATAAAACAAAAAAATTGTTTACTTATGAGCAACAAAAACGCATTTGCAAGTTTTTAAAAATCAAATTAGAGTCAACGCTTACTGAGATCTCATACGATGGATGGCTATACCTATATGATGTTTTTCTTAAATTTGTTTCCAACGAAAAAAAAGCTATTATATTAAATGCTGAACAAGCCATGAAAAACAATCAAAACAAGATTCAAAAAAAACATCGAAATCGTAATCATGGTTATTGGAAATTTGAAACTAAGCGCCAAAAGAAAATTTTTAAATTGAAAAATTGAAAATAAGAATTTTATCCAGTAGCTATATTTCCAATTTCTATATTATTAGCAATAGTGTAAACAAAGAAGTTGACAGAAAAAAGTAATAAGCAAATTATAAATTACAATTTAGTAGTTCGCAAAATAATAATTTGTAGGAGGAATAGATGTCTTTAATAAGTGTAAACAATTTAACTTTTGGATATGATGGAAGCCTAAAAAATATATTTGAAAATGTATCATTTAATATAGATACTGATTGGAAATTAGGATTAATTGGAAGAAACGGTAAAGGTAAAACTACATTTTTAAAGTTATTATTAGGAAAATATGAATATCAAGGTGCAATATCAAAAAATGTTGAGTTTGATTACTTCCCTTTTGAAGTAAAAAACAAAGAAAGAATGGCAATAGAAATAGTAAATGAGATTGCTCCGAATGTTGAAGATTGGGAAATTATAAGAGAATTAAATTTACTTAATACAGATACTGAAGTATTATATAGAAGTTTTAACTTATTAAGTGGTGGCGAACAAATAAAGATACTTTTAATAAGTTTATTTTTAAAAGGTAATAACTTTTTACTTATAGATGAGCCTACAAATCATTTGGATATTGAAACACGAAATAATTTAGTAAATTATTTAGAAAAGAAAAAAGGATTTATATTAGTATCTCACGATAGAAATTTTTTAGATAAAGTTGTAAATCATATAATTTCTATAAATAATACTAATATAGAAATACAACAAGGTAATTTTTCATCTTGGAAAGAAAATAAAAATAGGCAAGATAATTTTGAAAAAATACAAAATGAAAGATTGCAGAAAGATATAAATAGACTTGAAATAGCTTCTAAAAATTGTGCAAAATGGTCAAATGAGGCTGAAAAAACAAAAAATAAAAAATATAATTCAGAAACTACAATAGATAAAGGATATATAGGACATAAAGCAGATAAAATGATGAAAAAATCAAAAGTTATGGAACAAAGAATAGAAAAAGCAATAAATGAAAAGACTAATTTGTTAAAAAATATAGAGGTAAATGATACATTAAAAATTATTCCTCTAAAAAGTAATAAGAATCCATTAATTTTTGCACATAACTTGCAGATAAAATATAGTAAAGAAACGATATTTAACCCTATTACTTTTGAAGTTAATAATGGCGATAGGGTTGCACTAATTGGAAAAAATGGCATTGGTAAATCAAGTATATTAAAACTTATTTTAGGAGAAGAATTACAGTATAATGGAGAGTTTATGGTTGCAAATGATTTAAAAATATCTTATGTTTCTCAGAGTACAGAAGATTTAAAAGGAAATTTGAGAACTTTTGCTTACGATAATAAAATAAATGAAAGTATTTTTAAAGCAATGTTAGTAAAAATGGGATTATCACAATTTGATTTTGATACTAATATTCAAGATATGAGTGAAGGTCAAAAGAAGAAGGTTCTAATTGCAAAAAGTATTTCAGAACAGGCTAATATTTATATATGGGATGAACCTTTAAACTATATTGATATATTGACAAGAGAACAAATAGAAGATGCTATTCTAAATTATAATCCTACCATTATTTTTGTAGAACATGATGAGAAATTTATTGAAAAAGTGGCAACAAAAATTATAAATTTGGTAAAGTAAGTGAGAGACAAATTACAATTTTTGAATTACTTTATACGAAAGTATAGAGTAATTTTTCTTTTTATGGTATTATAACAACAGATAGTAATTTTTTATATGAGGAGAACAAAAGTGAAAGAAGATAAAGTGATAATAATAACAATGATATTAAATTTAATTGTAGCAATATTAAAATTAGTTTCAGGAATAATTTTCTCGTTTTCAACCTTAATTGCAGATTCAATTCAATCGTTTATGGACTTTATAACTGATATTACAAGTTTAATAGCAAACAAGATAGGAAAAAGAAGAGCTAACAAAACATATCCATTTGGTTATGGACAAGTATATTATTTAGCGAATCTTTTTACAGGTGTTCTGTTATTTTTAATAGGAATATTTATAGTATATCAATTCTTCTTTTTTAAGGGAGAATTAAAACCAAATAAAATATTGTTTATCATATTACTTGTAGTATTGATTTTAAAATCAATAGTAGTTAAAATACTAAAATTTTATGGCAGAAAATACAAAAGTGAATTAATGATTGAAGCTTCAAGAGAATCTTATGCAGATTTTATTTCAACTTGTGTAGTATTAATTGTGTTTATACTAACATTATTTGAAAAATATAATACAATAGACATAAATATTGATAAATTAGGCAGTTTATGTATGGCTATATATGTATTCTATACATCAATAAAAATGATAATACAAAATGTTAGAGGAATACTTACAAACGATGAAGAAAATACTGAAGTAAAAGAAGAAGTAGTAAATGAATTAAGTAAATTTAAAGAGTTGCATTTTAAAGATATTAAAGTTATAAAAATGTCTACATATTATAGTGTATTTATTCAAGTAAAAGTAGATGAAAAACTGACAATAAAAAAGTATTTGTTAATAGAAAGAAAAATTAAGTCACATTTAAAGTCTAAAAATAGATTATTTAGATTTATAGATATTGAGCCAGTATAAAAACAGAGGATAGTAAGTTGTTGTTATAAAAGGAGAGATGAATTATGGATGAAATTATACCATATATAATATTGATATTAGTTTTATTAGTATTAGAGTTGATTCAGATTGTTTGGGTTAAATCAAAAATAAAAAAATGGATATTACCGATATTATCATTTCTATTATCTGTGTATATAATGATTTATTTAATAAGTTTTGAATTAGCTAATCAAATAGGAACAGATAGACATGGTTTAATTGAAGTGGTAGATATTGGTACATGGATGATGTTTGTGATTTTTAATATACCAACTATAATTTTTATAATTACAAATGTGATAGTAAGGAAAAAATATTCATAGAACAGGTAAAAGATAAATTACAATATATCGCTAGGAATGGAGGAATAATTAAATGAACTTTAAAGAGTATGGAAATAAGAATAAAGATACAATAATGTTATTACATGGTGGTGGTCTTTCTTGGTGGAATTATAGAGAGGAAGCTGAAAGATTACAAGAAAGTTATCATATTATTATTCCAATATTAGATGGACATTCAGATAGTGATAGAAGATTTACAAGTATAGAAGATAATGCACAAGAAATTATAGATTATATAGAAAATGATTATAATGGACATATTAGTTTAATAGGAGGATTATCTTTAGGAGGACAAATACTTTTAGAAATTTTATCAAGAAAAAATGACATTTGTGATTATGCCATTGTTGAAAGTGCATTAGCAGTTCCGATGAAAACAACATATAAGATGATTAGACCAACTTTTTCTATGAGTTATGGACTAATATCAAAAAAATGGTTCTCAAAAATGCAGTTTAATTCTTTAAGAATAAGGAAGGATTTATTTGATGATTATTATAGAGATACTTGCAAAATTGAAAAGGAAGATATGATTTCATTTATGGAAGCAAATTCAAAATATTTACTAAAAGATTCATTGCAAGAAACAAAGGCAAAAGTTTTAGTAATTGTAGGAGATAAAGAAAGACCAATAATAAAAAAATCAGCAAATTTAATTCATCAAAAAATAAAAGGAAGTAGAATTGAGATATTACCTAATTATTATCATGGAGATTTTAGCATAAATCATCCACAACAATATATTGTAGCAATTAACGAACTTATTGTTAATAAAAACAGAAACTCGAAGAATAAATCAGTTAGTAATACTGAAACAAAATTTGAAGATAAACAAACACGATTAAAAAATAGAACAAATACAAATTTTTTAGATGAAAGATAAATTACTATTTATCTAACAAATCACTAAATTGTAATTTGTAGAGGAGAAATATGGTTATGGAATTTAGTCAAAAAATACAAGAATTAAGAAATAAAAATAAATTAACACAAGAACAATTTGCAGAAAAATTATATGTATCAAGAACAGCAGTATCAAAATGGGAAAGTGGGAAAGGTTATCCTAGCATTGATTCATTAAAATATATATCAAAAATATTTAATGTTTCAATTGATGAACTATTATCAAACGAAGAAATAATAGATATTGCTAAAAATGAAAATACTTCTAACATTGAAAAAATAAATAATTTAGTATATGGATTACTTGATATAATGAGTATTTTATTTATCTTTTTACCACTTTATGGACAAAAAATTGGAGAAAAATTTTATACAGTATCTTTAATTAGTTGTACTGATATAGGAAATACTATAAAAACAATATACTTTATTACTTTGATTTTTATATCTATAATTGGAATTGTAGAAATTGTATATAATTTTATAGATGACAAGAAAATACGAATTATAGTTAATATTGTTTCACTTATTATTCAAACAATTGCAATATTATTTTTTGTAATGACAAGACAACCTTATGCAACATCAATAATGTTTATGATATTGATTATAAAAATGTCATTGATAATTAAAGATAATTTTAATAAGAAAAAAGTATTATAAGTGCCTAAAAATAGGCATTGTTACTAAAAGTGTCAAACAAATATATAGGTAGTGAGAGAAAGTTTCTTGATAGATATAAAATTTCATAATAAACTCAAAATGGGCTTACCCAGAAAGGAGTATTTATTATGAACAACAAAAAAAGAAATTTTCTCATTAGTGGAATTTTGCTTTTAATAGCAATAACTTTTACAATATTAGTCAAAGTAGTAGATGTAAAACAAATTGGAGTAAACAATTCTAGTATAGGGTTTGCGACTTTAAATCAATTTATTTTTGAAACTACAGGAGTAAATATAATTTGGTATCACATTACTGATTGGTTAGGATTAATTCCTGTTTTTATGGCTATAGTGTATGCTTTTATAGGGCTTATCCAATTAATAAAAAGAAGAAGTATATTTAAAGTCGATAAAGAGATTATACTATTAGGACTTTATTATATTATTGTAATAGCTTTATATGTATTCTTTGAAAAAGTAATTATTAATTATAGACCAATATTAATGAATGGCTTTTTAGAAGCATCTTACCCATCATCTCATACATTGATGACAATTTGCATTTGTGGAAGTTCTATTTTAATCAATAAAAAGTTATTTAATAATAAAATAACAAAAGTTATTAATTATTTATCAATTATTATAATTACAATAACTGTTGTTGGAAGATTAATATCAGGTGTTCATTGGTTTACTGATATTATAGGTGGCATACTTATATCAAGTGGTTTATTAATGACTTTTTATTCTTTATTAAGTATAATAAACAAAGAAAATTATTAGTACAAATTACAAGTTATAGAGTAGTTTTAAGAGTGATATTTAAAATATTGCTCTTTTTTTCTGTCAAATTTATAATTAAATAATTTGCACATTTCTCAAATTCAAAAGATTATATTAGAATAAGTTTGAGGAGGGATAAGGAAATGGAAGAATTATTTAATAGATCTATTTTAGATCAACTATATGATTCAATAAGTGATGATTTTGAAACAATGCTATTAAAGAAAAAGAATAGTGATGGGAAATTTACAGAGTCATTAAAAGTAGAAGAAGAATTAATTTATTTGATAAAAAAATTAGTTAAAGACGAAGAAATGTTAGACCAAATAACTAATAAATTAAATAAATTTGAACTCGCTATTGGTAATGAAACAAATTTACTTTGTAAACATTATTATAAATTAGGGATAGTTGATAGTAAAAAAATATTGATGGAAATAGGAGAATAAAGGTATGGAAGAAATCGCAGGTAGCTTTTTTGATAATTATGAAGAAGGTTTTTTAGAGTATTTAGAAGTTCATAAAGCACAAGCATTAAAAGATAGAGAAGACTATCAAACATTAAATAAAAAAATATCAGAACTAAAGTATAAATACCCAAATGTAAGAACATTTTTAGAAGAAAAAGAACCAATAGAATTAAGAGATGATGAACAATATGCAATGCTTAATGTACTTGATTATGAAATTGAACTTGATGTTATTGAGTTAAAAGAAAGTTTTAAATTAGGTTTTAAAGAAGCATTAATCTATTTAAATAATATGGGAATGTTAAAATTAAACTAGTTTAAAGGGACGGATAATTAAAAAAATCTGTCCTTTTTATTATGCAATAAAAAAGAAAGAGAGTGTGATAAATTATGGAAAATGAAAAATTAAAAAATAAGTTAATTGAAAAATTAGAAAGGGAATTAACAGATTTTAAAGATAGTTTAAAGGGACTACCTGCAGAACAAATAATAGACAATAGTTATAAAATAACATGTATGCAAACGATACAAGATTATTTAGCATACGATAAAGATTATTCAAAATTTGAACTTAAAACATTACTTAAAAGGGAACATATATTACAAGAATGCTATGATGATTGGCTATCTAATGATGGTAGTTTAAGAGAGGCTTTAGAATTTTCAATAGATGATACGATAGATCTTATTAGAGATAATGAGGTCAAAAAAGAACGAAATAAAGATGCAAGATAAAGAAAAAGGAGGTGCAAAACATGTCTAAATTTGTACCAAAAGAAGTTGTAAAACAAGCAAAAGAAATTGATTTACTAACTTATTTTATGAACAATAATCCATCAGAACTTGTAAGAAAAGGTACTAATACATATTCCTTAAAAAGTCATGATAGTGTCATTATAAGTAATGGATTATGGCATAGATTTTCAACACATCAAGCAGGAAAGTCAGCAGTTGATTATCTTATTAAAGTAGAAAATATGACATTACAAGAGGCAGTTTCAAGTGTATTAAATAGAAATATAGATACATATATTAGACCTCAATATAGTAATGAAAACGAACCTAAAACAATAGTAATTCCAGAAAAAGCGAGTACCAATAAACAAGTTATAGAGTATCTAAAAAACAGAGGAATTGATGAAGAAATAATAAATGATTGCATAAATAAAAAGATTATTTATCAAGAAAATAAAACCAATAATGCAGTATTTTTAGGGTACGATAATGATAACAATATTAAATATGCAGGGTGCAGAAGTACAAATGAAAAAAGAATAATGAGAGATGCAAAGGGGAGTTCAAAAGAGTATTCTTTTAGAATGTTAGGAGCAGAAGAATGTAATTCATTACATATATTTGAAAGCAGTATAGATTTATTATCTTATGCAACATTATTAAAAAATAAGGGATATGATTATACAAATCAAAATCTTTTATCACTTGCAGGAGTGTATCAACCAAGTTCTAATATAGAACAAAGTAAAGTACCAATAGCAGTACAAAACTTTTTAAATAAAAACGCAAATATAAAAGATATTGTATTACATTTTGATAATGATATAGCAGGAAGAAATGCAACAAAAGCAATGCTATATGCACTTGATAAGTACAATGTTTATGATATTCCTGCTCCTTATGGTAAAGACATAAATGATTACTTATGTTACAGCATAGGGTTAAAAAATAGGCAAGAAATTGACAGATATAAAATGAAAAAGGAACAAAATAGAGTACCAATGTAAGTACATTTTAAAATGGAAAAAATGGATTTCTTGTCCTAGCAAGCACTGAATTTGTTCACACGAAAATATCGTGTTTCAAAATTCTATTCTATGGGGTTACCCCAATCCCCATTTTTAAATGAGTAAAACAGGAGGGAGCGATTTGAGAAAAAGATATATAAGAAAAGATATAATGCTTAATGAAATTGAGAATGAAAAACTAATTGAAGATTGCCAAAGATGTAATCTTTCTTATGGAGAATATTTTAGAAGATTGTTAATGAATGAACAAATAAAAGAAAAGCCTGGCAAAGAATTTTATGTGATAATGAAACAGCTTTCTAAAATAGGAGTTAATCTTAATCAAATAGCAAAGAAAGCAAATCAAACAGATAAAATAGATAAAGATTATTATAAGAGTGAAGCAGATATTTGGCACAAATTTGCAGAAGAAGTAAAAGATAAATTTTTATAGGAGGTGGTAATTTGGCAGTAACAAAAATATGGAAAGTTGTTAAAAGAATGGATCATGTTATAGGTTATGCTAAAGATGTAAATAAAACAAAAATTGAATTTAATCAGAATTATGAAATGTTAGTAGATGACTTGCAAAATGTAATTGATTATGCAAGAAATTCTGATAAAACAGAAAAAGAATATTTTGTTACAGGAATAAATTGTGATTCAGATTCAGCTTATGAAGAAATGCAGGATACGAAAAGATATTATAATAAAAAAGATAAAATTTTAGCATTTCACGCATATCAATCTTTTGCAGAGGGAGAGGTTACTCCAGAATTAGCACATCAAATTGGTGTGCAACTTGCAAATGAAATGTGGGGAGATAGATTTCAAGTAGTAGTTACAACTCATCTTAATACTAATCATATACATAATCACATAGTGCTTAATTCTGTTTCTTTTGAAGATGGTTTGAAATATTATGATAATCATACTAATTATGCAAAAATGAGGCATATATCAGATGAACTTTGTAAGGAATATGGATTAAGTGTAATAGAAGAAAAAGCAACAAAGAAAAAAATGAACTATGATAATTTTTATAAGAAATCTTTATATACTGACAACTATTCTAATAATGCAAAACGAGATTTAGATTTAGCAATTAGACAAGCATATTCTTATGATGACTTTTTATACTTAATGAAAAAATTAGATTATGAAATTATTTTTAGAGCTAATAAAATAAGTATTAGAAAAGAACCATATAAAAGAAACATTAGAATAGAAAGAAGATATGGAGAAAATTATTCAATAGAAAATATAAAAAGAAGAATAATAGAAGAACAAGCAGTTCGAGTTCCGTTTATAGAAAATGTTTATAATTATAGAAAAGTTAATTATCCTTTTGCTAAAAGGCACAAAAGAGCCAAAGCGAAAGGATTTATTGCTTTATATTATCATTATTGTTATTTGCTAAAAGTTTTTTCAGATAATGTACCACAACAAAGATTACCACCAAGTATAAGAGCAGATGTTTCAAGAATGGAACAATTATCTGAAGAAGCAAGATTTTTAGCAACACATAAAATAAAAACATTTGAAGAATTAAGTAATTATCAAGATGATGTGAATTTTAAAATAAAAGAAATACTAGACCAAAGAGAAAGACTTTGGGCAAAAAGAAAGTTATCAAAAGATGAAAATGAAATGCACGAATATGCAGAGCAGATTTCATCTTTAAATGATAAATTAGTTAAATTAAGAAAGAGGGTGGAATTATGTGAAGATATTAAAACAAGAGTACCGAAGATAGATAATAATTTATCTGAATTAGATACACAAGAAGAAATGGAAAAAGAAACAAAAGAGAGAAAAAAAGAGAAAAGAAAAAAAGGAAAGGAGTAAATGATATATGAGTGTTAATGGAGATGTATCAGAACAAGTAGTAAGATTAAGTTTAGAGGGATTTGAAATTTTAGCAAGACTAACTGGTAGTGGAGCAAAGAATGTTGCTGCAATGATTTATACTATTATGAAAGATAAAAAACAAACAAAAGGAAAAATTAGACTTAATAATATGTTAAAAACAGGAAAGCCTTTAAAAATTTTTACTGTAAGCAGAGAAGATTTAAAAACATTTGCAAGAGAAGCAAAAAATTATGGTATTTCATATTGTGCTTTAATCAATAGAAATAACAAAGACATTGATGGAATGGTAGATGTTATGGTTAAAGATGAAGATGCTTCAAGAATAAATAGAATTGTTGAAAGATTTAAACTAACAACAACAGATACTGCAAAAATTGATACTGTTATTACAAAATCTATTGAAGATAGAGAGGCAGAAAAAAGAGAAAAGGGGATTCCAGAAAAATCAAAGGAACAACAATTAGAAGATTTACTTTCTAAAAAGCCTATACAGACAGAAGAAACCTCAAAAGTAAATTTCAATATGGCAAAGACGGAAAAAGACCCTCTGTCAGAGCCTTCCTCAACGACTTCCAAAATGCAAGAAGGGGTATCTAAAGGAGCAAAGAAACCATCTGTAAAGAAAGAACTTGCAGAACTTAAAGTTGAAGCAAAGAAATTAGATGAACAAAAATCTAAAGAAAAGGTTAAAGTAAATATAGCACCTGTTCAAAATAATAAAAAAGCAAAATCAAAATCAAGTAGATAAGGAGGAGTGTTCAATGGAAGAAATGAGAACAATTAATTTAGATAAATATGATTATCGACTAATATTAAATGCATTAAATGAATTTAGAAATATAAAAATACAAGAAAATGTTGATATAGAAATCATAGATAAGTTAATGTCAAAATTGTTAAAAGCCCCTGTAAATAAAAAGATGTTATCTTTAAATAGAACTGCAAAGGGAAAATTTACAAGCAATGAAGCAAGATGAAAAAAGAATTATGAGAGTGTTGTATGTAATAGGAATTATTCCAATTATTTGGATTGCTCTCCTTTTAGCTCCTTATACTAAAGGTGGACTTATAGAAATAATAAAAAATGGTAGTGTAGCATTAAATCAGCCATTTAAAATAGTTATTGTAGAGAATAGTATTAGAACTATTCTTATTTTTTTGATTATTTATATATTTTCAATCTTATTATATGAATCAACTAGAAAGAATTATAGGAGGAGAGAAGAAAATGGTTCAGCCAAGTGGGGCGAGGCAAAGGAATTAAATAAAAAATACAAACAACCTAATAATTATAATAAGTTGCTTACTAAAAATGTTTCTGTTGGATTAAATGGAAGAAAGCATAGAAGAAATGTTAATGTATTAGTTATTGGTGGTTCTGGTGCAGGAAAGACATTTAGTTATTGTAAGCCAAATGTAATGCAATGTGCAACATCGTATGTTATACTTGATCCAAAAGGAGAAATCGTTAGAGATACAGGTTATTTATTAGAAAAAGAACGGATATGAAATCAAAGTATTAGACTTAATAAATATGGAGAAATCACATTGTTATAATCCGTTTGTATATATAAAAACAGATAATGATGTTCAAAAATTAGTAACAAATCTTTTTAAATCAACAACACCAAAAGGAAGTAGTACAAACGACCCATTTTGGGATACTGCTGCAAGTATGTTACTTTTAGCTTTAATATTTTATTTGAAATATGAAGCTCCTGAAGAAGAACAAAACTTTGTAATGGTAATGGAATTACTACGAGCAGGAGATGTTAAAGAAGATGATGACGAATATGTTAGTCCTCTTGATATGTTATTTAATAGATTAGAAACAAGAAACCCAGAACATATTGCTTTAAAATATTATAGAGCATATCATTCAGGTTCAGCTAAAACATTAAAATCAATACAAGTAACTCTTGCTGCAAGACTTGAAAAATTTAATTTAGAGAGTATGGCACAACTTACACAAACAGATGAACTAGACTTGCCAAGTTTAGGAGAAAAGAAAGTTGCACTATTTGCAATTATTCCAGATAATGATACATCATTTAATTTTTTAGTTAGTGTTTTATATACACAACTTTTCCAACAATTATTTTATTTAGCAGATTATAAATATGGTGGCAGTTTGCCAGTTCATGTACACTTTGTAATGGACGAATTTGCAAATGTAAGCCTACCAGATGACTTTGATAAAATATTATCAGTAATGAGGTCAAGAGAGGTATCTGTTTCTATAATATTGCAAAATTTAGCACAATTAAAAGCTCTATTTGAAAAGCAATGGGAAAGTATAGTTGGAAATTGTGATGAGTTTTTATATTTAGGTGGTAATGAACAAAGCACACATAAGTATGTTAGTGAGTTATTAGGAAAAGAAACAATAGATACAAATACTTATGGTAGGAGTTATGGTTCACATGGCAGTTATTCTACAAATGACCAAATTGCAGGTAGAGAACTATTGACACCAGATGAGGTAAGAATGCTAGACAATAATTATGCTTTACTATTTATTAGAGGGGAAAGACCTGTAAAAGACTTTAAATTTAATCTAAAAGAACATTTTAATAGTATAAATACACCTATTGGAAATAAAGAAATAAAACCATATATACATGGAGGAACAGAAAATTCAATAGGTACAATATCATTTAATTTAGATGATATGGAAATTGATACAAAAGAAATTATAGATTTAGAAACAAATGAACTTGATGTTGAATTATTATCAAGTGAAGAAATCGAAAATATGTACAAAGAAGATACAAAAAATGCTAATAGTATCTAAAAGACCAAAGTTATATCTAACAAATATACTTTGGTCTTTTTTTGTACCCAAAAATAAAAATTAAGGAGGATTTTTGATATGGAAAATAAGAAAAAAGGAAATTTTAAAGTATTTTTAAAGAAAACATTAAAAAGAGGAGCAATAATTATAGGTTATGTTATTGCTTTAAATGTAGCTGGGCAAATTCACTCATTTGCAGCAGATGACCCAATAGCTATTGTTGATAATTTATCTAATTTTATATTTGGATTAATAAGAGCAGTTGGAATGATTATATTAGGATTTGGAATTGTTCAAGTAGGTATGAGTTTAAAATCTCATGATCCAACACAAAGAGCAAACGGAATAATGACTTTAGCAGGTGGAGTTGTAATTACATTTGCAAAAGAGATTTTAAATATTATTACAGGTGGATAAAGATTAAGGCAGTTTCATCTGCCTTAATAAATTAATTTTAGAATGGAGGTGCTAGATGTGAATTGGATTGTAGGAAATTTACAGAATGCATTAGATACATGGAATGGTAAATTATCAGAAATTTATATGTTAGTCACACAAAGTCCAGCAGATTTCAAAGGTGGAGCAATATGGAATATTATTTTAAATATAAATGGAGCTTTACAAGCAATAGGTTTAGCATTACTTGTTTTATTTTTTGTTGTTGGAGTAGCAAGAACTTGTACTAATTTTTCAGAATTAAAAAGACCAGAACAAGCATTAAAACTATTTTTAAGATTTGCAATAGCAAAAGGAATTGTTACTTATGGATTGGAACTAATGTTAGCAGTATTCAAAATAATACAGGGAATAGTAACAACAATTATGGCGAAAAGTTCATTTCAAGCAAGTGCTATGACCCTGCCACAATCGATTATTGATGCAATCAATAAATGTGGATTTTTTGAGAGTATTCCTTTATGGGCAGTTACATTATTAGGTGGACTTTTTGTAACAGTATTATCGTTCATTTTAATTCTAACGGTATATGGAAGATTTTTTAAATTATATATGTACACAGCAATAGCTCCAATACCATTATCATCTTTTGCAGGAGAAGGAACACAAAATATAGGAAAGAGCTTTTTAAAGAGTTATATAGCAGTTTGTTTAGAGGGTGCAATTATAGTTTTAGCTTGTGTAATCTTTTCTGCATTTGTAACAACCTCGCCGAGTGTTGATACTGGTGCTGCAACAGTTACTATGGTATGGAAATATGTTGGAGAATTGATATTTAATATGTTAGTTCTGGTAGGAACTATTAGAATGTCAGATAGAATTGTTAGAGAAATGATGGGATTATAGGAGGAATGCCTTATGAGTGAAACAAGACAATTAGAAAATGCTTATGTAATCGATGTTGGATATAGAAAAGAACAACCTATTGCTTTAGTAAAAATGAATAATGAATATGTTATAGGTTTTGGATATGAAATTAAAGACAACAAGATTGATTGGCAATATGGTTATTATTATTTGACAGATTTTGAAAAAGCAAAAACGGATTTTAAAAGAGTTTTAGCAGGAGAAAATTTGGCAGATACATTTAGCGAGAAGGAGGAAAATAAAATTATGGAAGATTATCAATTTTATAGTGTTGAAGAAGTTATGAAAATTTTAAAAGATAAGGAAAAATTATTATATGTTGATGATGGATGTGATGAGGTGGTAATTAAGTTTGAAGATTTACCAGATGTTATAGTTGATATAAATACAAAAAGTGGAATGACGGATTTGAAAATATATGATTACCAAAATCCATCAATGACACCACTTGCAACTACAATGGGAATATTTTTAGATAAGTGTAATCCTGATTTAAGAGAAAAAATTATTGATAGATTTGTAAAATTACAACAAGGAGAGATTGAAGTCAAAGATTACAAAATGATAGATGAATACATACTCGAAGAAGCAAGAGATAAGTTGGAACAAGAGAAAAAAACAAAAGCAAAAAGAAATAAGGAGGCAAGATAGATGGAAGTTAAAATAAACAAAGATATTAGAGAATTTAGTGAGAGTATATTTTTTGGATTGTCTTTAAGGCAGTTCATTTTTTCTGTAATAGCTTGTATTGTTGCAGTTGTTTTATATTTTGTACTCAAACCATATTTAGGGCTAGAAACTTTATCGTGGGTTTGCATACTAGGTGCTGCACCTTTTGCTGTACTTGGATTTGTTAAATATAACGGAATGACGGCAGAAAAGTTTATTGTTGCAGTAATAAAATCAGAGTTTTTGACACCTAAAAAATTAACATTTAAAGCAACAAATATATATGCCCAAAACTTTAAACCAACTATTGATAAAAAGTTAAAACAAAGTTTGCTAAAACCACAGAAAAAGAAGAAAGAAAAGAAAGATAAAAAGAAGAAAAAGGAGGTAAAAAATAATGAGAACTCTTAATAAGATTTTTAAATTAGATAAAGAAAAATTCAAAATACCGAGATGTGTTCAGGATATTATTCCGATAAAAGCAATATGGGAAGATGGAATTTTTCAAGTAAGTAAAAATAAATTTTCAAAATCATTTAAGTTTATGGATATTAATTATGCAGTTGCTAGTAAAGAAGATAAAGAAGCAATGTTTTTAGATTATTCTGATTTATTAAATTCATTAGATGTTGGAGCAATAACTAAAATTACAATAAATAATAGAAGAATAAATAAATTAGATTTTGAAAAAACAATATTACTAGATGAAAGTAATGATGAACTTAATGATTATAGAAAAGAATATAACAAAATGCTTATATCTCAAGCAAAAAATGCAAATGAGATAGTGCAAGAAAAGATAATAACAATATCTGTTTATAAGAAAAATGTCGAAGAAGCTCGAAATTATTTTAATAGAGCAGGTAGTGAATTGATAAGTAGATTCAATACATTAGGCTCAAAATGTGTTGAATTAGACGCAAAAGAAAGATTAAGAATAGCACATGATTTTTATAGAACAGGAGAAGAAACCTCATTTAGATTTGATATACACGAAACAATGAAGAAAGGTCATAATTTTAAAGATTTTATTTGCCCTGATACAGTAGAACTTGAAAGAGATTACTTTAAAATGGGAGATAGATATGGGAGAGTATTATTCTTAAAGGAATATTCTAGTTATATCAACGATGATATGGTAACAGAACTTACAGACTTAAATAAAAATATGATGTTATCAATAGATGTTATTCCAATTCCGATGGACGAGGCAGTAAAAGAGGCAGAAAATCGTAGATTAGGTGTAGAAACGAACATTACAAACTGGCAGAGAAAACAGAATGCTCAAAACAATTATTCTGCAATAATACCTTATGATATGGAACAACAGAGAAATGACTCAAAAGAAATGTTAGATGACTTGACTATTCGTGACCAAAGAATGTTTTTAGGAGTTATTACAATGGTAATAACAGAAGAATCAAAAGAAAAATTAGAAAGTGTGACAGATGCAATTTTAAAAATAGCTAGTAAAAATCTATGTCAGCTTGGAATATTAAGATTTCAACAATTAGATGGACTTAACACAGTATTACCGTTTGGAGTTAGAAAAATAGATGCAGTAAGAACTTTAACTACTGAAAGTTTAGCAGTATTTATGCCATTCAAAGTGCAAGAAATTAGGCACGAGAATGGTATTTTTTATGGTCAAAATGCTATTAGTAAAAATATGATTATTGCAGATAGAAGACAACTTTTAAATGGAAATTCATTCATTTTAGGAGTATCTGGTAGTGGTAAATCATTTGCAGGTAAACAAGAAATAACATCAATTAGATTAAGAGATCCAAATGCAGATATTATTTTAATAGACCCAGAATCCGAATATGCACCACTTGTTAAATCTTTAGGTGGAGAGGTTATTAAAATATCAGCAGTAAGTAATAATCACATAAATGCAATGGATATGAACTCTCAATATGGAGATGGAGCAAATCCAGTAATATTAAAATCTGAATTTATATTATCTTTGTGTGAACAACTAATTGGTAGTGGAAATCTCGGACCGAAACAAAAGTCAATAATTGATAGATGTACTGCTAATGTTTATAGAGTATTCCAACAAGGCAATTATCAGGGAATACCACCAACTTTGCAAGATTTTAGGGAAGAACTATTGAAACAACCAGAAGATGAGGCAAAAGAAATAGCACTTGCAATAGAATTATTTACAAATGGTTCTTTAAATACATTCGCTATGAACACTAATGTAAATACATCTAATAGTTTGATATGCTATGATATTTTAGAGCTAGGAAAACAATTACAACCAATAGGAATGTTAGTAGTATTGGATTCTATATTGAATAGAATTACTGCTAATAGAACAAAAGGAAAGAATACATATATTTTTATTGATGAAATATATTTATTATTTCAATATGAATATTCTGCAAATTTCTTATTTACACTTTGGAAAAGGGTTAGAAAATATGGAGCTTTCTGTACAGGTATAACACAAAATGTTGAAGACTTATTACAAAGTCATACTGCTAGAACTATGCTTGCAAACTCTGAATTTATAATAATGCTTAATCAAGCAAGTACAGATAGAATTGAACTTGCAAAATTATTAAATATATCAGATTTACAGATGAGCTTTATAACAAATGTAGGAGCAGGAGAAGGACTTATAAAAGTAGGTTCATCATTAGTTCCTTTTGTTAATAAATTTCCAAAAAATACAGAACTATATAGGCTGATGACAACTAAACCAGGAGAGTCTTAATGAATAAAATATATAGTTTGGTTTTAATACTACTAATAGTTATTTTAGCTATTAGTAGTTATTTTTTTATAAAAGAAATTGCAGAAAATAAGAAAGAAAATGAATTATTTGAAGAATTGCAGGAAGTAGTTCAGGAAGAAGAAAAAACGATCGCCCAAAATCAAATTACAGACAATTTTAAAAATGAAACAAGTAATTTATCATCTAAAAATGTTGGAAATTACAATTTAGAAAGCATTTTAAAAATAAATACAGACATAATTGGGTGGATTAAAATTGATGGAACAAATATAAATTATCCTGTTATGCAAAATGGAGATTTCTATCTTCATAGAAATGTTTATAAAAATTATTCAAGTAGTGGAACTCCATATTTAGCAGAGCATTGTAATTTGAAAACAAGTGATAACTTAATTATATATGGTCATCACATGAAGAATAGTACAATGTTTTCTAATTTAGATAATTACAAGAATTATAATTATTATAAGAACCACAAATATATTAAGTTTTATACATTAGAAGATAATAAAACTATTGAAAATGATTATGAAATAGTATTTGCATTTAAAACAGTTGCTTATTCTGATAAAGGCTTTAAATATTATAATTATACAAAGTTTTATGATGAAAATGATTTTAATTCATTTGTAGAAAAATGTCGAAATTATGAGTTTTACAATACAAATGTCAAAGTGAATTATGGAGATAAGCTAATTACATTATCTACTTGTGAATATTCACAAAAGAATGGAAGAATGGTAATTATAGCAAAGAAAATATAAAAGTCTGGAGGTGGTATAAATGCCAGATATAAAGTTAAAAGAAAAAAGTATAATAAAACAATTAGATAAAAAAGTAGTACAAACACAAAACTTTAAAAACAATTTAGTAACTACAAAAGAACGATTAAATGAATTTACATCAAAAGAAGAAAATACTTCAGCAGAAAATTATGCAAGTAATCATATTCAAAATGATATAAGTTATCTATCAAGAAAAGGTGCAACAAAGAGTAATGAAATAGGGAAAAAATCATTAGAAAATACAAAACAGAATATCATAAAAAGTAAAGAAAAAATATCAAACATTAAATCTAAAATAAAACAGAAGAAAGCACAGCAAATTAAAAATGCAGTAAAAAAACGAACAATAAAGAATGGAACTCAAAAAAGCATTAAATATGCAAAGAATGGAGCTAAACTTACTAAAAAAGGAATAAAAACATCTGAACAAGTTGCTAAAAATAGTGCAAAAGTGGCAAAACAAAGTTTTAAAGCAAGTAAAAGAGCAATAATGATTGCTAAAAGAACAGCACAATTAACTATAAAAGCAGTTAAGGTAACTGTGAAAGCAACAATAGCAACAGTAAAGGCAATAATTGCTGCAACAAAAGCTATTATTTCTGCAATAGTTGCAGGAGGTTGGGTAGCAGTTGTAATTATTTTAGTAATAGCTTTAATTGGAGGATTTGTAGCTGCAATTTTTAATAGTGATGGGGATGCAGATTATGATACCTCACAAATTCCTAATAGTGAAATAGTATTAGTTGCAAAAGCACAGATAGGAAATGAGGGAGGAGATAAATTTTGGAAATGGTATGGATTTGAAGAACATGTACATTGGTGTGCTTGTTTTGTGAGTTGGTGTGCAAACGAATGTGGTTACATAGATAAAGGTATTATTCCTAAATTTGCAGGGTGTGTTAATGGAATAGAATGGTTTAAAGAAAAAGAACAATGGCACGATAGAGGAGAAAGTTATTATCCAATAGTTGGAGATATAATTTTTTTCGATTGGAAAGATGAAAATGGTAATCAAGATGGGACAAGCGACCATGTTGGAATTGTAACAAGAACAGATATTACGAATAGAAATATTTATACAATAGAGGGAAACACAAGTAACAAATGTGCTGAAAGAATGTACTCTTTTGATGATGTTCAAGTTATGGGGTATGGTAGTCCTAAATATGAATAAAAATAGTATCAAGTAAGGTATATAAAACTTTGCTTGATACTATTTATTTTTTTGCTTTTTTATGATACAATGCAAAAAATCAAGGAGGAATATATGTTAGATAATATAGAAGTTTTATATCATAGCAGTATAAGAATTAACAAAGAAAAAATAATTTATATAGATCCATTTAAAATAGATAGAAATTTTAATGATGCAGATATTATTTTTATAACACACGACCACTATGACCATTATTCTGAAGAAGATATAGATAAGGTTATAAATGAAAACACAACTATTATAATACCAGATGAATTATTAACAAAACTATTAAGAAAAGGCATAAATAAAAATGCAATTATTACAGTAGAGCCAAACAAAGAATATGTGGTAAAAGGAATTAAATTTAAAACAATACCAGCATATAATACAAACAAAACATTTCATCCAAAAGGAAACGATTGGGTTGGCTACATTATTACAATAAATAATATTAGATATTATATTGCAGGAGATACAGACATTACAGAAGAAAATAAAAAAGTAAAATGTGATGTTGCTTTTGTTCCAGTTGGAGGAAGATATACAATGGATTTCAAAGAGGCAGCACAATTAATCAACGAAATACAACCTAAAATAGCAATCCCAATTCATTATGGTAGTGTAGTTGGAACAAACCAAGATGCTACAGATTTTGTGAAATTATTGAATCCAAGTATAAAAGGTATAATTTTAATGAAACAATAAATGAAAGAAGGAATGAACAATGCAATTTTCCAATAAAGATATACAACTATTTAATGAAGCAGGAATAAATGTAGAAAATAAGAATTATACAAAAGATGAAGTAGAAAGATTTAAAATAAAAGTTACAGATTTTATAATGAGTCAAAGCACAAAAGATATAGAAAAATATAGTAAGAAATTTAGTAGTTTATTATAAGGGATTAGATATGAATAAAGAAGAGATAATAGAATATTGTTTAACATTAGAAAATACATTTAAAGATTGTCCATTTTCAGATGATTTTGAATCTGTTACAATGAAACATTGCAAGAATAAAAAGTGGTTTGCACTAATTATGAATGTCAATAATAAGTTATATCTTAATGTAAAAACAGATCCAAACTATTCTGATATATTAAGAAATACTTATGATTATATAATACCTGCATATCACATGAATAAGGAACATTGGAATACAATTATTGTAGATGAAAAAGTGGACAAGACATTAGTAAAAGAAATGATAGAACAAAGTTATCAATTAACAAAGTAAAAAGAAAATAGTAATTTGTAGGGAGGAACAATGTCTTTAATAAGTGTAAATAATTTGACTTTTGGATATGATGGAAGTTTTAATAATATATTTGAAAATGTTTCATTTAATATAGATACAGATTGGAAATTAGGACTAATAGGTAGAAATGGTAAAGGAAAAACTACATTTTTAAAGCTATTACAGGGAAAATATGAATATAGAGGAACAATATCAAAAAGTGTAGATGTTGATTATTTTCCTTTTGAAGTAACTAATAAAAATAGAATGTCAATAGAGATAGTAAATGAAATTGCTCCAAATGTTGAGGATTGGGAAATTATAAAAGAATTGAATTTATTAAATAGTGATATAGAAATTCTTTATAGAAATTTTAATTTATTAAGTGGTGGAGAACAAATAAAAATACTTTTAATTAGCTTATTTTTAAAAGGAAATAATTTCTTGCTTATAGATGAGCCTACAAACCATTTGGACATAGAAACAAGAAATAATTTAGTTGATTATTTGGAAAAGAAAAAAGGTTTTATATTAGTATCTCACGATAGAATTTTTTTAGATAAAGTTGTAAATCATATTATTTCTATAAATAACACTAATATTGAAATACAGCAGGGTAATTTTTCATCTTGGAAAGAAAATAAAGACAGACAAGATAATTTTGAAATAATGCAAAATGAAAAATTACAAAAAGATATAAATAAACTTGAAATTGCTTCAAAAAATACTGCAAAATGGTCTAATGAGGTTGAAAAGTCAAAATATAAAACAAGCAATTCAGAATCAAAGATAGACAGAGGTTACCTAGGACATAAGTCTGCTAAAATGATGAAAAAGTCAAAAGTTATGGAAGGGCGAATTGAAAAGGCAATAGATGAAAAAACTAATTTATTAAAAAATATAGATAGAAATGATAGTTTAAAAATAATTCCAATAGGAAGTAGAAAAAGTCCATTGATTTTAGCAAATAACTTACAAATAAAATACAATGAAAAAATAATATTCTCTCCAGTTTCATTTGAAGTAGAAAATGGAGATAGAATTGCAATAGTTGGAAAAAATGGAATAGGAAAATCAAGTATATTAAAATTGATTTTAGGTCAAGAGATACAATATAACGGAGAATTAAAAATAGCAAATGACTTAAAAATATCTTATGTATCACAGAATACAGACTATTTAAAAGGAAACTTAAAAAACTTTTCACAAGATAATAAAATAGATGAAAGTATTTTTAAAGCAATGTTATCTAAAATGGGATTTTCAAAATTAGATTTTGATACTAAAATTGAAGAAATGAGCGAAGGACAGAAAAAGAAAATTTTAATTGCAAAAAGTATATCAGAACAAGCTAATATTTATATATGGGACGAGCCATTGAATTATATAGATATACTAACAAGAGAACAAATAGAGGACTCAATCTTAAAATATAATCCAACACTAATCTTTGTTGAACACGATACAACTTTTGTAGAGAAAGTAGCGACAAAGATTATAACAATAGAAAAATAAGTGTGCGAGAAATTACAATTTTATAGTTATTGATTTATAGTAATTTACCGAAAAGATTGTCAGTAATGACAGTCTTTTTTGTACGACAAGC
>ERZ1673696.248-NODE-248-length-61136-cov-8.148688_pt1 | contig 61136 bp, 44 predicted proteins | sample MGYA00580226_ERZ1673696 | MGnify/ENA primary metagenome ERZ1673696 (study PRJEB41218, sample SAMN15661743) | gut metagenome | host: Homo sapiens | place: Canada: London | collected 2015-08-20/2019-03-30 | study: EMG produced TPA metagenomics assembly of... | reverse complement strand
AAAAGACGGTGAACTAAGAATCAATGATCAAAAGATAATAACTGACATCCATTCTTTCATGGAATTGCTGCTTGATGCTAAAACGCTTGAAATCCATAGCGATATTCGTGCGGGCAAGAGCTCTTTACTTAAAGCCATATACCGCGAGTCGTTGTCGATGGGCTATTCGCCCTTATTGCTGACCCCTGATTATTCAACTGGCTCCATCTCGCGAACGCTATCAACCATTATCGAGGATCAGTATGGTGATACTCGGGAAGCTGTTGAGCGTTTTAGGCGGATTCCGCGTGAAAAGGTACTTCTGCTCGTTGATGACTTTGACTCTCTTAAGAGAAAAGCAAAAAAGTCAGATGTCATTAAGTCGATGCTTAGGACTGCTGGCAATATTGTTTTAATTACCGATATTAGTTTCCCGTTTGAGTTGGATGAAACGGTTGAGGCCGATTTCCGGCATTTGCTCATCTGTCCATGGACGAAAAATAAAAGAGATGAGTTGATTCAAAAGAGATGTAAGGATACTGGGCTTTCCGATGAACAGGTTGATGAGCTCATTGCCATTGTCGATAAAGCTGTTCACTCTCATTTTCAATTGTTTGATATGACTCCGCCCTTTATCAATCAATATATTGATTTCTATATTTATGAATCCGGCGCGTTTTTTATCAAGGGGGACTTGCCGTTCACGTCAATTATGAACACAAACGTCAAAAGGAAGATACGCAATGCTGTATCAGATGACGAGAAACAGCTAGTCGATGAATTGGCTGATGCGGTTATTGCCGTGCTAATGAAGCTGGCTCTTAAAATTCACTCTGATCGCACGGTTGTTTTTTCGAGTATGACATTTTCTCAAGTGGCTGAGAGCTATCTAAATGATTACGGCATCCCTGCTGATCCAAAAACAATTATGGACGTTTCTGTCCAGTCTGGTGTGCTCGTAGTTAAAGACAACGGCTATGAGTACTCTTTTGCTTCGAGAAGCCTATATGCCTATTTTGTTGCTCAGGCAATTGATCTTGAGCTTGACGAGGACGTGGACAAGGGAGAATCCTATGTATTACGCCTTTTGGACGAACTCGATTTTTCCATAAATGAAGAGATACTCGTATTGCTTGAGGGAACTCGATTCATTCCCTGGCTAACCCAGAAACTAGTTGAAAAGGCATCGGATGCCGTGAATGGCTCTGATGTCATCTTTAGCAAGGGAAAAACCTATGAGTGTTTAAGTGGATTGGAGGGTCTTAAGATTGCTCCACCCTCTCAAGAAGGTACGGGTGCCATCCGCAGCGTAACTGACGAGATGGAACAAAGAAATTGTGAAGCTATCGAAAGGGTTAGTTACGCCGGCGTTTATGAATATGAGGTTCCTAAAGCAAGGAATGCTTTTCAGTCAGCAATTATTGCCTTGAAATATGTTGCTATTGCAGGGCGTTGCCTTAATCGTCAGCAGGTGAAATTAAAAGAATCGCTGAAGGCTACTGCCAGAGAGCGGATCTACTGCGTGACCGGTGCCGCACTCAATCTTCTATTAACGGCTATTGATGAGTCCTATGACGAAATGGTTGAAGATGTTGCTAGCCAGCTTGATTCTCCGGAAGAGGCTAGGCCAATAATTAGAAGGCTGTTATCGATGGTTGCGTTGTCTGGTTGTATCGGACAACTGGATACGGTAGCGTCTAATGCCTGTGGACCGCTTAGCGTCCTGGGTTTCTCCAAGATTATTGACGAAAGCGATTTTTACTCGCTATTTATGCTCGCACTATATCTGCGGTCGAACTCCGAGAAGAAATTTTGCAACGTAGCAAAGAAATCCATTAAGACTGCGCGGGAGCATGCCGCATGGCCTTTAATTGTGGCGATTACGGTTTTGTCTGCTGGATATATTGTTGAGCATCCTCATATGAGCAAATCTGCGCGCCATTCTCTTATTGATAACGTATTCAACGGCGATCAGAAAGTGAAAGCGAGATTGCTGAAGACTACTCAGGCTTAGTATTTCATTTCGTGGTGAAGCGTTTGCTAGAAAGGATTGCTGTCTTCGATGCTCTCAAGATTTTGTTGTCTTCGATGCTCTCAAGATTTGAAACAGAAGACGTCATCGCCATAGACAACGTCGCACTGACCATGGGCGCGCATGTGATCGAGCAGAGCAGGTAGTAAAGAGGTCGTTTCATAGCGGAGCCTCTCGGTGAGCAGCCAATAGGTTCCGAAGGCAGCTCCAGGCCGGCATTCCGCACATATTTTGTTGAGTTTATTTTACGGTACCCCAGTCAACATCAGCGAACTTTCTGGGGAATGTTGGGGAGGGGGGGAGCAGGCCCGCTTTAGTCCCCGGCGGCGCTCTGACCTGTGCCGGGTTGGCTATACGCGATGCGGGAGCTTCAACATGAGGCCGTCTTGTGCCTCTTCCAGGCTCGGCACCGAGGCCTTCCGGTAAAAGTCCGCGATGCTGCTGCTTAGGTCAAGTTCTGCGTGGTCGTATTTTTCAATTTTGCAGCCCGGGTGATTCTCGTCTGGTAAAAGGCGACATTCGACCGGTCGCGACCCGATGATTCGATACTCCTTCTGATATGCGTACTTGGGCGTCTTGATAACGAGATTGTGCGGGATGCCCTCAAAGATCTCGCGTATCAGTTTTGGCCCGGGGACGCCGTAGGAGATGGGACCGTGGGCGTAGATGCTTCCGTCTTCGGCAATGTGTCTGTCGGCGAGGCGCGCGAAGCTGGCGTACTGTTCATTCATGGATCGGAGATTGATCACGGATGTCTGATTACAATTTCTACTACGACGAAAGCCAGCATAGCCGCTTACTCAATCTCGAGACCATCAAAGCCGATGAATTCTATGATGGATTTGTTGTTGCAATAGTAGGGTGGGATTCTCAACGGGAGTCCGATTTAGCTGCCCAGTATTGTGAATTCGAGAAAAAGTATCTTTCTCCAAACGCTAAAGAGTTAAAGAGCACTTGTCTTAAAAGGAGCCAGTTCAAATATGGATTTAAATCTCTATCTCAACATAACGCGCGTTTGATCAGTGATTATCTCGACCTGTTTGATGAAGAAATGTATGTCTATTGTTCCTTCTCAAGTAAGGTCGAATTGCTTGTTGATAGACTGTTCAGCCAATATCAAAACCAGCCCTGCTTTAATGCCGATCTAATGAAATACTCTCTTGCAAAGCTGTTAGTTCAATATAGACCTAATGAAGTTGTTGAATCGATATATAAATCGCCCGACGATTTATTAGACGCTTTGCGGGACTTTCTCCTAAATAGAATCGAAGATGACAAAGCGAATCCCGAACTTAAGTGGACCGAAATGGATCAATTCAGATCGATTTTGGAAGTTATGGACCACGTGATGCCACTGGATGATTATCAGTGGGAATACTATTTGCCTCTTGCGGGATTCGGACTATATCTGAGCGAGCATAATGAGATCGATAACTGCACGCTTATCATTGATCAAGAAGAGAATACTAGAGCTGCTGCAGAACGGCTTGGCTTTGATGGGGTGCGTGAAGCGGATTCTTCTGAGTGCTTCGGTGTCAGAATGGCTGACATGCTTGCTGGAATAGTGGCAAAACTCATGAAAGCTGTTCGCGATGAACTGACCTATCAGTCGCGAGAAGATGAGATTAAAAAGAACCTTTTTGATGTGGAGTGGTTCAACCTAAATGATGAGCGCCTCGAACTATACAAAAAGTTATGTCGAGTGTTGATTCAGTATGATAAATGCTGGTACAAGGTTTATGGTAGCGGTTTCTCTGATGACCTTGTCGTTTTAATTGCGCTGCTAAAGTACCTTGACGGTTTCGATGGTGCCGCTCAGCTCCACGAACTTGGTGCTAATAACGCGGAAAGATTCAACACCTTCTGCTGCAACAGTCTTTCGGAGCATTTTCAAGTGCTAAGCGATGACCCTTTGCATACGGGCGATTTGAGCGATCCTAAAAACCTATTCCGCCCCCGTCTTAGGATCACCGATCGGCCCAGAACATATAGAGTGCTGGATGTTATGTTCGCAGATGATGGGTCTCCTATGGCTTTGATATCTGAGAATGGGCATGAAAATGCCTATATATTGCCTGCTGACCTTGCTGGCTGGGTCAGTATGGTGCTTTCCAATGTTGTTTTTAAAGATATATTGTTTCCTGGAAAGGTGAGGTTTCAGTATTTCGAAGGCAGATTTAGAGCTGATTTTCTATAGTTAGGGGCGCCTGTCCCTAAGAGCTTAAGAAGGATGACATAGTGGATCTTACGGAAAAGCTAATGTACATTACGGTGCAGGTGCGCTGCGAACTCACTGACGGGGGATTGTCTCGGGGGAGCGGCTTTATTTTCACTTATTCTAAAGGTACTACAACGCTTCCAGTGCTTATTACCAATAAGCATGTGGTAAGCGGAGCGTCTAGAACACTCCTCTCGGTTCCGTACGTTCATCGCGAGGGCGACATTAGTGAGCGTCGTTCGTTTAACGTTGCCATCGGTGATGGTGAGGACTTTTGGGTTGGGCACCCCGATAATTCTATAGATCTTTGTGCGCTTCCGCTTCAGGGTGTTATCGAACGAATGCTTGAACATGACCCCTATGCTCATCATGTTTCCGTTGACGAAAGTCTTATCCCTTCTCAAGCTGAACTTAATAAGCTAAGTCCTTTTGAAGATGTCATTATGATTGGTTATCCGATCGGTCTTATTGATGAAGTGCACAATGCCCCACTTATGCGCAAAGGCATGACGGCCACCCATCCAAGATACGATTTCAACGGCTTGCCTCAATTTATGATAGATTGCGCTTGTTTTCCTGGGTCGAGCGGGTCGCCCGTATTTCTGCTGGATAATGGGCCATATGTCGAAGACGGGGCGATGAATCTTGGCCAGCGGCGATTTAAATTTCTCGGAGTTTTATTTTCGGGGCCGGTGCAACATGCAAGTGGTGAAATTGCTGTTATAGATATTCCCACGACCCAACAGTTAGTTTCTTCCACCGACATTATGGTGAACTTGGGAAACGTTATTAAGTCAAAGAAGCTAGAGGAGCTTGGGGTGGTTTTGTGGAACATAGCCGAGGGCTAAATTCCATCTAGTTTGTTTGCGTCGGTTTAAGACCTTTTCTGTATGGGTGCTGAGTGTCAAATCGTAAATATCATTCCCAATTTGTGCTGTATGCCCTCGGGCGATACTTGAAGAGGGCTGATGCGTCGGTCCTCTTTTTTGACGATTTCTTTACAGCATACTTGATATGACCGCACGGGTCCGTGTGGGGAGATGTCATTTCCAGAGCGCTATTCTTATTTTGTGACCGTCCAAAGCGGTCATATCGCACGATGCCGATCCAGCCGTCGGCCACCTGAACTAATCGATCATTCGTCCGGTAATCACGACAGTATTGTCAACGATGTCTCTCTCGCACCGTGAACATTCAGAAGATCGGCAAGAGCCAGTTGGCGCAGAGGTGGTGTCGAGATAGTTGGTGTAGCGCCCGAACCGAAGCGAGTTGGTCCGGCGTCCGAGAATATGGAATGTGGTTGATTCGATCATCCTCTTGCTTGTGAGCATTGATGCTTTCGTGTTGGGCAAGCTGGGTATAATGCTCTAGCTTATTGAGGTGTATAGCACATAATTTTTTATACAAAAGTTCTTCGGGAGCTTTAAGGGCGACGCTTTCGACAAGAGAGTGTTGCCCTTTTTTCATGCATGTAATGTGTGACGTGCTAGCTAAACGCCATTCCGGCAATGGAATGGCCGAGCACGGGCGGTTTGGTACCTTATACCTGCTGTCATTGGTGTAGCAAGCACTTGATTTAGCCTACTTAAAGTCTATAATCAAAGAAAAACTCTGATATATCTTTTCAAAATAATGAAAGGAATGTTGAGTATCATGCTTTGTCAGTTCACCTTTAAGAACTATCGGTCCTATCGCGACGAGGCGGAGCTTTCCATGCAGGCGACGCCGATGAAGGAGTTTGAGCGTTCCCTTATCGCGTGTCCCGACGGGCAGAGTTTCCTTCCGGTGGCCGCGGTGTACGGACCCAACGCTGGCGGTAAGTCTAATCTGCTCGAGGCTCTCGATTACGTTCGCTCGGCGGTGGCCAGACCGATAAGACTGCTATCTGCCAGTGCTGATGCGGCGGAGGGCGATCGTCCTTCGATACCCCGTTGTTCGGCGTTTGAGTTCGATGACGTGTCTGCTACCGAGCCCACCGAGTTCGAGCTCTATTACCGTGCGGGTGAGCATGAGTATCGCTATGTTCTGTCTGTACACGCCGATGAGATCGTGTCCGAAGGGCTGTGGCGGCGTAAATTGGGAGCGTCGCGTACAGCGATGCTGTTCGAGCGCGAGGGTGCAAAGGTTGAGCTCGGTCCTACACTGCGTAAGCTTGTGACGGCTGCGAGATTCAACCCGAGCCTGCCATACCTATCGTTTCTTTGCATCAACTTCGAAGCGCCGGTGGTCCAGGAGGCGGCTAGCTGGTTTCTCGACGCTGTGTTTCTCAACTACAACAGTTCCTACTTGGAGCGGATGCTCGAGCAAATGCTCGACGAGGGCGACTCGCGCGAGGTCACGCGTTTTTTGCGCGCCGTTGATGTGCGTATTGGTGGCTTCAGAGTGGAGAGGGCGCCGGAGTGGCGCGGCCAGCGCGTCTTCGTGAGACACGAGGTGGGCGGCAAAGCGTACGAGCTGCATTTATCCGAGGAATCTGCCGGCACCCAGAAGCTCATGGGGTTGGCTGCGTATCTGATGACAGCGCTTGAGCGTGGCTGCACCGTTGTGGTAGACGAGCTCGACGCCAAACTGCACCCGAAACTTCTTCGCTATGTGATTCTGCTGTTTAAGGATCCTGAGGTCAACAAGAGTGACGCGCAACTCATCTTCTCGTCCCAGGATGTGTCAACCATGCGAAACGATGTGTTCCGCCGTGACGAGATATGGTTTGCTGCGCGCGGCGAGGGAGAGGCGAGCCAACTGTGGTCTCTCGCCGACATCCACGAGGCGAACGGTAACCTGGTAAGCAAGAACGCGGCTTTCGACAAGCAATACCTGTCCGGTCGCTACGGCGCCGATCCGTACCTCACTCGCATCGAGGAGTGGGATTAGCATGGTGGCGAAGAAGTCGAAGGGCTGGCGTAGCGGCAAGCGAGAGGGCCGCTCGCGCATGGTTCAGATGACGCGTCATCTTGTAGTGAGCGAGGGCAAGGAGACCGAGCCTCGCTACTTTGAGGGTGTGCGTGCGGCGTTGGGCGCGTCGAACGAGCGCAAGGTTGCCATTGTCGTTAAGGGAACCGGCAAACATACGCTTGACCTGCTTGACTTCGCCGTCGAACACTGCCGCTATGCGCCCGAGACGTTCGATCACGTGTGGCTCGTGTATGACAAGGATGACTTCCCTGCGTCCGACTTCGACGCGATGGAGTGCAAGTGCAATGAGCTCTCTGATGGTTCGAGGACCTTCCACGCGTTGTGGTCCAACCCCTGCTTCGAGCTGTGGCCGCTTCTGCACTTTCGCTACACGACCGCGCATATGTCCGCGTCCGACTGCCAGCATGCCCTCGCGCAGGAGATGTCGAAGAACTTGGGCATCGAGTACCGCAAGAACCTGGACGGGATGTTTAGGGCAGTGGATGATAGACGAGGCGAAGCATTGCAGCGTGCTGGGCGCCTCGTCACGTACCATAGGGAACTGGGTAACATTAAGCCATCTGTGCAAAACCCTTCAACTAAGGTGGGTGAAATTTTCGATGTAATCGGGCCGTATCTGGTTGGCTAGTCGAGTCTGTGGATTGGCTTTCCGGTTAGGGCGATTTACGGATTGTACTGCGCTATTGCGAGTCCGGTGCGTAGGAGAAGTGCGGGGAAAATCGAAACTCGCCGAGCGCACACCGATTTTTGCCAACAAAGCTGCAGGTCGCGGATGCCCAAAACAGGGGCCTGTTTGACAGATCTCGGTTTTTCACCGCACCTCCGATTGGGCGCGCATTTAGCACTCTCGATGTCCCCACATCCTCTAAAAAAGTTCTTAAAACAGCCTTAAAGGCGCTTCAGCTCGCGTTGACAGCGTACAATACGCATGTTTGACTATGACAAAAGTGGATTTTAGGGGAGGGGTGCGCCATGGAGGTGCTGGTTGTTGGCAACACCGCATATGTTGACGATGACTTTTGTGCCAAGGCGTTCCCCGGGGACCACGTTAAGGTTGTCGCTGCCACGGAAGCACGTCGCGATGAGTCGTCGCCCCATGCCTCGTGGAAAGAGCTTCTGCAACACCTGGATCAGGCCTACGAATTCGAACGCGTGGTCTACCTGTCTAATTACCTTACCCCGCATACCGACTCCGTGGGCGATATCGAGCTGCTGCGCACGGTCTTTCGTGCGTGCGCGGGTCGCCGGGTCCAACTGCTGTATGTAGCGGGGCCCGCGGGTGCCGAGGGCGCCGCCGATGCCGCGGGGCGAACGGGCAAGGGCATTATCGCGCACGCAGCCAACGACCTGTGCCGCTACTACGCTGCTCGCGAGGGCGTTCAGACCAAGATTCTGCGCGTGCCATTCCTGTATACCGCGTCTGCCGCGCTGGAGGACCCGTTTTTGGTGCCGCTGTTCGACGCGTGCTCAACCGGATCGGTCGCTCTGCAGGGCGCGCAGGATGCGGCGTTTCCCCTGCTGTGTGCCGAGGAGCTTGCGGTGCTGGTACGCCGTATCTTCGATAGCTGGGATGGTAACTTTGAGACGCTCGATATTGCCGATACCTTCCATCACACGGCGGGTGAGGTGGGCGAGGCTCTCAAGGCGCTGTTCCCCGGCCTTGCCGTTGCCTATGGCGATTCTGCTGGCTACGCCCTGCCCGCCAGCGACGTCGCTCGCGTGCGCTATGGCTGGTTTCAGCGCTACGACTTGCTGCGCGATCTCTCGACCATTCAAGCTCGCTGGGGCGCTGGACGCATCAAAAAGATCAACCCGCTGCGTGCCGCCATCGACCGCATCCAAATGCGCACGCTGCCTATTAAATGCCTAGAGACGGGCGTTGCCTGGGTTCTGTTCGAGGTACTGGAGCATCTGTTCTCACAATCGGTCCAGCTCAACGTGCTCGATTATCGCCTGCTCTACGTGGTGCTGATCGGCACGCTGTATGGCTTGGACTTTGGCCTGGTTGCGGCGCTGCTGGCGTCGGTGGGTTTGGCAGCCAGCTACTTTACTCAGTACGGCTATACCTTCCAGGGTCTGTTCTACGAGCCGTCCAACTGGCTACCGTTTATTGCGTACTTTGTGGTGGGTGCCGTGTGCGGCTATGTGCAGCTGCGCAACAGCGAAGCCATTAGGGCGGAGCGCGACCAAAACGATCTCGTGCGCAACCGCAATACGTTCCTTACGCAGCTCTACCACGACGCGATCGAGGACAAGCGCGCGTACAGGCGCCAGATCGTGGGTCGCCACGACAGCTTTGGCAAGATCTTTGCCGTGACGCAGGAGCTCGATGTGCTCAACCCGCGCGACATCTATCGCAAGTGCTGCGAGCTTCTGGGCGAGATCCTCGAGAACGATTCGGTGGCGATCTACCATGTTTCGGGCGGGGCATTTGCACGCCTGGTGGCAGCAAGTCCCGCGATTGCCGAAGATGCCGTACGCTCGCTCACGCTTGAGCAGCTTGCACCTCTTTTGGGCGACGGGGGTCGTTCGAACCTGTGGGTGAACCGCGAGCTGACGCCGGGGCTTCCCATGTTTGGATACGCGATCGAGCGCGACGGGGCACCCGCCGTGTTGATCTTTGTGCGTAGTGCGGCCGAAAACCAAATGACCCTCTATTATCAAAACCTGTTCCGCATCTTGTGCGGGCTGGTCGAAAGCGCGCTGGGCCGTGCCTTTGACTATGAGGCGGTGGCGCAGGATATACGCTGCGTTGACGGTACTTGCGTGCTCAAGCAGGCTGCCTTTGGCCAAGAGCTCGCGGCGGAGCAGGCGCTGGCAGATAGCAAGATGGGGAGTTTTTTGCTCCTGCGCGTGGTACCGGGCGTGGAGCCTGTCGGCGAGCTGGTGGGCGCAATTGGGTCGGCAATCCGCGAGAGCGACGCGGCGGGCTTGGTCGACGGCGACGTGCTCTATCTGCTTATGCGCCAGGCAAAGGCGTGCGATCTGCCCATTATCCGCGAGCGCCTGAGCGCAAAGCATATTGTGGTGGAGCCCGTCGACGGCGAGGACATCGTGGCGCTGCTGCAGCACATCTCTTATACCGGTGACGGTGAGGGGGGTGCCGCTTGATCTCGCTTGTCGTTGCTGCCGTCTTGCTGCTGATTCATGCGCTGGTTTGCCTGATGCTGTGGACGCTCATGAAGCTGGGCCTGCTACCGGTGCGCGGACACATGCTGGCTGTGATAGTGCTGGTGCCGCTGTGGGGCCCGTTGCTGGTGGTTCTACTATCGGTCCGCAGCGCGTTGTTTGGCGAGGGGCTGAAAGAGTCTGCGCTGGAGTCGCTGCGCTTCAACGACGACCTGCATCGCAGCATCCTGGTGCACGACCGTGACGCCGATGCGGGCGTGGTCCCGCTCGAGGAGGCGCTTATCGTCAACGACCCGGCATACCGGCGCCGCCTAATGCTCTCCATGCTCACCGAGGAGCCCGACGCGTACCTGGCGCAGCTGCAGGCGGCTAAGCTTAACGACGACGTTGAGGTGGCGCACTATGCCGCGACGGCGGTGGCGCAGATTTCCAAGGAGTCCGACCTTAAACTGCAGCAGCTGGAGCGTGCCTTCAAGACGGACCCGAGCGCGCAAAACCTCAACGAATACTGCGATTTTCTTGGTGAATATTTGGGCTCGGGCTTGGCCGAGGGGCGCGTTGCTCAGATTCAGCGCCAACAGTACGCGCGCTTGCTTGCGCGTCGCTGCGAGCGCGAAGACACTTTTGAGCTGCGCATTCGATACGCGACGGTGCTGGCCGATGTCGGACAGATCGACGAGGCGCAGGCCGTGACCGACCAGCTGATGCTCGACGTGCCCGAGGAGCAGGAGGTTTGGATGCTTTGCCTGCGCCTGGCCGTGATGCGCCGCGACGGTGACGAGGTCCGCCGTGTGATCGATGCGATTGACAAGCAACATGTGTATTTGAGCGCCGACAACCGCGAAAAGTTGGCGTTTTGGCGCGACGGGGAGGAGGCCAGATGAGCGTGGCGCAACATATCCGCGACCGTGCAGGGCGCTTTCGTTGGATGGGACTCCTCGTGGTGTGGGCGGTCTTTATTGTCATGGCCGCCGTGCTGCTGGTGGAGCGTGCCGGCGTGCAGTACAGTGCGGGCCAGCATAAGCTGGGGATGCTTGCCGCCAACGATGCGGTGCCGGCCTCCTCGGCAATCTTTGGCCAAAAGCCCACGTGCCTGGTCATTACCGATTCCGATCAAGCTGGCGTCGAGGACGTAAAGGAACAGTTCGACCAGATCCTGCTCGACATGAAGATCGCCCATCGCGATGTTGATATTGCCACCGACGGTGCGGACGCGATCCCATCGCTCACGTCGTTTGATCGCGTGATTGTGCTTATGCCCTCGCTTGACGGACTGGGTACGCATCTGACCGATCTGATGAGTTGGGTGAGTGCGGGCGGCTCACTCATGCTGGGCATGACGCCAGATAACTCGAACTACCTGCAGGCTGTTGCTTCCAAGCTTGGGATCGAATCGGCCGGATATGACTATGCGACAGCCGAAAGTATTGTTCCGAGCGATGACTTTATGTTGGGCGGAGGAGAGCGCTACGAGTTCTCGGATCCCTTCGATTCTTCGCTTTCGGTTTCATTGCGCGAAACGGCGCGCGTATGGGCAAAGACCGGTGACGCGGGCACGCCGCTCATTTGGTCTAACGATTGCGGCAGTGGTCACACCGTGGTGTGCAACATTGGTATCTACGACAAGGTCATGCGTGGGTTCTATGCTTCGGCCATAAGCTTGCTGGGTGATGCCACGGCCTATCCGGTCATCAACAGCGCCGTGTTCTATTTGGACGACTTTCCTAGCCCCGTGCCCTCGGGCGATGGTACTTATATCAAGCGTGACTACGGCCTTTCCATTGCGGATTTTTACACCAAGGTCTGGTGGCCCGATCTGCAAAAGCTTGCGCAAAAATACGGCATTCGCTATACCGGCGTGATGATCGAAAACTACGAGGACGCGGTCAACCAGACCGAGCCTGCGCGCCAGGCCGATACCACACAGTTTCGCTACTTTGGCGGCATGCTGCTGCAGATGGGCGGAGAGCTGGGCTTTCACGGCTACAACCATCAGCCTCTGGCACTCTGGGATACCGACTATGGTACGTTGTACGTCTACAAGACGTGGAAAAACAAGGAAACGCTCGTCGCATCGCTCAACGAGCTTATCGCCTTCCAAGATGAGGTGCTGCCCAACGCGCACGGCTCGGTTTACGTGCCGCCGTCAAATATCCTTTCGGCCCGTGCACGCAAGCTTATCGGCACCGACGTTCCGCGCATTAAGACTATTGCCAGTACGTACTTTGAGGACGGTACCGACCTGCCCTACGTGCAGGAGTTTGGCGTGGCGAGCGATGGCATTGTGGAGCAGCCACGTATTGTTTCGGGCGGCATGGTCGACGATTCCTATATGCGCCTGGCAGCCGTGTCCGAACTCAACATGCACTACGTGAGTACGCATTTTATGCACCCGGACGACCTTTTGGACCCCGATCGCGGAGCCAAGGAGGGCTGGGAGGTCTACAAGGGCGGCCTGGTCGACTACCTGGAGTGGCTTACCAAATCCGCGCCCGACCTGCGGCACCAGACGGCGTCGGAGTGCTCCGGTGCCATCCAGCGCTTTTCGTCGGTTACGGTAAGCGTGGATACCAGCGCGGATGCCTGGACGCTCAGCCTGGGCAATTTCCACGACGAGGCGTGGCTCATGTTCCGCGCCAATAATGGCGAGCCGGGTGCGGTGACGGGTGGCGAACTGACGCACCTTACAGGCAATCTGTATCTGCTCAAGGCAAATGATAAGACCGTGACGATCGAGCGCAAGGAGGGTGGCGATAAATGAGAATCTGCTTGGTACTCGAGGGTTGCTACCCCTATGTGCACGGCGGCGTATCTACCTGGATGCATGGCTATATCCAGGCCATGCCCGAGCACGAGTTCGTGCTGTGGGTGATTGGCGCGCATGCTGCCGACCGCGGCAAATTTGTCTACGAGCTGCCCGGCAACGTGGTCGAGGTGCACGAGGTGTTCCTGGACGATGCCCTGCGGCTTTCGGGCGAGCAGCACGAAGCCAGTTTTGACGACCGCGAGCGCGAGGCGCTACGCCGTCTGGTGTCGCTCTCCAATCCGGACTGGGACGTGTTATTCGATGTCTTCCACCGCCGTCGCGTGCATCCGCTCTCGTTTTTGCAGAGCCGCACGTTTATGGATATCTTTCGCGACGTGTGCCTGGCCGAGTATCCCTACACGCCCTTTGCCGATGCATTCCACACCATGCGCTCCATGTTGCTGCCCGTGCTCTACCTGTTGGGCAGCGAGGTGCCGGTGGCCGATGTGTACCATGCCATCTCGACCGGCTACGGTGGCCTGCTCGCCTGCCTGGGCTCAAGCGTTCACCATGCGCCGGTGCTGCTGACCGAGCATGGCATCTATACCCGCGAGCGCGAGGAAGAGATCATTCGCGCCGATTGGGTGGTGCCGTCGTTTAAGGACCGCTGGATCCGCTTTTTCTACCTGCTTTCGGAGGAGATCTACCGCCGCGCCTTCCGCGTGACGAGTTTGTTCCATAACGCCCGCAAGACGCAGATTGATATGGGCTGCGATGCGGACAAATGCCTGGTCATCCCCAACGGCATCCAGTTCGATCGCTTTAAGGATATTCCCTTAAAGACCGATGACGGCTGGGTGGATATTGGCGCGGTGGTGCGCCTTGCGCCCATCAAGGATGTCAAGACCATGATCTATGCCTTCTTTGAGCTGCACGAGCGCCTGCCCAAGGTGCGCCTGCACATCATGGGCGGCGTGGACGACGAGGAGTACGGCGCCGAGTGCCACGCGCTGGTCGAAACCCTGGGCGTGCGCGACCTGATCTTTACCGGCCGCGTCAACGTGGTCGAGTACATGGAAAAGCTCGACTTTACCATTTTGACGAGCATCTCCGAGGGCCAGCCGCTCAGCGTGCTGGAGTCGCTTGCAGCGCGCCGTCCCTGCGTGACGACCGAGGTGGGCTGCTGTCGCGAGCTTCTCGAAGGCGCCCCGGGCGACGACTTTGGCGTGGCGGGTTTTGTGACGCCGCCTATGTATCGCAAGGGCTTGGCCGATGCCATGGAACGCATGTGCACAAGCCGCGCTCGTCGCATTGAGATGGGGGAGCGCGGCCAGCGTCGCGTTGCCACGTACTTCTTGCACGAGCAGATGCTCGCCAACTATCGCGCGCTGTACGACGAGACGGCGCAAGCGTTTGACCTGCCCAGAGAGGGGGAGTAGCCGGTGGCCGGAATCGGTTTTGAGCTCAAGCGCCTGTTTAGGCGCAAGGGTCTGTTTGCCACGATGCGCGCCTATGGCTACGCTGGCATTGTGTGCACGGGCCCCATGCTGCTGGGCGTGCTGCTCCAGGTGGGTATCTTGGTGCTGTGCGGTCTGTGGGGTGTGGGCCGTGCCAACCAAGATCTGCTGGTGTGCATGGTGACCTATACGCTGCTGGCGTCGCTCACGCTCACGAGTTTTTTCTCTATGCCGGTCACGCGCTTTTTGGCCGATATGCTTTTTGCCGAGCGCGAGGATGAGATCCTGCCTTCGTTTTGGGGCTCCAACGCCATCATGCTCGTTGCGGGCACGGTGCTCTACGGCGTCTTTTTGCTGTTCTCGGGCGCCACGCTGCTGCAGGGGCTGCTGTGCCTGTGGCTGTTCAATATTATGATCGTCAACTGGAACGGCATGAGTTACCTCACGGCCATCAAGGATTACCGCGGTATCCTTTGCAGCTTTGCGGCTGCCATTGGCGTGGCGTGCCTGTGCGCCCTGGCCGCGCTGGCGCTGGGACTGCCGCCGGTCGAGGGCCTTTTGGCGTCAATTGCTCTGGGCTATGGCGTCATGCTCGCCTGGGACGTGGTACTGCTGTACCGGTTTTTTCCGCAGAGCGAACGCAGCCCCTGGCTGTATTTACGGTGGCTTGATCAGTTTATGCCGTTGGCGCTCACGGGCTTGTTTACCAACCTGGGCCTCTTTGCGCACTTGGTGATAATTTGGGCCGGTCCCATTGGCGTGCAGGTCAAGGGCTTGTTTTATGGTGCGCCCTACCACGATGTGCCGGCGCTTATCGCGTTTTTGACGATCCTGGTCACGTCCGTCAACTTTGTGGTCTCGGTCGAGGTCAACTTCTATCCGCGCTACCGCGACTACTACAGCCTGTTCAACGACGGTGGTGTGGTGGGCGACATTGTGGTGGCCGAGGAGGAAATGCTTGCCACGCTCAACCGAGAACTGCGGTTTTGTGCGCTCAAGCAACTGTTTGTGACGGCGGCGGTCATCTCGCTCGAGACCACGGTGCTGTCGGCCTTACCGTTGGGCTTTAACAACCTTATGCATGGGTATTTTCGCACGCTGTGCGTGGGCTATGGCCTGTATGCCGTGGGCAATACGGTGATGCTCATCTTGCTGTACTTTACCGACTACAAGGGGGCCGTGCTGGCCTCGGGGCTGTTTGCCAGTGTGGCCGGGCTGGCGACTGCCGTTTCTCTGCTCTTGCCGCAGCAGTTTTACGGCTTTGGCTTTTTGTTGGGTGCAGCGGTGTTTTTTATCGTGGCGCTGCTGCGGCTCGATACCTATACCGCCAACTTGCCGTATCGTATCCTGAGCCAGCAGCCCATTGTGGCTACTGACAAGACGGGTCGCTTTACACAGCTGGGCCGCATGCTCGACCGTGCCGAACAGCGCTATGAGGAACGTCGCCATAAGGGCGTGCCGCACGGCGCGTTTGAGCGCGCAGTAGTTCGCGTGTATCGCTACCATTGGGGAGGTTCTGATGATCGATAAGTTGATGTCTCGCCGCTGCCTGATCGAGGCGGCTGCCGGCGCGCTGTTGCTTTCGGGCTGCTCGTCTCAGGACGAATCCTCGACTAAAAAGGTCAAAAAGCAGGACAAGATTAAAAAGGCCGAGGCCTCCGACCAGTCCAAGCACCTTCGCGATAAGGACGAGCTGTACGAGGTCTACGACGACTCGGGCATTGTGACCATGTACCTGACGGTCTCGCGCGGTAACAGCTCCGAGAACACCGACCACAGCTGGGCCGAGATCAATACGTACTCGGTGTATGACTATGCCGACATGGGTGTGACGCGCTATCAGGTTATGGGCCTGCTGCAGCCGGGCGACGAAGACGGCCCGGTGGCCGGCGAGGTTGGCTATGGCGATGAAGCGCCCAATGCTACTGTGCAGGTGCGCGGTCAGACTTCGAGCATGAACTCGCAAAAGAATTACAAGGTGGAGCTCAAAAAAGGAAAAGGTACCTGGCGCCAGCAGCGTGCGATTGCGCTCAACAAGCACATGGCCGAGGGTATGCGTTTTCGCAACAAGATGGCCTATGACCTTATCCGCGGGATTCCCCAGATGATGGGCCTGCGCACGCAGTTTGTGCATCTGTGGGTGTGCGACCAGACCGAAAAGTCCAACGATACCTTTGAGGACTACGGCCTGTTTACGCAGGTGGAGCAGCTCAACAAGACGGCGCTTAAGGCACATGGCCTGGATAAGAGCGGGCACCTGTACAAGGTGAACAGCTTTGATTTCCATCGCTACGAGGACACCATTAAGCTTGCCGATGATCCCGACTACAACCAGGCAAGCTTTGAAGGCATGCTTGAGATTAAGGGCGATACGGACCACACCAAGCTCATCGAGATGCTCGATGCGCTCAACGACGAATCGCAAAAGATCGATGACGTGCTCGACACCTACTTTGATACCGAGAACCTGGTCTATTGGCTGGCGTTTCAGATCCTGACGGGCAACTGCGATACGCAGAACCGCAACTGCTATCTGTACAGCCCTCTCAACTCAAATACCTGGTACTTTTTGGATTGGGATAACGACGGTATGCTGCGTAAGCTGGAGCTTTCTCTTACCGGGTTTTCGGACTACGCGAGCTGGGAGCGCGGCGCAAGCAACTACTGGGGCAACGTGCTGTTTAACCGCGCGTTGCGCAGCAAGTCGTTCCGCAGCGAACTCGACCGCGCCGTCAAGGACTTGCGCTCGTATTTGACCGAGACTCGCCTGACCAAGATGATCAAGCACTACCGCGAGGTGACTGAATCCCTGGTCTTTGCTTCGCCCGATATCGACAATCTGCCTGTCACCAAGGACCAATATGAGCAGATCGCCGCGGCGATTCCCTCCGAGATCGAGGAGAACTACAAGAGCTTTCGCGAGAGTTTTAAAAAGCCCATGCCTTTCTACATCGGCGTGCCGCAGATCGATAACGGCAAGCTGCGCATTAACTGGGATGCGTCCTACGATTTTGAGGCGCGCGACATTCGCTACACCGTTGAGCTTGCGCGCGACTATGCCATAAGCGACGTGGTCTTTAAGGCCGAGGATGTGCTGCTTCCCGAGGTGACCTGCGATGCGCCCGATACCGGCCAGTATTTTGTGCGCGTGCGTGCCACCAACTCCGACGGCTATACGCAAGATGCGTTTGACTACTATGTGACCGACGACGGCAAGCACTACGGCATGAAGTGTTTTTACGTGCAAGACGGCGGTAAGGTCGTGGAGGATACGTATGAGGAGGGCTAGCGCGCTGCTTGAGCGCCTGGCGGCACCGCCTGTGCGTGCCACGCAGGAGCGTTACCGCCACGAGCTCAAATATCTCATTAACGAGGGCGAGCACGCCGCGCTTGCCTGTCGCATGGCGCCTGTATTTAAGCTAGACAAACATGCGCGGGCGGGCGGTTACACCATTCGCAGCCTGTATTTTGACGACTACTGCAACTCGGCCTACGAGGAAAAAGACGCTGGCATTCTCATGCGCAAAAAGTATCGCGTACGCATCTATAACGGCAGCGACAAGGTGATTAAGCTCGAGCGCAAAAAGAAGTACGGTAGCTGGATCTATAAGGAGGACGCGCCGCTCACACGTGCCGAGTTTGAGCAGATTCTGGCTGGCGACTACGGCTTTTTGCTGAGGAGCCCTTATCCGCTCTGTCGCGAGTTCTACATCGAGTGCATCTGCAACATGATGCGCCCACGGACCATTGTGGACTACGAGCGCGAGCCGTGGGTGATGGACGAGGGCACCGTGCGCATTACGTTTGACATGAATGTGCGTGCCGCGGTGGGAAGCTTCGATATCTTTGACGTGACGCTGCCCGCGTTGCCGGTCCTGGAGCCCGGTAAGCTGGTGATGGAGGTCAAGTTTACGGAGTTTTGCCCGCAGCTGGTGCGCGATATGGTGCCGCCGGGCGCGGCCGAACTCACGGCGGTCTCTAAGTACTGCCTGTGTTATGACAAGACCGCCTACCTGCGCGGATTTAATTACTGGGAATCGGATTTTGGGAACCGAGGGGATATTTAGACCATGAGCACCAGGGACTTTTTTAAGAACTCCGTCTTGGAGGCGTTCGGTCAGGTCGACCCTGCCAAGATTGGCCTTTCGCTGCTCGTGGCGCTCGCCATGGGCATCCTGATCTATTACGTGTACAAGCGCTTTTTTACCGGCGTGGTGTATTCGCGTAGCTTTGCCGTGACGCTCGTGGGCATGTGCGTGCTCACCTGCATGGTCACGCTCGCGATCTCGACCAACGTGGTCATCTCGCTCGGTATGGTCGGTGCTCTGTCCATCGTCCGCTACCGTACGGCGGTCAAGGACCCGCTCGACCTGCTGTATCTGTTTTGGGCCATTACCACGGGCATTACGGCAGGCGCCGGCATGTATGCGCTCGTGGGGCTTACGGCAGTGGTGATCGTGGTGATGATCGCCGGCTTTGCGAGCCACCAGGACAAGGCGCGCGTGTACATGATGGTCATCCACTACACGGGCCAGACCACCGGCGACGATATCGTGCGCGCGTTTGGGCGCACCAAGTTCACCGTCAAGTCTAAGACGATGCGCGGCGACAAAGTCGAGATGGCCGTCGAGCTCTTCTCGGACGGCGTTGACATGCCCTATGCCGACGCCATCCGCGCACTCGATGGCGTTGAGGACCTGACGTTGATCCAATACAACGGCGAGTACCACGGCTAACTATGTTCCGGTGTTTTAACAAACGCCGGACTGCTCGACGCTGCGCGGGCATCTGCCGGGCGATCTGCCGCTCAAGCCGTCGCTCGCGTACATAAAGTACGCTTCGCTCCTCTTTCGCGGCACCTCGCCACGGCAGCTGCCCGCTCGCTGGCGCTTGCTCGACCTGAGTGGTTGAAATGATCCGCTGAGACCTTTCCAGTCGAATATTTTTTGGGCGAGGGTTGGGTATCATGGTGAAAGCGATTTCAATGACAGGGGTGGCGCGCGTGGTAAAGATGAAGGATGTGGCCGAGCTGGCGGGCGTTTCGAGCGCCGCCGTCTCGCGCTACCTCAACGGTGGATATATCTCGGCGGACAAGGCCGAGCGCATTAAGCATGCAATCGAGCTGACCGGATACGTGCGGTCCAGCCAGGCTCGCGCGCTGCGCACCGGTTCCACCAAGCTCATTGGCGTCATCGTACCTAAGATCAACTCCGAATCCGTGAGCCGCATTACCGCCGGTATTGGCCAGGTGCTCGGTCGCCGTGGCTACCAGATGCTGCTTGCCAATACCGACAACGCGGCCGATCGCGAGCTCGAATACCTCGATTTATTCCAAAACCACCCGGTCGATGGCATTGTGCTGGTGGCAACCATGATCACCGACGAGCACCGTCGCGCGATTGAGTCGTGCCGCGTGCCCATTGTGTTGATCGGCCAACATGTCGAGGGCGCGGCATGTGTCTATCACGACGATTACGAGGCTGCCTTTGAGCTCGGCCATGCGCTTGCGGGTCGCTTGGATGGCAAGATTGCCTACATCGGAGTTACGGATGAGGACCGCGCGGCCGGTTTCGACCGTCGTCGCGGTTTTGAGGCCGGCTTGCGCGCCGCGGGCAACCCGCTCGATGCCGCCTTGATTCGCCTGGGCTCGTTTACGCTCGACTCAGGCTATGGTGCGGCGCGTGAGCTGCTTTCCGTCGCTCCCGATGTTTCGTTTATCGCCTGCGCGACCGATACCATGGCGGCGGGCGCGCTGCGTGCCATCGATGAGGTTCGCGGCATGGGCGAGGGTATACACCGCGTGAGTGGTTTTGGCGACAACGCGTTTTTGCGCGCGCTGACGGGCGGCATTCCCACCGTGCATTATGGCTACCTGACCAGTGGCGTCGAGGCGACCAATATGTTGCTCAATACGCTCGATGGCGAGGAAGGGGAGAGCGGTCTCAAGACGCTCAAACTTGGGCATCAGCTCATGAATGTCTAGGCCTTGGACGCGTCTGCCTGCCTTTGAGTCCCCAGTTTTGTCTCAAAACTACCATTCGCCGGCTATTTCCTACCGTTCACCCTACTATGAAAACGATTACACACATATGAAACTGAAATCGATTACAGTGTAAGTGTCAAAGATGGCCGGGTGCACGTGCGCCCGTTGGAGGAAGGGGAAGTCATGGACTACCGCAAATCAGCCCAAGAGGTGCTCGACAATATCGGTGGCGCCGACAACGTCGTCTCTGCCGCGCATTGCGCCACGCGTTTGCGCCTGGTGATTGCCGATAACGCGAAGGTTAACAAGGAGGCCCTCGAGAATATCGACGGCGCCAAGGGCGTCTTTGAGGCTCAGGGCCAGCTCCAGATTATTTTTGGCACCGGCACCGTCAACAAGGTCTACGAAGAGTTCATTGCGCTCAGCGGAGTCGAGGCTGCCACCAAGGCCGAGGTCAAGGAGGCCGCCGCACAGCAGCAGAACATCTTTATGCGTGCCATTAAGGTGCTCGGCGACGTCTTTGTCCCCATCATCCCCGCCATCGTGGCTTCGGGTCTGCTGCTGGGCATTATGAGCGCCCTCAACTTTATGGCCTCCAACGGCTTTATCGCGCTCGACACCAATAACTTTATTTACAAGATTGTCGACCTGGTCTCGGGCACATCCTTTGGCATTCTGCAGATCCTGATCGGCTACTCCGCCGCCAAGGCCTTTGGCGCCAACCCGTATCTGGGTGCCGTCGTCGGCGGTGCGTTCATTAACTCCTCGCTGCAGAGCGCCTACACGGTTGCCTCCGAGGGCGTACAGACCATGGTTACCGTCATTCCCGGTGTGTACAGCTTTGAGTGGGTCGGCTATCAGGGCCATGTGATCCCCATCGTTATCGCCTGTGCCATTCTGGCCTTCCTCGAGAAGCGCCTGCACAAGATCGTTCCCGAGATGTTCGACCTCTTTGTGACCCCGCTCGTCTCGGTGTTCGTGACCGTGCTCGTGACGCTCGTTGCCGTCGGCCCCATCTTCGTGTGGGCCGAGAACGCCATCCTCGGTCTGATCCAGGCCCTGCTGACCCTGCCCTTCGGCATCGGTTCCTTTATCGTCGGCCTGTTCTATGCTCCCACGGTCGTTACCGGTATCCACCAGATGTACACCGCCATCGACCTGGGCCAGCTCGCCCAGTACGGCGTGACCTACTGGCTGCCCATCGCCAGCGCTGCCAACATCGCCCAGGGTGGTGCCGCGCTCGCCGTTGCCTTTAAGACCCGCGATGCCAAGATTAAGGGCCTGGCGCTTCCTTCGGCTCTGTCCGCCTTCATGGGCATTACCGAGCCTGCCATCTTCGGTGTGAACCTACGCTTCTTTAAGCCCTTCATCGCCGGCTGCATCGGCGGCGGTTGCGGTGCCTTGGTCTGCGCGCTCACTTCGCTGGCTGCCTCCGGCACGGGCGTTACCGGTATCTTCGGTATCCTGCTGTGCCTGGCCCAGCCCGTGCAGTACGCGATCATGTTTGCGGTCGCCGCGCTGGTTTCCTTTGCCGTCTCGTTTGTCCTGTACAAGGACGAGCCCAAGGCTTCCGAGCAGGCCTAAGAGCTTTTGATTAAGGGAATGCCCGCAGGCTGTATGGTCGCGGGTGTTTCCAGCATCGGGCGCCGATCTCTGGTGCCTTGTAACTTTCGATCTGTTAGGACTTTGATATGTCTAATGCACTTGGTCGCGATCTTGCAAAGCTGGTTGCCGCTGTTGACGCTGCCGCCTCTGAGTGCGGTCATGGCGCGTATGGCCAGCATTTCCACATTATGCCGCCGGCGGGTTGGCTCAATGACCCCAACGGTCTTTGCCAGGCAGATGGCGTGTTCCATGCCTATTTTCAGTATGCGCCGTTTGATGTCGAGGGTGGCGTCAAGATGTGGGGCCATGCCACAAGCCGCGACCTTATGAACTGGGAATATGTTGGCGCCCCGCTGTTGCCCGACGAGCCGTTCGATTGCCATGGCGTGTATTCGGGCTCCGCGCTTGCCGAGGACGGCCGCATTCGCGTACTGTACACAGGCAACGTTAAGCTTTCCGATGCAGACGGCACGTACGACTACGTCAATACCGGCCGCCGCGCCGATACTGTTTATGTCGAGAGCGTTGATGGCCTTGCCGGTCGGGAGTTCAGCCAAAAGCGCGTGGTGCTGGCGTCCGATGATTATCCCGAGGATTTGACCTGCCACGTGCGCGACCCCAAGGTGTGGCGTGACGCGGACGGGCGTTATCACATGGTGCTGGGCGCGCGTCGTCGCGTTGACGGGCCGCACGTCGATAGTCGATTTTGCGCCATGCACGGCGAGGGTGCCGGGCGCGATGTGGGCGAGATCCTGGTGTATGGCTCGGTCGATATGCTGAGCTGGGAGCTCGAGAACCGTGTGTCTACGCCCGAGCGCTTTGGCTTTATGTGGGAGTGCCCCGGCTATATCGAGCTCGATGCGAATGGCGATACCGCTGCATTTTTGTCGTTCTCGCCCCAGGGGCTCGAGGGCGGTCGTTGGGACCGCGGCAATGTGTATGCAGCGGGCTACATGCCTGTAACGGGCGACATTACGGGTGGTGACGGTGTCTATGAGCTGGGCGAGTTCCGCCTGTGGGACGCCGGTTTTGACTTCTATGCTCCGCAGGAGTTCACGGCCGAGGACGGTCGCCACATTCTGATTGGCTGGATGGGTATGCCCGATGAGCCGACCTATGGCAACGCGCCCACCGTGGCGTGCGGCTGGCAGCACTGCATGACGGTGCCGCGCGAGCTTACGGCCGGTGACGGCGGCGTGGTGCTGCAGCAGCCGGCGTGCGAGATCGAGCGCCATTATGCCTCGGTGCGTGTGGGGGAGGGCTCGTTGGAGGTTGACGGCGATACCTGCTTTGACCTTGCTGTCGACGGTGTCGACGGCGCGTTTACCGCGATTGTTGATGGCGAGCTGAAGCTGGCGTATGTGCCCGCCGAGGGCGGACTGCCCTCGCGCTTTGAGATGCGATTTACCGATGAGGGTCGCGCTTCTGCCGGCTGCGGTCGTACCGTGCGTTGGGAGCCCGTCGACGAGGTTCGTAACGTGCGCATTGTTGGCGATGTCTCCTCGGTCGAGGTGTTTGTGAACGATGGCGCGCTGGTGTTCTCGACGCGCATCTATCCTGAGGCCTATGGTGTGACCGTTGACGCTCCGGGTGCGAGCGTGAACTATCACACGCTCAACATCTAGGCGATTCGTCGCATATCGGCGCTATACTGCAGCCGTTGCCCACGATGCGGGTAACACCCGCATCGTGGGTTTTTGTTTGTGAAGGGACGGTGCCGCGTGGACGTGCAACAGCTAGAAGAGGCTTGGGCTTTGAGAGCCGGCGCGCGTGAGGTGCGGTTGCTTGCGGCCTCGCATGTGCCAGCAGCGCTGTCTCAGCTGGGGATTGTGCGTCCCGGTGACCGCCTGGTCGCGTTTGCCGATGACTTTACCGATGCGTTTGAGCGCGGCTTTGATGGCTGCGATGTTGTTCTCGTGGACCCGCCGTCGGTTGCGGCGTTTGCTGCTGCTTCCGAGGGCTATGATGCTTCGTTTGATGCCGAGGGGCCGCACCTGTGGTGGTTTGTCAACTCCATCGGCGGGTTTGGTCTGCGCGTGCCCGATCTGCGTGCGCTGGGTCGTGCGGCTCGCGAGGCCCATGCGCTGTTGGTTGTGGACAACACCGTGGCGTCGGCTTTTGGCTGCGATCCGCTGCGGCTGGGTGCCGTGCTGTCGCTCGAGGCGCTCGACCGCGTGTGTGCTGGTAAGGCGCCGCGCAAGTTCGTTGCCGCTTCGGTGGCGCGCTCGCAGCTCAAGCGCCATCGTGTGGATGCTGCTGCCGAGTGCACGCATGCGCTGTTTGTGGACTGCGATGCGTCGGCACTCGATCTGTCTGTTGAGGAGGCTGAAGTGCTTGAACGCGGGCTGGACTCGCTCGATGCCCGAATTCAGGCTCACTTCGACCGCGCCCGTGCGCTGGCCGAGTATCTGGCCGCTAACGAGATGGTGCGCAACGTGCGCTATCCCGGGCTGAGCTCGCATCCTGACCATGCGGTTGCAACGGGAATCCTTGAGCATGGCTTTGGCCCGGCAGTTGAGTTTGACCTTATCGAGCGTAGCGCGGGTGAGCTGTTCGACGCTTTGCCGGGGGAGTTCCGCACATCGCCTGCCGGCGGCGCAGCGACGCGCCTTTCGGCCCCACGCGGCAAGCAGGGGAGCACCATCCGCCTCTTCGCCGGAACCGACGACCCCCTGACAGTAGCCGCTACCCTAGACAACGCCCTTCGTAAGTTAGCTACTCTTTGATGCTGGCGATGAGTGTGTTGGCTTTTGAGGTGATGACGTTGTTGATGTCGGCCTGCAGTTCCTCGTAGACTTCGATGGCTCGCTCGCCGGCCGGCGTGAGGGTTGATCCGCGGGCGCCGTCGCGCTCGATGAGCTTGCATCCTAGCTGCCCTTCGGCCTCGTTTACAATGCGCCAGGCCTTGGAATACGCCATGCCCATGCTCTTGGCGGCGCGGTTGAGCGAGTGCTCGCGGGCAATACCCTGCAGCAGCAAGACGCAGCCGTGGCCGAACACGCCCGGCAGATCCTTGTCGCACGCTTGAATGACCAACTTTGCCGTCGTCTTGTACTCCATGTGCTCCACGTCTCCCCGCTAAAGTGTTTGCTGGGCAAACGCATAGCCTGCGTCAAACCCTCGTGTGCTCTTCTTAAATCATGCATTGTAGCAGTCAAAGTGCGTTAAGATACTTCCCCAGTATTGGGCGCCCAAGGTTGGGCTGGGTCCTACGAGGCCTGCAGCCGACCGGTCGCATGGAAAAAGGAGAAACATGGCTACGTTCTTTCCCGGTGAGTCCCACACGTTTTCGGAGTATCTGCTGGTCCCTGGTTACTCGTCCTCGCAGTGCATCCCCAACAACGTCTCTCTTAAGACGCCGCTAACCCGCTTTAAGCGCGGTGAGAAGCCGGCAATCACCCTGAACATCCCCATGGTTTCTGCCATCATGCAGTCCGTCTCGGGCGTCGATATGGGTGTCGCGCTCGCTACCGAGGGTGGCCTGTCCTTCATTTACGGTTCCCAGAGCGCCGAGTCCGAGGCCGCTATGGTCAAGGCCGTCAAGGATCACAAGGCCGGCTTCGTTCAGTCCGATTCCACGCTGACCCCCGACATGACCATGGAGCAGGTCATTGAGCTCAAGGAGAAGACCGGCCACTCCACCATGCCGGTTACCGACGACGGCACTCCCAAGGGCAAGCTCCTGGGCATCGTCACCAGCCGTGACTATCGCCCCAGTCGCGATGACCACCAGACGAAGGTCTCCGAGTTCATGACCCCGCGTGAGCAGCTCATCGTGGGCGACAAGAACATCAGCCTCAAGGTTGCCAACGACGTCATCTGGGACAACAAGCTCAACGCCCTGCCCATCGTCGACGACAACGATCACCTCATGGGCATTGTGTTCCGCAAGGACTACGACAGCCACAAGACTAACCCCAACGAGCTGCTCGATAACGACAAGCGCTACATGGTCGGCGCCGGTATCAACACCCGCGACTATGCCGAGCGCGTGCCGCTGCTCATCGAGGCCGGTGCCGACGTTCTGTGCATCGACTCCTCCGAGGGCTTCAGCGAGTGGCAGAAGCGAACCATTGAGTGGATTCGCGCCAACTACGGCGAGGACGTCAAAGTCGGTGCCGGTAACGTCGTCGACGCCGAGGGCTTCCGCTTCCTGGCAGACTGCGGTGCCGACTTCATCAAGGTCGGTATCGGCGGCGGTTCCATCTGCATTACCCGTGAGACCAAGGGTATCGGCCGTGGCCAGGCCACCGCGCTGATCGACGTCTGCCGCGCTCGCGACGAGTACTACGAGGAGACCGGCGTCTACGTGCCCGTGTGCTCCGACGGCGGTATCGTCTACGACTACCACATGACGCTCGCCCTTGCCATGGGTGCCGACTTTATGATGCTGGGCCGCTACTTCGCTCGCTTTGATGAGAGCCCGACCGAGCGCGTCAACGTCAACGGCCAGTACATGAAGGAGTACTGGGGCGAGGGTTCTGCGCGTGCTCGCAATTGGCAGCGCTACGACCTGGGCGGCGCCGCGAAGCTCAGTTTCGTCGAGGGCGTCGACTCCTACGTCCCGTACGCCGGATCCCTCAAGGACGGCGTGGGCGGCACGCTCTACAAGGTTAAGTCCACGATGTGCAACTGCGGCGCCCTCTCGATCCCCGAGCTCCAGGAAAAGGCACGCCTGACCCTGGTCAGCTCGACCTCGATCGTCGAAGGCGGCGCCCACGATGTAGTCGTGAAAGATTCCCAGCAAAGCGTCAGCTACCGCTAAGCGGCTTTAGCAAGCACCGCACCTTGCCGTTCAAACCGTCGCTCGCGTACCAAAGTACGCGTCGCTCCTCTTTCACGGCAATCTGCGGCACTTGGTAAACCCGACCGTGCTTGGACGGGTAACAATTAGCGGTTGATTCACAACCACGTTATTTAGATAAAGCGAGATGCCTGCAAGTCGCAGGCATCTCGCTTGTCGTATTTGCTATCATCAGTCAAGTTAACCTTAGGGTCGGGCGGCCTGGCTTTGTTCGCTACAAGTTCCGCACGCAAAGAAGAGCACTTAATGTGCTCTTCGTCTTGCGCAGGACTGTCCGCAGTAGCGAACAAAGCCAAGCCGCCCGACCCCAGCTAAGATTAAAGGAGCTGATATGTGCGATTGCACAGATCATAAGGACGAGATCCCTGCCTACGACGCGCAGGCCATTGAGTCCAGGTGGATGAAGGCCTGGGAGGACTCCAACCTCTTTGCCGTCGACACCGACGACAGCAAGCCCAAGAAGTACGTGCTCGAGATGTTCCCGTATCCGTCGGGTGACCTGCACATGGGCCACGCGCGCAACTATACCATCGGCGATGCCATGGCCCGTCAGGCCCGCATGCGCGGCTTTGACGTGCTGCACCCCATCGGCTTTGACGCCTTTGGCCTGCCTGCCGAGAACGCCGCCATCAAGCACAACACGCAGGCTGCCGCCTGGACGTATAAGAACATGGACCAGGCGCTTGCCACGATGAAGCGCATGGGTTTCTCCTACGATCTGGATCGCATGGTCAAGACCTGCAGCCCCGACTACTACCGCTGGGGTCAGTGGATCTTTGAGAAGCTGTGGGAAAAGGGCCTGGTCTACCGCAAGAAGAACCCGGTCAACTGGTGCCCTAACTGCAAGACCGTTCTGGCTAACGAGCAGGTTACCGAGGGCAAGTGCTGGCGCTGCGGCACCGAGCCTGAGAAGCGCGACCTTGAGCAGTGGTACTACAAGATTACCGAGTACTCTCAGGAGCTGCTCGACGACCTGGAGAAGCTCCCCGGCTGGCCCGAGCGCGTTAAGCAGATGCAGGCCAACTGGATCGGTCGCTCCGAGGGCGCTGAGGTCGACTTTGCCCTGTGCGACCAGGATGGTGAGCCCATTGAGGGCGATGAGGGCAAGATTACCGTCTTTACCACGCGTGCCGATACCCTTTTTGGCGTCTCCTTCTTTGTCCTGGCTCCCGAGTACGCCGGCCTGCATGAGCTCGTCGAGGGCACGGAGTACGAGGAGGCCGTGACCAAGATTGTCGAGGACTCCAAGCATATCTCTGCCGTCGAGCGTGCCCAGGGCACCCTCGAGAAGCACGGTGCCTTTACGGGCCGCTATGTGGTAAACCCCGTCAACGGCGAGAAGGTCCCCGTGTGGGTTGCCGACTACGTCGTGGCCGACTACGGCACCGGCGCCGTCATGGCCGTTCCCTGTGGCGACCAGCGCGACTTTGAGTTTGCCCGCAAGTACGACCTGCCGATCGTGCCGATCATCCTGGACGATGACGATCGCGCTGCCGTCGAGGCCAGCGGCGAGACCATCGATACCTTCCATGCCGAGACCGTCGACTGGGATTGCGCCCACGCTGCCGAGGGCACGCTCGTCCAGTCCGGCAAGTACACCGGCATGCGCGGTGGCAAGCACTCCGAGGGCGAGGCTGCGATCGTGGCCGACCTCGAGGCCATGGGCTGCGGTCGTCGCAAGGTCGAGTTCCGCCTGCGCGACTGGCTCATCAGCCGTCAGCGTTATTGGGGCAACCCCATTCCGGCCATCCACTGCGAGCACTGCGGCATCGTGCCCGTGCCCGAGGACCAGCTGCCAGTGACGCTGCCCGAGAACCTGGACCTGGGCGCCGGCGAGACCCTCGCCGAGTGCAAGGACTTCTACGAGACCACCTGCCCGGTCTGCGGCCGCCCGGCTAAGCGCGAGACCGATACCATGGACACCTTCACCTGCTCCAGCTGGTATTACCTGCGCTATACCGACCCGCACAACAGCGAGCTGCCTTTCTCCCGCGAGGCGGCCGATCGTTGGATGCCCGTTGATAACTACATCGGCGGCATCGAGCACGCCATTCTGCACCTGCTCTACAGTCGCTTCTTTACTAAGGCCCTGCGCGACCTGGGTCTGCTGAGTGTGGACGAGCCCTTCACCAACCTGCTGTGCCAGGGCATGGTCAAGGACGAGAACGGCGACACCATGTCTAAGTCCAAGGGCAACGTCGTGCCCCCGAGCTCGGTCATCGAGCCCTACGGCGCCGACACCATGCGTCTGGCGATCCTGTTTATCGCCCCGCCCGAGAAGGACTTCGACTGGGATCCCAAGGCCGTCGAGGGCGCCAACCGCTTCATCAAGCGCGCCTGGCGTATCGTGTGGCAGCTCGTTCAGTCCGGCGACGCCAACGTGGCCTTCGACAAGTCCGCGCTCGACGAGGTTGCGATGAAGCTCTATCGCGAGCGTCACCGCACCATCGCCAAGTGCACCGAGGACTTCGATCGCGGCCAGTTCAACACCGCCATCTCGGCCGTCATGGAGCTCGTCAACGCGGCGAGCGCCTACCTCAACGCCACCGAGGGTGCTGACCGCGACAAGGCCCTGTGCTACGGCGTGGCCAAGGATATCGTGAGCGTCCTGGCGCCCATCTGCCCGTTCTGGGCCGACGAGCTGTGGCACGAGGCACTCGGCTGCAAGGGCAACGCCTACACCGCCGCCTGGCCCGAGTTCGACCTGGCCGAGTCCATCGAGGACACGGTGCAGATCGTCGTACAGGTGCTCGGTAAGGTCCGTGGCCGCATCGACGTCGCCCGCGACGCCTCCAACGAGGAGATGCAGGCTGCCGCCGAGGAAGCCGTTGCCAAGTGGCTCGAGGGCAAGAAGGTCGTCAAGGCCATCTGCGTACCCGGCAAGCTTGTTAACCTGGTGGTTAAGTAAGTGCTGCGCGCATAGCTGACATGCAAAAGCGAGGGACGATTCCGCAGGGGGTCGCCCCTCGCTTTGGTTGTGGATGCTTGCGACAACACCCAATTATCCATTTCTTGTGGAGAACCTGTGCTCACGCTGACCTGCGGGTTTGTGTTGTGGTTGCACGTTTGTGCAGGTATTGGTATAGTTTGCTTGCAAATGAAGTTGTAATTGAAAGAAGTGGGGTTTCGGCCCCGCTTCTTTTTTGTATGGATGGAGGTGCCGCAATGGTCAAGACCAAGACCGAGCAGGCGATCATCGACGCGCTCGAGGCCGTTGCTCCCCAGCACGATGTCGACATCGTCGACGTTGAGCTCGTGGGTGCCACCAAGGCCCCCTGCGTGCGTGTGCGTATCGAGGGTGCCGAGGGTCAGAGCCTGTCGCTCAACGACGTCACGGCCAACACCAAATGGGTCGGCGACGTGATTGAGGAGCTCGACCCCATCTCTTCGAGCTATACGCTCGAGGTGTCGAGCCCGGGTATGGCGCGCCCGCTGCGCCGTCCGCGTGACTTTGCCCGCTTTGTGGGCGAGAACTGTGAGCTCACCTCCACCGCCACCGAGGGCCGTCGCAAGTACGCCGGCAAGATTGCCGCCGCCACCGAGACGAACGTGACCCTCGAGCTCGAGGACGGCGAGCCCGTTACCCTCGATTTCTCTGATGTTAAAAAGTGCAAGTTGAAGCCCACCTATGACTTCAAGCCCGCGAAGGAAGGAAAGTAAGATGGCAGCATCCGACATGATGTCCGCCCTGATGGAGCTTTGCCAGGAGAAGCAAATCGACCAGCTCTACCTGATCGACCGCCTGGAGCAGTCGCTCGCCAAGAGCTATGCCGAGATCCTGCATCTTGAGTGGGGCGCCAAGGTGACCATCGATCGCACCACCGGCAAGATCTACGTCTACCGTCTGGAGCCGATCGACGATTCCATGGACGAGGAGGGCAACTTCACCGAGTTCGAGGAGATCGACGTCACTCCCAAGAACACGAGCCGTATCGCCGCCCAGCACGCCAAGGCCGAGATCAACGCCATCGTGCGCAATTCCGCCCGCGAGCAGATCTACGAGGAGTTCTCCGGCCGCATCGGTGACCTCATCAGCGGTACCGTGCTGCAGTCCACGCCCGACTTCACGATCGTCAAGATCCGCGAGGGCGTCGAGGCCGAGCTGCCGCACTTCGATCAGCGCCGTTACGAGAACGAGCGCAACGAGCGTCCGATGGGCGAGCGCTACCTACACAACCAGCACATCAAGGCCGTGATCATCGACGTTCGCGACCCCAACTCCAACCTGCAGCCGGTTCGTGGCGAGCACAGCCGTCCGCCGATTGTCATCTCCCGTACCCACCCCGAGCTCATGCGTCGTCTGTTTGAGCAGGAGGTGCCCGAGATCTATGAGGGCACCGTCCAGATCAAGTCGATCGCCCGCGAGCCCGGCCAGCGCTCCAAGGTCGCCGTCCACTCGCTCGACGACCGTCTGGATCCCGTGGGCGCCTGCGTCGGCCCCAAGGGCAGCCGTGTTCGCGCTGTCGTGGGCGAGCTCCGTGGCGAGCGCGTCGACGTCATCCTGTGGGATGCCGATCCTGCCGTCTACGTCGCCAACGCCCTGTCGCCCGCTAAGGTCACCCGCGTCCTCATCGACGAGGAGAAGGCCTACGCCGGCGTCATCGTGCCCGACGACCAGTTGTCCCTCGCCATCGGCAAGGAGGGCCAGAACGCCCGCCTCGCCGCGCGCCTGACCGGCTGGCACATCGACATCAAGTCTGAGACGCTTGCCGCCGACATCCTCAAGAATGTTCCCGTTACCGAGGAGCCCGCCGCCGACCTGATCGGTGACGAGGAGGACGAGGACGTCCGCCGCTGCGAGTATGTGTCCGAGGACGGCGTCCAGTGCCGCAACCAGGCTCGTCCCGGCTCCCGTTTCTGCGGTGTCCACGACACCGACGCCTTCGATGATGCGGAGGACCTGATCTAGCGCGCGGTCGCGCCGGGTGGGTCCCGGCGCGTCTCCCACGCTCGTTCAGTCTCTAGGCACCCAAGGTGCCAGAAAGGGTAGGTGAAGTCATATGGCAAAAGTCCGTGTGTCCACCCTGGCCAAAGAGTTCGGCATGACCTCCAAGGAACTGATGGGTCATCTCGCCGATATGAAGATTCCCGCTAAGTCCGCTTCCTCCACCTTGGAGGACGCCTATGTCGCCATGGTCCGCAAGCAGCTCGCCTCGGTGATCGAGGCCCGCGCCCAGGAAGTCGAGGCCGCCAAGCAGGCCGAGGAGCAGGCAGCTGCCGCCGAGGAGGCCGCACGCGCCGCCGAGGCCGAGCGCGAGCGCATCGCCGCCGAGAAGGCACGCGAGGAGGAGCGTCGCCAGTTTGCCGCAGCCCAGGCTGCCGAGGAGGCTGCCCGCGCCGAGGCCGAGGCCAAGAAGAAGGCCGAGCAGGAGCGCCTTGCCCGCGAGAAGGAGGAGGCTGCCCGCGAGGCCCAGCGCCGCGCCGTTCCCGCTTCCGACTCCGGTTCGCGCTTCCGTTCGCTGCTTGACCAGATCGCCGCACAGGAGACTGTGCTCAAGGAGAAGAAGGACGCCGAGGACAAGGCCAAGGCCGAGCGCGCCGCCGAGCGCGGTAACCGTCGTGGCGGCAACAACGACCGCCGCGGTGGCCGTCGTAACGATCGTAACGCATCCGACAACAACTCCGAGCGCAACGCCTCCGAGAGCCGTTCGCACAGCCATCGCACCAACGCCAGCAACAACGTCGCTGCCGGCATGGACTTCCCCAACCCCGATAAGCAGGGTAAGGGCAAGAAGCGTAAGGGCGGTCACAACAACGAAGAGGACCACTACAGCCGTATGGCTCGCGAGGCCGAGGAGTACAGCCGCGAGAAGGTGCTCGAGGAGGCTCGTGCCGCCGTCGAGGAGGCCTCTCGCGAGTCCACCGGTCGCCGCAAGAAGCGCAAGGAGAAGCGCGAGCGCGAGGCCGCAAAGGCTCAGGAGGAGCGCAAGATAGAGGAGGCGCTGGCCCAGGGCGTGAACCCCGAGGACCTCGACGCCATCAAGGTCTCCCAGGGCGTTACCGTCCAGGAGCTCGCCGAGGCGCTCGACGTTCCCGCCAACGACATCATCAAGCGCCTGTTCCTGCTGGGTACGCCGCTCACGATGACGCAGTCCATGTCCGACGACCTTGTCGAGCTCGTTGCCGACGACCTGGGCCGTCAGATTAAGATCATCACCCCCGAGGAGGAGAACACCTTCTCGTTCTACGACGATCCCGCCGACCTTAAGCCGCGCGCCCCGGTCGTCACCGTCATGGGCCACGTCGACCACGGCAAGACGTCGCTGCTCGACGCCATCCGTCACACCGGCGTTGCTGCCGGCGAGGCGGGCGGCATTACGCAGGCCATCGGCGCTTCGCAGGTCATGATCAACGACCGCAAGATCACCTTTATCGATACCCCGGGTCACGCCACCTTTACGGCTATGCGTGCCCGTGGCGCCAAGGTGACCGACATCGTCATCCTGATCGTCGCCGCCGACGACGGCGTCATGCCCCAGACGGTCGAGTCGATTAACCACGCCAAGGCTGCCGGCGTACCCATCGTCGTTGCCGTCAACAAGATCGATAAGCCGGGCGCCAACCCCGACCGTGTGCGTCAGGAGCTCACCGAGTACGGCGTCATCCCCGAGGAGTGGGGCGGACAGAACATGTTCGTCAACATCTCGGCCAAGCAGAAGATCGGTATCGACGACCTTCTGGAGACCGTGCTGCTCCAGGCCGACGTGCTCGAGCTCAAGGCCAACCCGGACACCTTTGCCTCCGGCAACGTCCTTGAGGCCAAGCTCGACAAGGGCCGCGGCTCGGTCGCTACCGTGCTCGTGACCCGCGGTACCCTGCACGTGGGCGATACGCTGGTCGCCGGCCTTACCTACGGTCGCGTCCGCGCCATGCTCGACCCCAAGGGTCGCGCCGTCACCGAGGCCGGTCCCTCCGACGCTGTCGAGATTCTGGGTCTGCAGTCCGTGCCCAACGCCGGTGACGAGTTCCGCGTGTTCGAGGACGAGCGCGAGGCTCGCGCCCTTGCCGACGAGCGTTCGCTCAAGGCCCGTATCGAGGAGCAGAGCCGCGTCAAGCACGTCACGCTCGAGAACCTCTTCGAGACCATCGCCGACGCCGAGGTCAAGGAACTCAACCTGATCATCAAGGCCGACGTCCAAGGTTCTATCGAGGCCCTTCAGGACTCGCTCGACAAGATGGATCAGTCCGAGGTTCGCATCAACACGATCCACTCCGCCGTTGGCGCCATCAACGAGACCGACGTCGTCCTGGCCGACGCCTCTAACGCCATCATCATCGGCTTTGGCGTCCGTCCCGACGGTAAGGCCCGCTCCGCCGCCGAGCGCGAGGGCGTCGAGATCCGTTGCTACGACGTCATCTACAAGTGCCTCGAGGAGCTCGACGCCGCCCGTATCGGCATGCTCAAGCCCACCGAGGTCGAGGTCGCCACGGGTACCGCGACCGTCCTGGACACCTTCAAGGTGCCCAAAGTCGGTATCGCCGCCGGTGTCCGCGTCGAAGAGGGCGAGATCGCCGCGACCGATTCCGTGCGTCTGGTGCGCGACGGTATCGTGGTCTTCAACGGCAAGATCGCCTCGATGCGCCACTACAAGGACGAGGCCAAGAGCCTCAAGAGCGGTTCCGAGGGCGGCATTGGCCTGGAGAACTTCCAGGACATCAAGCCCGGCGACCAGATCGAGGGTTACCGCATCGACCAGGTTGCCCGTACCGAGTAGGGGGTAGCGCTATGAAGCAAACGCAGGCAACCCGCCGTCTGGGCGAGCAGCTTCGCGAGAAGCTCGGTTATATCCTGCTCTTTGAGGTTTCCGATCCGCGTCTCGACCTGGTTACTTTGACTGCGGTCGAGGTCGCGGTGGACCGTTCGTTCGCGCGCGTGTACGTGTCGTGCGATGCGAGCCGCTACGACGAGGTCATGGAGGCGCTCGCAAGCGCTAAGGGCCGTATTCGCAGCCTGTTGGCTCGCTCGCTCGATTGGCGTGTTACGCCCGAGCTCGATTTTCGCATCGATCGCTCGACCGATGAGGCCGAGCGCATCACGCGTGCGCTGGAAAACGTTCCCGCCACGCTTGCGATCGAAAAGGACGAGGACGGCTATCCGATAGCGGATGCCGCCCAGGAGGCAGCTTTAGATGACTAATTCCGCCGACCTCGCCTCGTGCGAGTCTGCAGATATTCAGCGACGCATCCTCGAGCTCATCGAGGGTGCGTCCTCCATTGCGATTTCGGGACATACTTCTCCCGATGGCGATGCCTTGGGCTCCGTATTGGGTCTGGGCCTTTCGCTCATGAAGTTTTTTCCCAACAAGGACATTGCGCTGTTGCTGGCAGACGATGACCCGGTTCCGCGCATCTACCGCTTTATGGAAGGCTCCGCTCGCCTGGTGCCGGCATCTGCGTACACTGGCAATCCGGACTTGTTCATCTCGGTGGACGTGCCGGTCGTCGAGCGCCTCAACAACTCGGCCGAGGTGCTTCGCCGCTCCAAGCATGTGGTGTGCTTCGATCACCATCCGGCGCGCGAGGAGTTTGCCGAGCTCAGCCTGAGGCGCGTCGATGCCGCGGCCTGCGCGATGATCATCGATCGCTTCTTGGACAATTGCGGCATTGTCGCACGTGATGGCGTTGCGACCTGCCTGCTGTGCGGCTTGGTTACCGATACCGGCCGTTTTCAGTACCAAAACGCCGATGCCGCCGCGTTCCATGCGGCCTCGCGTCTGGTTGCCCACGGTGCCGATCCGGCGCGTGTGGCACTCGAGGTATATCAGAGCATGCGCGTTGAGTTTTTGCACCTCAAGTCCATCGTCATGGGCCGCATCAAGACGGTGGCCCACGGGCGCGTCGCGTATAGCTATGCGTACCAGAGCGACCTTGAGGCTTGCGGTGTCACCTCGGATGAGTGCGACGGCCTGGTTGACGTGGTGCGTTCGGTGATGGGCGTCGAGGTCTGCATGTTCTTAAAGGGCATTGAGGGCGATACCAAGGTGCGTGGCAACCTGCGCTCCAAGGGCGACCTCGATGTGTCCGAGATTGCTGCCAACTTTGGCGGTGGCGGGCATCATGCCGCCGCCGGCTTTTCCAACAACGGAACAATTCGCGAGACGCTCGCCGTGGCACTTCCCATGCTGGCCGAACTGGTAGGGGAGGATCCTGCTTCGGTGACCGTCGAGCTTTAACTTTTTGGATGGTACATGGCTCGTCGTACGCCTTCTCAATTGAATATGCTGCTCGCCGTCGATAAGCCGGTGGGCTGCACGTCCCATGACGTGGTCTCGCAATGCCGACGCGCCCTCCATGAGCGGCGTGTCGGCCATGCCGGTACGCTCGACCCCATGGCATCGGGTGTCATGGTTGTGGGCGTGGGTCAGGCCACCCGTTTGCTGGGTATGCTCACGCTCGATACCAAAAGCTACGTCGCCGACATTTCGTTTGGCGCCGAGACCAATACCGATGATGCGGAGGGCGAGGCGGTCCGCACAGTGGCTGTTGCCGACAAGCTCCGCGATCCTGCCTATGCGCGTGAGCGCTTGGTCGCCATGCTGGGTCCGCAGATGCAGGTTCCGCCGGCGTTTTCGGCTATCTCGGTCAATGGCGTTCGCGCCTACAAGTCTGCTCGCGAGGGCAATGCGGTGGACATACCTCCGCGCCCCGTCGAGGTCTATGCCGCCGACCTGATCGCCGTGGGCGGCGAAGGTGATACGTGTGTGTGGACCGTGGCGTTCTCGGTGAGCAAGGGCACCTATATCCGTGCGCTCGCTCGCGACTTGGGCCGTGCTTGTGATAGCGCCGCGCATATTTCCGCGCTGCGCCGCACGGCCTCCGGTGTTGTTTCCATTGGCGCTTGTCATGCGGTCGAGGAGCTTTCTCCCGAGTCCGCTGCTGGCTTTGCCCTGGATCCCATTGCGGCCCTGGGCGCCACGCGTGTTGACTTGCCGGGCAATCTTGCCGACGACCTGCTCTGCGGCCGACGCATTCCCGTTGAGCGTGCGCTTGCCGATCTCGATGCCTCGAAGGCGCCGTTTGCGTTGGTGCTCGATGGGGGACTCAAGGCGCTCGCCCGCATTGAGGGTGGCCGCTTTGTTATGGAGCACGTGTTTCCGCAAGCAATCGGCGGTGTTCGATGATGCTTTCCGCTCGCGAGCTCGCGCGTATTTTTTTCGCGGGCGAGTCGGACGAGGCTCGCATCGTTACTGCCGATACGTTTGATGAGTGCGGGCACTTGGGTGCCGCATCGATTGCCATCGGCGTGTTCGACGGCGTGCACCGTGGACACCAGGAACTCATCCACGCGCTTGTCCGTGATGCCCGTGCCCATGGCTGTAAGGCGGTCGTCGTTACCTTCGATCCCGACCCGGACGTCGTGGTGAGCTCTTCGCCCGCTCAAAAATTGATGACGACGGCCGACCGTCTGCATGCCCTGGCTCAAACCGGGGTCGATGCGGTGGCGGCCGTTCCCTTTACGCCTGAGGTTGCGGCGCTTGACCATATTGACTTTCTCTCGCTGGTGTCGCGCGTGGCTGACATTCGATCGATTCGCGTTGGCAGTGACTTTAGGCTGGGTCGTGGCGGTGCTTCTGGTGTTGCCGAGATGCGCACCTGGGGTGCCGAGCGCGGCGTTGACGTGTATGGTCACGACCTGCTTTGCGAGGGCGGTGAGGCCATTTGTGCCACCCGCATTCGTCATGAGCTGGGACAGGGCCATGTGGAGCTTGCTGCTGAGTTACTCGGCCGACCGTATATGGTGCGTGGCGGTGTTATTCGCGGCCGTCACGAGGGTTCTGGCATGGGCTTTCCCACGGCAAACCTACAAGTTCCCGGTGGTATTCAGGTGCCTGCTGATGGCGTGTATGAGGGTCTGGTGCTGGTCGATGACACCGTGTGGCCCGCTGCCGTTAACGTCGGACTGCCGCCCACGTATGCCGACGATGCAGCATCTGCGCATCTCGAGGCTAATTTAATTGGTTATGCGGGCGACCTGTACGGCGCTTCCGTTTCGCTGGCGTTTACGCGCTGGCTGCGTCCGTCGCGCGTGTTCGATTCGCTGGATGAGTTGATTGCGACCGTCGAGGGTAATATCGAGGACATTCGTCACAACTTGGGTGAGCAGGGGGTGAGCATCCGTGATTAGCGATGAGGAAAAAGACCAGGTACGCGCTGCGTCCGACCTAGTCGCCATCGTGCAGGAAACGGTTGAGCTCAAGCCCCGCGGCCATGAGTTTTGGGGCTGCTGCCCCTTTCATGGCGAAAAGACGCCGTCCTTCCACATTATCCCCGCCACGCAGGTGTGGCATTGCTTTGGCTGCGGCGAGGGTGGCGATGTCTTCACCTATATCATGAAGCGCGAGAACCTGAGCTTTCCCGAGTCAATCCGTTATTTAGCCGATCGCGCGGGTATTGAGCTGCACGATACCGGAGATCGCCGCGAGCGCGGTACCAAGCGTGCCCGCATCTACGATCTGTGCGCCGAGACCGCCCAGTTCTACCACACCATGCTTATGCGCGGTAAGGACGGCCGTCCGCGCGAGTACTTTGCCAGCCGCGGTATGGGTGGCGACGTCTGCCGCCGCTACTGCCTGGGCTTTGCACCGGGCCGTAACGCGCTGGTGTCGCACCTGTCCCAGGCGGGTTTTACCCCGCAGGAGATGATCGACGCCAACGTTGCCGTGAGCCGCGGGCGCGGGCAGCTTACCGACCGCTTCTACGACCGCGTAATGTTCCCCATCTTTGACGAGCAGGGTCACAACATTGCCTTTGGCGGTCGCATCATGGGTGACGGCCAACCCAAGTATCTCAACACCGCCGAGACGAGTGTGTTCCATAAAAAGCGAAACCTCTACGGTTTTAATTGGGCCAAGGAGTTTATCGTCGCGCAGGATACCGCCATCGTGGTGGAGGGCTATACCGATTGCATCGCCTGCTGGGAGGCGGGGATTAAAAACGTTGTCGCCACGCTGGGCACCGCGCTCACGGAGCATCACGTCAAGACGCTCACTCGCTTTGCCAAGCGCATCGTGTACATGTTCGATGGTGACGCCGCCGGCCAAAAGGCCGCTCGCCGTGCGATTCAATTTATCGAGCAGGATTCTATGGACCTGCGCTGCGTGGTGCTGCCCGACGGCAACGATCCCATGGAGTTCATCACGGCGCACGGCGGAGAGGAGCTGCAGAAACGCATTGACGCCGCCGAGCCCCTCATGGACTTTGTGTACCGTTCGCTGCAGGAGTCGAGCGACATCACCACGCCGGGCGGTCGCGCCAAGGCGCTGGAGGACGCTCTCACGCTCATCTATCCGCTGCGCGATAGCTATATGATTGACACGTACTTTATCCAGATTGCCGATCTGTTGGGTTTGGATCTGGAGACGGTGCGAGCGAGTTCGGGTCGCGTGTTTCGCGATGTCGCCAAGCGCGAAGATGCGGAGCGCCGTCGCGAGCAAAACTATAAACGCCAGCGGGCACAGGCTGAGTGGTCCGGTAGCGCGGGCGGTCGGGCGTCGGGTTCTCGCGATGCCGCTCGCGGTGCTTGGGTATCGGGCGCGACGCCGCCGGTGTCCGCGCCGGTCGAAGAAGAGCCGTACGACTACGTCCCGCTCGATGCCTATGGTGCTGCACCAGTGGAGGTCGTTGACGACTTGCCGCCGATTGATGTGCCTGACGGTATGTGCTCTGCGCCCGCCGGTGTTCCGGCGGACGCCTCGGCCCCTATGGTTCTTACCGATCTTGAGCGCAAGTCCTTGGCAGGGGAGCGCGAACTGTTGACCATGCTCACGAGCTACCCCGACCTGTTCCGCACGTATGCCGACCGCATCTGCTCCATCGAGTGGGTTGACCCACGTCACGAGTCCATCGCATGGGCCGTTCTGGCAACGCCGCCGGGAACCGATCCTGCAGCCTGCATGGATGCGGCGCGCTCAGTGTGTCCCGATGCGGCAACGCTTGTGAGTGCCGGGCGCATCTCGGCGACGAGCAAGCACCCCACCGAGACGAACATCGTGTTTATGCTCGATACGCTCGAGCTCTACACCATCAAGCGTCGCATGCGTGCCGCACAGGCCAAGCTGCGCCAGGACCGTTCGCTTGATGATGAGGCCCGTCGTGCGCTGACCGTGCAGGCCGCGCAGGACTCGCAGCGTCAGCGCGAGCTGCAAAAGTCAATCGGCGGCGTGGCGGACCCGTTCCGTTTGATTGGCCTGGAGGCCGCAGGCACCGAACAAGCCTAGATGTTGTGGTCAACCAGCGTATTCTCGCCTATATCCAGCCCTCTTTTTGGGTATAGACGTCAATGTGTGTGCTAAAGTATTGAGTCCTGTGGACTATGAAGGGAGAATCTGTGCCAAAAAAGACTGAGAGCACGGGTACTGGGCTGGAATCCTACGTTGCAAAGCTCATGGGCAACGGCTCAAACAGGACTTCGGTAACCGAGGACGAGATTCAGGTCGCCCTGAAGGATATCGATGTAACTGATGAGCAGCTCACCGCGGTGTATTCCGCGCTGCGCAACAGCGGCATCCAGATTATCTCCGCGAGCGGTAACGACGACGCCCCCATGGACGTCGACGATGACGATACCGATTCTGATACCGACGATTTCGATGACGACGATGAGCACGATTCCGGCTCGCTCGACGATCACGAGCTCAAGATGGCCCGTCAGGCCGACGCCGAGATGGGTTCTTCCAAGAGCAAGAAGAAGCGCACCGTGCGCACGTCCCGTTCACGCTCCCGCGTGCGCGGCATCGATGCCTCCACGGTGATGCTGACCGGCGATCCGGTCCGTATGTACCTCAAGGAGATTGGCAAGGTCGACCTGCTGACCGCCTCCGAAGAGGTCGATCTGGCCATGAAGATCGAGGCCGGTCTTGAGGCCACCGAGAAGCTCGAGGCTGCCGATGCTGGTGAGCTCGAACTCACGCGTTCCGAGATGCGTCGTCTTACGCGCATTGAGAACGTGGGCCTCGAAGCCAAGCAGGCGCTCATCAGCGCAAACCTGCGTCTGGTCGTCTCCATCGCCAAGCGCTATGTCGGTCGCGGCATGCTGTTCCTCGACCTGATCCAGGAGGGCAACCTCGGTCTGATTCGCGCCGTCGAGAAGTTCGACTACCAGAAGGGCTTTAAGTTCTCCACGTACGCCACGTGGTGGATCCGTCAGGCCATCACGCGCGCAATCGCCGACCAGGCCCGTACCATCCGTATTCCCGTGCACATGGTCGAGACCATCAACAAACTCGTCCGCGTGCAGCGCCAGCTTCTCCAGGACCTGGGTCGCGACCCGACCCCCGAGGAGATCGGTGCCGAGATGGACATGAGCGCCGACCGCGTCCGCGAGATCCAGAAGATCTCGCAGGAGCCCGTGTCGCTCGAGACCCCCATCGGCGAGGAAGAGGATTCCCAACTGGGCGACTTTATCGAGGACTCCCAGGCCATCGTTCCGCCCGATGCCGCCAGCTTCTCCATGCTGCAGGAGCAGCTCACCCAGGTGCTCGACTCGCTTGCCGATCGTGAGCGCAAGGTTATCGAGCTGCGCTTTGGCCTTGTCGATGGACATCCCCGTACGCTCGAGGAAGTCGGCCGCGAGTTTGGCGTCACGCGCGAGCGTATCCGCCAGATCGAGTCCAAGACCCTTGCCAAGCTCCGCCATCCCAGCCGTAGCAGCAAGCTCAAAGACTATATCGAGAGCTAGTCAAGCAAGAAGCGCCCTCAAGCACATCTGCTTGGGGGCGCTTTCATGTAGTCGTTGGGGACGTTCTTGAATGACTAGTCGTTCAAGAACACCCAATGACTGGGTCGGAAAATTTCTTAAAAAAGTTCTTGCCCTAAGCTGATTCGTCCGTATAATAAACTTCGTTGCTTGAGAGCACGCACCTATTCCTCGGTAGCTCAATGGTAGAGCACGCGGCTGTTAACCGCGCTGTTGTAGGTTCGAGTCCTACCCGGGGAGCCAGAATTTTCCAGCCCTTTCCGTTGGGCTTTAAATTCCTCGGTAGCTCAATGGTAGAGCACGCGGCTGTTAACCGCGCTGTTGTAGGTTCGAGTCCTACCCGGGGAGCCAGGTTGTAAAACCCGTCGCTTATGCGGCGGGTTTTTTTGTCGCGATCGCTTGGCGCGAACGTTACCGTATCAACATTTCGTGTCGAGGATGTAATCCCGAGGCCCGCCACCTCAACATGGCGCGGTCGTTGTAGAATATTGCAATGATTGCTCCCACGACATGGTGCCGCGAGCACCAAGAAAAGGAGATTCTTGTGTCTGAGACCATTAACGGCAGCCTGAGCGTCTCGAACGACGTTATTGCCGATATTGCCGGTTATGCCGCGATGACGTGCTATGGCGTCGTCGGTATGGCCGAGCAGCTCCAGGGCGCCGAGAGCGTGCGCCTGCTTGCCGGTCAGCGCCTCCGCAAGGGCGTGCTTGTCTCCGCCGACGAGGACGGCCTTACGGTCGATCTTCACGTCGTGCTCGAGAACGGCGTCAACATGAAGTCCGTCTGCCACAATCTTTCGAGCTCCGTTGCCTTCACTTTGCAGGAGATCGCCCAGATCGATCCCGCCAGCCTTAAGATCGGCATCCATATCGACGCGCTCAAGAGCCGTCTGAACTAGCATCCGAAAACGGAGATTCAAATACCCATGATTGCAAAGACCATTCGCACCTGTTTTCCGATCGCTGCGGCTGCCGTTTCCGACAAGGCCGAGGAGATCAACAAGCTCAACGTCTTCCCCGTACCCGACGGCGATACCGGCACCAACATGTCGCTCACGCTCGCCTCGGTGACCAAGGAGCTCTCCGCCCTTCCCGCCGATGCCGACATGGAGGCCATCGCCGGCGCCATCACCCACGGCTCCCTGATGGGTGCCCGCGGCAACTCCGGTGTCATCACCTCGCAGATCCTGCGCGGTGTGGCCGAGGGTCTCGTCTCTGCCGATGAGCCCATCACGTCCGCCAACATCGCCTTCGCCTTCCGTCGCGCCGTCAAGGTTGCCTTCCAGGCTGTCCGCAAGCCCATCGAGGGCACGATCCTCACGGTGCTGCGCGATGTCTCGACCAAGGCCGATGAGTGCGAGAAGAAGAAGTTCTCGGCCGAGGATGCGCTCGACGCCATCGTCGTCGAGGCGTACCAGTCCGTCGCCCGCACACCCGACCTGTTGCCCGTTCTGAAGGAGAACGGCGTGGTCGACTCCGGCGCCTTTGGCTTTGCTATCTTCCTGGAGAACTTTGTTGCCGCTGCGCTCGGCCGCAGCACCGTTGTCGAGGATTTCTCCGCCACGTTTGACTCCGCCGGCTCTGCCCGCGATGCGGCCCTCGGTCGCGTTGAGATCGAGGCCAACGATGACTGGGAGGGCTCGGAGTTCCGCTACTGTAACGAGTTCCTCTTTAAGGCCGACGCCCCGTTTGACGAGGACGAGTGCCTTAAGTTCCTAGGCTCCATGGGCGACTGTGAGCTGCTCGTGGGCGCCTATCCCGACTACAAGATCCATGTGCACTCCAACACCCCCAACCTGGTGCTCGAGCATATGCTGCAGCTTGGTCAGATCTACGAGGTCTTTATCCATAACATGGAGATGGAGGCTCACGACCGTACCGCCAAGATCCACGAGGATCAGGAGAAGGCCGCCGAGCCCGCGAAGGCCCTGGGCTTTGTCGCCGTTGCCGCCGGTTCTGGCGAGGCCGACATCCTCAAGTCCCTTGGCGTCGACGTGGTCGTCTCCGGTGGCCAGACTATGAATCCCTCGACCGCCGACCTGCTGGGTGCGGTGGACCAGGTCAACGCGACCTCGGTCATCATCCTGCCCAATAACGGCAACATCCGCATGGCTGCCGAGGCTGCCGCTTCTGCCTGCACGGACAAGAAGGTTGCCGTCGTTCCCGCCAAGACCGTTCCGCAGGCGTTCTCCGCGCTGTTCGCGGTCCTGCCCGATTCCGAGCTCGAGGACGCCGTCGCCGCGATGGTCGACGCCATCAGCGAGGTCCGCGATGGCGAGGTCACTCGCGCCGTGCGCGACTCCAGCGCATCTGATGGCTCTCCGATTCACTCCGGTGACGTCATGGGTATCATCGCCGGCTCCATCGACGTGGTCGGCTCCGACGTGAAGCAGGTCACGCTCGACTGCATCAACCGCATGCAGGAGGAAGAGGAGGGCGACGCGCTGACGATTCTGGCCGGCGAGGAGCTGTCCGATGAGGCCTTCCAGGAGATCGTCGACGCTATCGAGGAGGCTCAGCCCGACCTGGAGATCGACGCCCATCGTGGCGAGCAGCCGCTCTATCCCGTGATCTTCTCGATCGAGTAGGCATCTGCCCATGTCCGAGCTCTGCTCCGTGCCGCGCGTCTCGGATCGCTTTGCCCAGAGCAATGCGCTCGACGAGGATATCGCGCGACTCAAATATGTTTCGGGTAAACGTGAGGAGGCCCTTCGCCGTCTGGGAATTCGGACGGTGGGGGACCTCCTTCTCCATATCCCTCATCGATACCTCGACTTTACCCGTTCTTGGTCTATCGAGATGGCGCCCATCGGTACCGTGTGCACCATCATCGCCACGGTCGACCGTATCGTTCAAAAGCAGCCGCGTCCGCGCATGCAGGTGACTGAGGTCTCACTCATTGACGAGACGGGCGTGCTGCAGGTCGCCTTTTTCCGCCAGCCCTGGATTGCCCAGCAGCTTAAGCAGGGCGACCGCCTGGCCGTGATGGGCAAGGTTGAGTTTGCCTACGGTTTTAAGCAGATGGCCTCGCCGCACTTTGAAAAGCTCGAGGAAGGGCGTGCCGCGGGCACTATCCTGCCGGTCCATTACGTGAGTGATGGCGTGAGCCAGGCGTGGATGCGCCGCATCGTAAGCGGCGCGCTCGAGGTCGTCGGCAATCCCTTTGATCCCATTCCGGCACGCTTACGCGTTAAGCGTCGCTTGATGAGCAATGCCCGCGCGCTTCGATCGATCCACTTTCCCTCGAGCATGGCCGAGCGCGATATCGCGCGCGCACGGCTGGCATACGAGGAGTGCCTCTACCTGCAGCTGGCGCTGCGTCTGCGCAACGACGGCGGTCTGGTCGATGTGGTGCCCTATGCCCACACCGCGGGCGAGCACCTGGCCGCGCTCAAGCAAGCCCTGCCGTTTTCGCTGAGCGACGAGCAGGAGGCCGCATTCCAAGACATTCTGCACGACATGTGCGATGGCGGGCGCGTGATGAACCGCCTGCTGCTTGGCGATGTCGGTACCGGTAAGACCGCCGTTGCCGTTTGCGCGCTGGCTGTGGCTGCCGATAGCGGTACGCAGGCCTGCGTTATGGCGCCCACGGGCGTTCTGGCGCGCCAATATGCCGATAAGACCGGCCCTCTGCTCTCGCAGGCCGGCATGTCCTGGGCGCTTCTGACGGGTGCCACGCCGGCCTCAGAGCGCGACCGGATCCATGCCCAGCTGGAATCGGGCGAGCTTGACGTGCTCTTTGGCACCCACGCGGTTCTTTCGGATAACGTTGCGTTCAAGCATCTGTCGCTCGTGGTCATCGATGAACAGCACCGGTTTGGTGTGGGCCAACGCAACGCCCTGCGCGCGAAGGGGCCGGGTGCCGATCTGCTCGTTATGACGGCGACGCCCATCCCGCGTACGCTGGCGCTTTCGGTCTACGGCGATCTGGACACGAGCATCATTCGCCATCGGCCCGTCCCTGGTGCTGGCGTGACGACACGCGTGCTCACCGAGTCGAGCCGTGACCTCGCCTATGGCGCCATCCGCGAGGCGCATGAAAAGGGTCAGCAGGCCTACGTGATTTGTCCGCTCGTGGAGCCGAGTGACTCGGCCGATGAGCTGGAAGACGTGCCCGGTATTGCTCGCGACGACGAGGGCCGCGTAACCGTCCCCGTGCCGCTGCACGATACGGCAACCGAGCTCGACCGACTGCGTCTTGCGTTGCCGGGGCTTACCGTCGAGCGCCTTCACGGCCGCATGCCGGCGGGGGAGAAGGACCAGGTTATCGATGCCTTCAAGCGTGGCGAGATTGACGTGCTCGTCTCGACTACGGTGGTCGAGGTGGGCGTCGACGTGCCTAACGCCACCGTCATGGTCATCGAGAACGGCGAGCGCTTTGGATTGGCTGCCCTGCACCAGCTGCGCGGCCGCGTGGGCCGTGGCAGTGTGTCGGGCACGTGCCTGGTCATGACGCACTCCAAGGGCAACGGCGGCGCATCGGCGGCACAAGACCGTCTCCAGTCGCTCGAAAAGACCTCGGACGGCTTTACGCTCGCCCAGATGGACCTGCGCCTGCGCCATGAAGGCGAGATCCTGGGTTATCGCCAGCATGGTGGTGTGACCCTGCGCTTTGTCGACCTGGACGCCGACGAGGAGCTGATCGAGTGGGCCCATTTGGACGCGGTCGAGCTCTTGCGGTATGCTTGCAACCTTGACTCTGTGGCGACGCGTCCCTTGCGCGACGCGGTCGCCATGCGTTATCGACATATCTTTAAGGAGGTCAGCGGAGGATGAGAATCATCGGCGGCGAATGGCGCGGTCGTAAGATCGAGGAGCCCCGTGGTCGCGATGTCACCCGCCCCACGACTGATCGCGTGCGCGAGGCGTGCGCATCTATGGTCATGTCGGCATTCGATTTCGATTTGGACGAGGTTCGTGTGTTGGACGCCTTTGGCGGCTCCGGTGCCTTAGGGTTAGAGATGCTCTCTCGTGGGGCCCGCTCGCTCACGACGTTTGAGATCGATCGCAACGCCGCGCGGCTCATTACCAAGAATATCGAGTCGCTCTGCCATGACCGTGCGCGTTGGCGCGTGGTCACGGGCGACATGCTGACGAGTGCCTCACGCGGTCGTGTACCGGGCGGCCCCTTTGATCTGGTCCTGCTCGACCCGCCCTATGCTTTTGGTGCCGAGCCGGTCGAGGAACTGCTGCAGAATCTGGCCCAGCAGGGTCTGCTTGCGTCTGGCGCTTACGCCCTGTTTGAGCATGCCGCCGCCGATGCGGGCGCGCATCCGGCAGACTTTGAGACTGTACGTGAGAAGCGCTACGGCATTACCTCGGTCGACCTGCTCCGTTGGGTCGGCGATGACGATGGTGAGGGCGATAGCGCCGGCACCGATGCTGACAACAATGATGCCACGACGTTTCAGGAGGACGCCCATGAATGACACCATCAACCGCGTGATCGTCCCGGGCACCTTCGATCCCATCACGTTTGGCCATATCGATGTGATCCGCCGCGCCCGCCGCATCTTTCCCAGTGTGATCGTCGCTGTTGCAGAGTCGCAGGGTAAAAACGGTGTGGGCACCACGTTTATGCTCGATGAGCGCGTGGCGCTGGCCCGCGAGGCGCTCGGTGATATCGACGGCGTCGAAGTCCTGCCCTTTACCGGCCTCTTGGTCGACTTCGCTCGTGAGCAGGGGGCGGGGGCCGTGGTCAAGGGCCTGCGCGCCATGACCGACTTTGAGTATGAGCTGCAGCAGGCCGACCTCAATTATCGCTTGGATAGCGAGCTGGAGTCCATCTTTGTCATGAGTGCTCCGCAGTACGGTTACATCTCGAGCTCGGTCGTTCGCCAGATCGCCTCGCTCGGCAGCGATGTATCGACGTTTGTGCCGCCCAACGTGGTCGAAGCGCTCAGACATCGCTTTTCGTGACGTTTTTTATTGCCTGGTGGCATGTGGTAAACTAGCACGATGATATGTTACCTATGAAAGGAGACCGGATGCCGGGCGAGAATTTTCCTGGCGATAGGATCGTCAGCTTGGTCGATGAGCTCGAAGGGCTGATCGAGGAAGCCAAGCCGCCTTTCGGCAAGAACGCTCAGTTCAAGGTCATCGACGCCGACGTGTTCTTCAACATCCTCGATGAGATCCGCATGAGCTATCCCGAGGAATGGCAGAAGTCCCGCCGTATCCTCAAAGAGCGCGAGGAGCTTATGGCTTCCGCCGCCGCTCAGGCCGATTCCATCATCGCCGATGCTCAGCAGCAGGCCCTCACCATTGCCGGTGAGCAGGAGATTGTCCGCCTTGCGCAGCAGCAGGCCGACGACATCCGCGATCGTGCCCAGCAGTACGAGCGCGAGACGCGTTATGCTGCCGAGGACTACGCAGAGCAGGTCTTTACGCACCTGGAGGAGAACCTCAAGAGCCTGACCGGCACCGTTACCCGTTGCCGTCAGCAGCTCAACGAGGGTGCCGCCCAGCAGAATGGTCAGTGGTAATGGCTGAGTTCCCGAGCGTTACCGTCGATCTTTCCGAGCAGCTCGAGTTTCCTGGAGATTCGTTTCCGCTGACCGGTAAGGTCGATGTCGCCACCTACACGGTGGGCGAGAAGGAGTACCAGCTACAGGACGGCATCGACTACGACGTTGTCTTTACCAATGCCGGTACCGGTGTCTTGCTCACGGGCATGGTCCGCGCGCACGCCACCGGTGAGTGCGACCGTTGCCTGGAGCCCGCCTCGTTTGATATCGCCGGAGAGATCGAGGAGTTCTACCTCTTTGAGGAGTCCGAGGATCCCGAGGCCTACGAGGACGGCTACGAGCTCCTGGGTGAGGACCGCATCGTCGATCTGGGTGAGCCCATCAATGACGCGGTCGTTATGGACACGCCGTTTGTGGTGCTCTGCAAGCCCGATTGCCGTGGTCTGTGCCCCACCTGCGGTTGCAATCTCAACGTCGAGCAATGCGATTGCGCCGCCCAGGCAGAGGCAGAATGGGCCGCTGCCACGGAAAATCCATTTGCAGCATTGAAGAATCTCAAGCTCGATGAGTAAAACTGTGGTAGTATCGCTACTTGCGCGTAATCGCCACACTGGATAGTTCATAAGGAAGGTCACTATGCCCGTACCTAAACAAAAGCAGGGTCGTATCCGCACTCACACCCGTCGTTCCGCCAACATGAAGATCTCGGCTGCGGCTCAGTCCACGTGCCCCCGTTGCGGCGCTGTCAAGCTTCCGCACCACGTGTGCCCCAGCTGCGGTTTCTACAAGGACCGCGAGGTTATCGTTACCGAGTAACGGTATACTCTGGATGCGATGCCGTTCCAAATGGAACCACAATGGCCGGCTCAGTGAGTCGGCCATTTTTGTATAAGGAGCATGTATATGAGTAACGTTCGCGTTTGTGTAGACGTTGTGGGCGGAGACGAGAAACCTCAGGTTGTTCTCGATGGTATCGAGGCTGCGCTTGCCGCCGATCCCGATATCGAGGTCTTGGCAGCTGGCCCCGCCGAAATCGTCAATCCCTTTGCAGCTTCCCATGCACGTGTTGAGGCCCTTGAGGCACCTGACGTTATCGCCATGGATGACGATCCCATTCGCGCCGTGATGACCAAGCGTAAGTCGTCGATCGTGCTTTCTTGCCGCGCCATTAAGAAGGGCAACGCGGATGCGTTCTTCTCCGCCGGCTCGACCGGTGCCATGACCGCCGCTGCCACCGCCTACGTGACGCCGTTTAGGTATCAGGCCGAAGGCAAGAAGCAGCCGGTGCGCCCCTGTCTGACCAATGCACTGCCCAATCGCGCCGGCGGTCTGACGGTGCTGTGCGACATGGGTGCCAACCCCGATGTCGAGGTTGACGATATGGTGCGTTTTGCCCAGATGGGCAGCGCCTATGCCCGCGTCGTCCTGGGCATCGAGCATCCTCGCGTGGGCCTGCTCGCCAACGGCACCGAGGACGAGAAGGGCTCCAACTTTACCAAGGCCTGTTTCCCTGCTATGAAGGCCGCCGTTCCCGGCTTTGTTGGTAACTGCGAGGGCACCGACCTCACCTCAGGTAACTTCGATGTCATCGTTGCCGATGGCATGTCGGGCAATATTGCGCTCAAGGCCACTGAGGGCGTTGCCAAGTTTTTGCTGCAGGAGCTCAAGGGCGCCTTTATGGCCTCGCTCGGCACCAAGATCGCCGCGCTGCTCATTAAAAAGCAGATGCGCGAGATTAAGGCCAAGCTCTCTGGCGACGCCAAGGGCGGCGCGATTCTTCTGGGCCTGCGCGGCGTGGTCCTGATCGGCCATGGTGCCACCTCAGTCGAGGCTGTCAAAAACGGTACGCTCGCGGCGGCCGAAGCCGTGCGCGCCGGGCTGGTCGAGAATGTCGCCAACTCTATGGATGGTATCGTTTTATAAGAGCGAGTTAGAGCGCTGTTATGTGCTTCGCGGTGCACGCCGTGGGGTAGAATCAGAACCGTGTCTTGGTACCGCCCGGGCGGTACCATTCTTTTGGTATTCATGCACTATGAGAGGAAGCGCTATGGACCGCTCCGAAATCTTCGACAAGATCGCCGAGGTCGCTGCTGACGTTCTGGGCGTCGATGTTGCCGAAATTAGCGAGGAGACCACCTTTGACGACCTCGATGCCAACTCGCTCGAGCGCCTGCAGCTGGTTACGGCTATCGAGGACGAGTTCAACCTCGAGATCGATGACGAGACCCTGCTCTCGCTCAACTCTGTCGCCGACGCCGTCGACGCTATCGAAGCTGCCAAGGAGGCCTAAGTCTTGGCTTTATCCGACCGACTTACGCGCGCCCAGGAAATCCTGGGCCACGAGTTCAACAATAAGGTGCTGCTGCGCGCGTCCCTTACGCATCCCTCGGCAGTCGAGGGACAGCCGGTTTCTGCCAGCTATGAGCGCCTTGAGTTCTTGGGCGATTCCATTTTGGGCGCTGTGGTCGCACGCTCCCTGTTTGAGTCCTATCCGGAGTTTGACGAGGGCAAGCTCACGCGCCTGAAGGTGTCGCTTGTCTCGGGCGCTACGCTGTCCGAGGTTTCTCACGAGCTGGGCATCGACGACATCATCATCTTTGGTGCCTCTGAGACCGGTACTGGTGCGCGCGGCCTGCATTCGGCCCTCGAGAACGTCTATGAGTCGCTCGTGGGTGCGCTGTACCTGGATGCCGGCTGGGATGCGGCGGCGGAGTTCATTCACCGTACGCTTAAGCCGCATTTGGCTTCCGAGCGTGCCGAGCATCCTGCGAACCCCAAGTCGTTTTTGCAGGAGTGCGTGCAGGCCGACGGTCACGAGCCCCCAGCGTATAAGCTCGTTGGCTCCGAGGGCCCGGCGCATGCGCCCACCTTTACCGCCGTGGTGTTGATCGATGGTATTCGTCAGGGTCGCGGCTCCGGCTCCTCAAAGAAGGAAGCCGAGGGAGCCGCCGCGCTTGAGGCACTCGACCGCATGGGTTACACCACCAACGGCGTGATTCTGAACAAGAAGCACGTGTAAGCGAGGAACCGTGTATCTCAAGTCCCTCACGCTCAAAGGGTTCAAGTCGTTTGCCGACCGCGCCCATATGACGTTTGAGCCGGGCCTGACCGTCATCGTCGGTCCCAACGGCTCGGGAAAATCGAACATCTCTGACTCCATCCTGTGGGTTCTGGGCGAGCAGAGCGCCAAGCAGCTGCGCGGCCAGGCCATGGAGGATGTCATCTTCTCGGGCTCGTCGGCTCGCAAGCCGGTGGGTGTCGCCGAGGTCACGCTGGTGCTCGATAACTCGGACCATATGCTGCCCGTCGATTTTGACGAGGTTGCCATCACCCGTCGTATGTATCGCTCGGGCGAAAGCGAGTACCTTATCAACTCGAGTCCGTGCCGCCTGATGGACATTCAGGACATCCTGCACGATTCGGGCCTGGGCAAGGATACGCATTCCATCATCAGCCAGGGCAAGCTCGACGCCATTTTGCAGAGCCGCCCCGAGGAGCGTCGCGCCCTCATCGAGGAGGCCGCCGGCATCTCCAAGCACAAGCGCCGCAAGGAGCGCGCGCTCAAAAAGATTAAGTCGATGGACGAGCACCTGACGCGTGCCCGCGACATCAATAAGGAAATCGCCCGTCAGCTGCGACCGCTGGAGCGTCAGGTCGATCGCGCACGCAAGTACAAAGAGCTGTCCTCTCGCGCGAACGAGCTTACGCAGATGCTGGCCGTCGACGAGCTCCGTTCGCTGCAGTCGCAGTGGAACGATCTGGAGAGCCGCTCCAAGGAAGGTGCCGCCGAGCTGGAGCTTGCGCAGTACCGCATGGGCGAAAAGGAGCGCGAGCTCGAGAAGCTCCAGGTTATGCTCGAGGAAAAAGGCTTGTTTGTGGGCGACCTGGGCGAGCAGCGCCGCCATATGCAAGATGTGGTCGGCCGCATTAACTCCGACATGCGCCTGCTCGAGGAAAAGGGTCACAACATGGTGTCGCGCCTGTCTGATATGCGCGGGCAGATTTCGAGCTCCGAGCATCAGCGTCGTCGCGTGGTCGAGGAGCTTGAGGACGCGCGTGCGCAGCTTGAGGAAGTGACCGGTGCGCATATGCAGGCCCAGGAGGACGTTGACGCCGCTGGTCCTGCCGCCGCTGAGCTCCACGAGCGGCGCGTGGCGCTCGACAATCAGATTTCGCAGCTTACGCGTGAGCATCGCGATGTTCAGCGCGTAGCCGATAACGCCGCGCTCGAGCTCGCCAAGGTGAAGGACTCGCTGAGCAATGCCGAGGTCGAGGACAACATGTATGCCTCGCGCCTGGAGCAGATTGACGAGCAGCTCGAGGAGGTCATGGCCTCGCTCGAGAGCCGTCGTGACCGCGCCGAGGAGCTTGAAGGCGCTCTTGAGGAAGCGCGCCAGGCCCAGGCCGATGCGCGTGAGGCCACCGAGGTCGCCCGTGCAGCCCTGAAGGACTTGCGTAATCGTGAGAGTGAGGCGCGCAACAAGCTGTCCGAGGTGCGCTCGGAGCTTGCCAGCCAAAAGAAACTCGATGCCCGCATGGCCGACAGCTCGCCGCTCGTGAGCCGTCTGGTGGGTGCGCTGGGCGACGATGTCTTGGGTCGTCTGGGCGACGTGCTGGAGGCCCCGCGCGAGCTTGAGGGCCTGGTTGAGCAATTGCTCGCCGGCGATATCGATGCGCTGCTGTTTGATGACGCCGCCACGCTTGAGCGTGCCGGTCGTGCCGCTCTGGACCAGAAGAAGGCTTCGGGCGAGGCGCTGCTGGTGGCGCGCGGCGTGAGCGGCTCTACCGCCGCTGAGGGCGCTGCCGGTACCCGTCTGGTTGATCGTCTGTCCGTGCGCGCAGGCTACGGTCCCGTCGTCGAGGCGTTGCTCGGCGGATATTACGTGGTCGATGACTTGGCCGCCGCGCTGTCCGCGCCGGTCGTTGATTGCGTGACCTATGTGACTCCCGATGGCGCACGCGTTGCCTGCGGCGGCCTGGTTCGCGTGGGGCTTGATGCCGGCGAGGCTTCGGGCGCTCTGGAGCGCAAGCGTCGTATCCGCGAGCTGGAAGGCCTGGAGCCCGATCTTGCTGCCGTGTTTGAGCATGTGTCGGATCAGGTCGTCGAGGCCAATGCGGCCGTTGAGGAAGCGCGTGCCGCCGAGGGCGATGCCGCCGGCGAGATCGCCCGTCTTGAGGGCGAGCGCCGCTCGCTGCTCTCCGAGACCGGCCGCTTGGAGCAAAGCGCCAACAATGCCGAGGTCGAGCGCGTGCGCATTTCCAAGCGCCGCGAGCAGGCCGCAGAGGCCGTTCGTGCCGCGCGCCCGCGCGTGGACGAGCTCACCCGTTCGCGTGACGAGGCTCGTGCGCAGGCGAGCGACCTGGGCTTGCAGATTGCCGAGGCCGATGACGAGCTCGACCGCGTTCGCCGTGACGATTCCGAGGCTGCTGGCAAGCTCGCCGATGCCAAGGTTCGCCTGGCCCAGACGAGCGAGCGCCTGCGTTCGCTGAAGGGCCGCGTCCCCGACCTGGAGCATCGTCTTGAGGGCATCGACCGTCGTATCCGCGGAACACGCCAGGCTTCGCGCTCGCTCGAACTGCTGCGTCTGCGCGTCGACCCCATGCACGAACGCTATTCTGCCCTGTTGGAACGCGCATCGGATTGGGCAGCGCGCCTGCGTGACCAGGCCTCTCTGGAGGAGGCGGACTCCGCTTCGCTCAAGAAGACCATCGAGGATGCCAAGGCGGAGGTTGCCCGCGCTAAGGAGCGAGTCGATACCGCCTCCGCCACGCAAAACGAGTTCAAGGTCGCGCGTGGCAAGCTCGAGGTGCAGGTCGAGGCTGCCATCAAGGCCATTACTGCCGATGGCACGACGGTGCTCGAGGAAGCGCTCATGCTTCCGGCGCCCACGGACCGCGATGCCGCCGAGCGCGAACTCAACCAGCTCGTGCGTCAGATCAACAACCTGGGCCCTGTGAACCAGGTTGCCATGGAGGAGTACGAGCAGCTCAAGCGCCGCGCCGACTACATCGAGGAGCAGCTGGCCGATCTGGAGAGCGCGCGTAAGGCGCTTACCAAGATTACCGTGGCCATTGATCGCAAGATGCGCAAAGCCTTCCTGGTGACGTTTGAGAAGGTCGACGCGAACTTCCGCGAGATCTTCGCTATGCTCTTCCCGGGCGGTCAGGCTCATCTGGAGATGACCGATCCCGAGCGTCCTGCCGAGACGGGTATCGAGGTCGTGGCGCAGCCGCGCGGCAAGCGCATCACCAAGATGATGCTCATGTCGGGCGGCGAGAAGAGTCTGACGGCGCTCGCCCTGCTCTTTGCCGTGTATCGCACGCGCACGGTGCCGTTCTATGTGCTGGACGAGGTCGAGGCGGCGCTTGATGACGCTAACCTGTCCAAGCTCATCGGAGCCCTCGATGTGCTGCGTTCCGATACGCAGCTCTTGGTTATCTCGCATCAGCGCCGTACTATGGAGGACGCTGACGTCCTCTATGGCGTCTCGATGCAAGCCGACGGCGTCAGTCGCGTCGTCTCGCAAAAACTCGATCGCGAAACCGGAAAGGTCGTGAATGCATAATGGGATTCTTCGATGCTCTCTCGCGCGGACTTGAGCGCAGCCGCGAGGCCCTCAACGAGGTCTTCTACTTTGGCGGTGAGGTCGACGAGGATTTTTGGGAGGACCTGGAGGACACCCTCGTAATGGGTGACATGGGCGCCGAGGTCGCTATCAAGGTCTCCGATGACCTGCGCGATGCCGCGGCCAAGAAGAACCTCAAGACCGCTCCGCAGCTTCGCCGCGCCCTGGCCGAGCAGCTTGAGCAGCACTTTGTGCCCATCGAGCGAGATCCGTTCTCCGATACGCCGAGCTGCGTGCTGTTTGTGGGCATTAACGGTGCCGGCAAGACCACGACGGTCGGTAAGATCGCGAGCGCCATGGCTGCCCGCGGCAAGAACGTGGTGATCGGTTCGGCCGACACCTTCCGCGCCGCCGCCATCGAGCAGCTTGATGTGTGGGGCCAGCGCGCTGGCGTCCCCGTCATCAAGCGCGACCGCGGCTCCGACCCGGCAAGTGTTTGCTACGACGTGCTCGACGAGGCCGACAAGCGCGGCAGCGACCTGGTGCTTATCGATACCGCCGGCCGTCTACACACGAGCCCTGAGCTCATGCGCGAGCTTGCCAAGGTGGTCAATGTGACCCGTAAGCGCGCCGCCAATATGGCCGCCGGTCCCATGCCGGTTTCGGTCGTGCTTGTGATCGACGCCGCGACGGGCCAAAACGGTCTGAACCAGGCGCTCGAGTTTAACGAGGCGCTGGGCCTGGACGGTATTATCATGACTAAGCTCGACGGCACGGCTAAGGGCGGCATCGCCATGGCCGTGGCCGAGAAGCTCAAGCTCCCGATCCTGCGCATCGGCGTGGGCGAGCAGGTCGATGACCTGCAGGAGTTCAATGCCAAAGATTTCTGCCGCGCCCTGGTGGGCGAGTCCAATTAAGGAGTGACTAGTGTTTGATTCCCTGAGCGATCGCCTCAACGACACATTTGACCGCCTGCGCGGCAAGGGCAAGCTGACCGAGGCCGATATTACTTCGGCCATGCGCGATATTCGCATGGCGCTGCTCGAGGCCGACGTTAACTTTAAGGTTGTCAAGGAGTTCGTCGCCAAGACTAAGGAGCGCTGCATGACCGCAGAGGTCATGGAGTCGCTCTCTCCGGCGCAAAACGTCGTCAAGATCGTGCTCGACGAGCTTACCGAGATGCTCGGCTCCACCGAGAGCAAGCTCGTCTTTAGCAACCGTATTCCCAATGTCATCATGCTCGTGGGCCTGCAGGGCTCCGGTAAGACCACGGCTGCCGTAAAGCTGGCCTACCTGCTCAAGAAGCAGGGTCGCTCGCCGTTGCTCGCCGCGTGCGACGTCTACCGTCCCGCTGCTGCCGACCAGCTGGCCACGCTCGGTGGCGAGATCGGCGTACCGGTCTTCCGCGGCGACGGTGCGCACCCGGTCGATATCGCCAAGGGCGCCATCCAGGAGGCCGTCGACCACCTGCGCGACGTGGTCATCGTCGATACCGCCGGACGTCTTCAGATCGATGAGCAGATGATGCAGGAGGCCGTGGACATCAAGAAGGCCGTTAAGCCCGATCAGGTGCTGATGGTCGTCGATGCCATGACCGGCCAGGATATCGTCAACGTCGTCTCGACCTTTGCCGAGCGCACCGACTTTGACGGAGTGATCATCTCCAAGCTCGACGGCGATGCCCGTGGCGGCGGCGCGCTTTCCGTGCGCCAGGTGACCGGCAAGCCCATCAAGTTCGTGAGCATGGGCGAGAAGCCCGATTCGCTGGAGCCGTTCTATCCCGATCGTATGGCCAAGCGCATTCTGGGTATGGGCGACGTTGTCGGCATTATTGAGAAGGCCCAGGAGGCGGCCGACGCCGAGCAGCTCGAGGCTGCCGAGCGCATGCTGCGCGAGGGCTTCACCATGAATGACATGCTCGACCAGATGAAGGCCGTCAAGAAGATGGGCGGCATGAAGGGCATCCTGGGCATGCTCCCCGGCGGCCAGCGTGCGCTCAACCAGATGGGCGGCAACCTGGACGAGGGCATCTTCGACAAGAACGAGGCCATCATCATGTCGATGACCAAGGAGGAGCGCCTTCGCCCCTCCATCATCAACGGTCAGCGCCGTGCCCGCATTGCCAAGGGCGCCGGCGTGACCCCCACCGAGGTCAATAGCCTTATGAAGCAGTGGGGCGAGATGAACAAGATGATGGGCCGCATGCGCACGATGGCCAATCAGGCGCAGGCCGGCGGCAAGAAGGGCAAGAAGGGTAAGAAGGGCAAAAAGATGCGCATGCCCAATATTCCCGGTCTGGATGCCATGGGGCTGGGCGGCATGGGCGGCCTGGGAACGGGCGGCCCCAAGTCCGATATGGACCTGCTGCGCCAGATGGAAGCGCAGATGCGCAACAAGAAGTAACGACTAGTTGAGTCGTGTATGGCGAAGGCCGCCTGGATGGTATTCCAGGCGGCCTTCGCCGTTCGTTCGCTGGTTGTCGCACGCGTGGAAGCGCGTTCTCGACGAGGTGCTTGCCGCTAGTGGCAGCCGCAGCCTTCGTGCCCGTCATGGTCGTGGTGACCGTGGCAGCCGCAGGACTCGCCATGATCGTGGATGTGCTCGTGATCATGTCCATGGCAGTCGCAGGTGGCCTCGCCGTTCTGTGCGAGCGTGCCGGCAATGAGGGCCTCGACGCAGGCATCGCAGCTGCCCTGGGCGCCCGCATAGACCGTGATGCCAGCCTGGGTGAGCGCGTTGATGGCGCCACCGCCGATGCCGCCGCAGATGAGCGTGTCCACACCGCCGTTGGCGAGCAGGCCCGCTAGGGCGCCGTGGCCGGTGCCGCCGGTGCCCACGACCTGCTCGTTGAGCACCTTGCCGTCCTGAATGTCGTAGATCTTGAACTGCTCGCTGCGGCCAAAGTGCATAAAGATGTTGCCGTTGTCGTACGTGGTTGCCACCCTCATGGTGTCGACCTCCTTTGCTGGCCATGCGGCCGTCGCTGTGGTGATGGGGGAGTACGCGATATTGCCGCCCTCGATGATGAGCGCCCGTCCGTTGACCAGCGCGTTTGCCACTTTGCGATGCGCGCGGCTGCAGATTGCCGCCACCGTGGCGCGGGCAATGCCCATGCGCTGTGCGACGGCCTCCTGATTGAGGCCTTCCAGGTCGCACAGGCGCAGGACTTCGAGTTCGTCGACCGTCATGTCGATGGCGTCGCCGCTCGCCAGGCCATCGGGGGTAAAACCGCGATATTCGGGGATGATCCCGACGCGGCGCAGTTTTTCGCGTCTTCCTGCCATGCGCACTCCTTATCTGACATATGTCAACAATAGGATAACTCGATGCTCATTGAGCGCAAGGAATTTCTGGCATATGTCAGAAAATGAGGGCTTATGTTAGGGCTGTGGGGCCGCGTGCGCCTGGGCTACAATGAATCTCGCTTGTAGGCGACTGACAGGAGGGTCAATGAGCAAGGCTGATCAACAGTTTGTAGCCATGTGTCGCGATATTTTGGACCATGGCACCACCACCGAAGGCCAAAAGGTCCGCCCGGTGTGGGAGGACGGCACCCCTGCCTATACCATTAAAAACTTTGGTGTCACGGCCCGCTACGACCTGCGTGAGGAGTTTCCGGCTCTTACCCTGCGTCGTACGGCCCTCAAATCTGCCATGGACGAGATCCTATGGATCTATCAGAAGAAGTCCAATAACGTGCATGACCTCAACAGCCATATCTGGGATGAGTGGGCCGACGAGACCGGTTCCATCGGCAAGGCCTACGGGTATCAGATTGGCCAGAAGAGCCATTATGCCGAGGGTGACTTTGACCAGATGGACCGCGTGCTGTACGACCTTAAGCACACGCCGTACAGCCGCCGCATTATGACGAACACCTATGTGTTTAGCGATCTGTCCGAGATGCACCTGTATCCGTGCGCCTACAGCGTGACGTATAACGTGACGCAGCGCCCGCAGGATGACAAGCCGACGCTCAACATGATTCTCAACCAGCGTAGCCAGGACATTTTGGCCGCGAACAACTGGAATGTGTGCCAGTACGCCATTTTGCTGATGATGGTTGCGCAGTCGGTCGATATGATCGCTGGCGAGCTGCTGCACGTGATTGCCGATGCCCACATTTACGACCGTCATGTCGATATCATCCGCGAACTTATCGAGCGTCCGCAGTTTGCGGCTCCCAAGGTAACGCTCAACCCCGATGTGCATGATTTCTACGCGTTTACGACCGATGATCTGATCGTCGAGGGCTATGAGCACGGTCCGCAGGTCAAGAACATCCCCATTGCGGTGTAGGTGACGCGCATGACGTGTAAGCTTTCTGCCATTGTCGCCGTGTGCGATGACTGGGGTATTGGGTGCGAGGGTGACATGGTCGTGTCCAACCGTGCCGACATGCGCCATTTTGTGGCGTGCACCAAAGGCTGTCCGGTCATTATGGGACGCAAGACGCTGCTGAGTTTTCCCGGCGGGCGTCCGCTTAAGAATCGCCGCAACATTGTGCTCACGCGCGACGAGAGCTTTGCTGCCGAGGGCGTCGACGTGGTGCATAGCATCGACGAAGCGCTCGCCGCGGTAGCTGATGAACGCGTTGCGTGGGTGATTGGCGGCGGCGAGGTATATCGACAGTTTTTGCCGTATTGCGTCGAGGCCGAGGTTACGCATAACCATTGCGTGCATGACGTGGATACGTGCTTTCCCGATCTGGATGCCGATCCCGCTTGGGAGATTGCGCGGGCCAGCGAATCGGCGGTTGTCGCTGCCGGAGAGGGCGATGAGGGCCTCAAATATGAGTTCGTGACGTATCGTCGCGTTGATGCGTAAACCCGATTATCGCTTCGGTATTATCGGGTTGGAATGAGTGGCGGGGCGGCGCATGGCGTTGCCCCGATATTTGTATAGGTGCTGTAAAGAAGGGTGCGGGCTGGCTGCTATGACTGATGCCGTCGAGGTGCTGCGAATCGATTCGCTCGAGGACGAGCGGCTCGATGCCTACGTGCGACTGACCGAGCGCGAGCTTCGCTGCGTGCTGGAGCCGCAAAAGGGCATCTTTATCGCCGAGAGTGCCAAGGTTATCGAGCGCGCGGTGCGCGCCGGATACGAGCCGGTGAGCTTTCTTTTGGGCGAACGCTGGCTCGACCAGATGATACCGCTGTTTGAGCGCCTGGCGGTACGCGAAGGTGCGGGCCCGGTTCCCGTGTTCGTGGCCTCGATGGAGCTCATGGAGCAGCTGACGGGCTTCAATGTGACGCGCGGTGCGCTCGCGGCATTCCGTCGTCCACGCCAGATTCCGGTAACCGAGTTCTTGGGCGGCGTCGTCGAGGCGGCGGGAGAGCGCCCGGTGCGCGTGTGCGTGCTCGAGGGTATTGTCGACCACACCAACGTCGGCGCGATTTTCCGCTCGGCCGCCGCACTCAATGTCGACGGCATTCTGGTGAGCCCTACGTGCTGCGATCCACTGTATCGTCGCTCGGCTCGCGTGAGCATGGGCACCGTGTTCCAGGTGCCCTGGACACGCATTGGCAGCGAGGCGCGCGTATGGCCGCATGATGGGCTGGCGGCGCTGCACGATGCCGGCTTTTCGTGTGCCGCAATGGCGTTGACGGATGATTCGGTGTCATTGGACGATCCCGCGCTGCAGGAGATTGACCGCCTGGCAATCTTTATGGGCACCGAGGGTGCCGGCCTGGGCGCCAAGACCATCTCGGGCTGTGACCGAGCCGTGCGCATTCCGATGGCTCACGGGGTCGATTCGCTTAACGTGGCCGCGGCAAGTGCTGTCGCCTTTTGGCAGCTGTGCCCGCATGTGAGCAACGAGTACCACTACCAGCCGGGGCTGTATCACTAGGCAGATATTTCGCACCGGGCTCTGGTTTGGGGCGTTTCGGCCGATATCGGTCGGTGCTAAGCTGGCATTGGCTTTGGTCTTAAATTGCCGTTTTGTTGTATGACGTACGCTAGTGGGGAGGGCGTGTGGCTAAGAAATCTACGGCTATCGATGTAACGCAGGGTGTTATTTGGCAGCAGCTGCTTTCTCTGTGCGTTCCCATCTTTTTTAGTTCGTTTTTTCAGCAGGCCTACACGCTTATCGGTACCTATATCGTCGGTCAGTTTGGCGGCAAGCTCGCGTTGGGCGGCATCCAGGCCACAATGGTGCTCACCGAGCTCTGCATTGGCTTTTGCGTTGGCGTCGGCGCCGGCTGCGCGGTCATTACGGGCCAGTTTTTTGGTCAGCACGATGACGGGCGCCTGAGCCGATCGGTCCATACGGCCATGACGCTCGCGCTGGTGGGCGGTATCGTTTTCTCGATTCTTGGCATAGTGTTCGTTGAGCCCATGCTGGTGCTTATGAACACGCCGCATGAATTATTGGCCGAGGGCGTGGCCTATGCCCGTTGCTATTTTGCCGCCATGGTTGCGGCGCTGCTGCTCAATATGGGAACGGCATTGCTGCGCGCCGTGGGCGACACGCGCGGGCCTGCTGTGATCATCGCTTCCGGTTGCCTTGTTAATGCGGTGCTGGATGTCATCTTCGTT
>ERZ1673696.245-NODE-245-length-61404-cov-16.658283_pt1 | contig 61404 bp, 65 predicted proteins | sample MGYA00580226_ERZ1673696 | MGnify/ENA primary metagenome ERZ1673696 (study PRJEB41218, sample SAMN15661743) | gut metagenome | host: Homo sapiens | place: Canada: London | collected 2015-08-20/2019-03-30 | study: EMG produced TPA metagenomics assembly of... | reverse complement strand
GTCGGAAGTGACGGACGTCTGCCAGTTGATGTCGTCGATCAGGTCCTTAATATAATAGCAAAGGGGAAGTTCTTCTTCGTTGTATTTCAGCCAGGCGATCGGACACTCTTCCCAGTTGTACGGCTTATTGTCAACGACGAAGTGTGGTTCCGTATAGTCAGACGCTTCGTCGCCGTGTTCTTTGTCGACATAGAAGTTTCCGGCGCCGGTTCCGGCGAAGGCGTCCGTCTTGAACCATTTCACACCACCAGGCCACCAGAATTCGGCGTGTGTGATTATGTGTTTCCTGGTTCCGATATAAATGACCTGGTCATAAAATCGAATAAAGGCGTCCAGTTCCGTTCGTTCAGCGTCGCGCCACAAAGGGACAAGTTCGGTCGAAGGAATACGCATAAATGCCAGTTTCCCGTCCCTGAAATAGGGTTGAATCCAGGCAATACCTGACTTGATCGCGCCCTTCCCCAGGGATTTAATCTTCCGGCGGAAGGTCTGGTCGAAGACTTTCGTCAATGCTTCGCCGTATGCGCTGTTTTTGGTGTCGACCGTCCAGGGCTTCGACAGAAGGTAGTTCGCTTTCTGGTCGACAAGTTTCTTCAAGATCGGGTGTTCGATCTTCGTGTTTGAACGGTTCGCAACGTCAACCGTCTTTCGCTGGACGTCGCTTCGGTTCCTGTAATAGGATTCAGCTTCAAGCATGATCGCGTATTCAGGGGACGCCTTGAATTCGCGTATTTCTTCGCTGACGATCTGGGCCAGCGTCATTGTAGCTTTTTCGGGGTCAGACAGAATCATATTGATCCGGTCCATAACAGATAATTCGGCCATTTTTTACACCTCACTTCAATACTTCGATAGAAGAACCACGACGAAGACGTTCGACCGAATAGCGAAGGGCGGCCATAGCGTCGTCCATAAATTCGACCGGTTCGTCTATGTAAAGACCGGACGTCGGGTCCTTTTTCCATTTCCATTGTTGGACTTCTTTCAATACATTCACGCATGACGGGTGAATGTGGATTTTCCGGCCTTTCAGCCAGTCGATTTGTGCTTTCACGCTTCCAGGCTCTTTCTTCACAGGGTAAGCGCGGAAGCCGGCCTTTGACCATGTCTTGATCCTGTCCGGTTCAGCGGAATCGCAGAACATTTCGATACGTTGGTCGACTTTGTTCTGTTTGGCCAGACTGATAATTTCTTCGGTGTCCTTTTCAAAGACATAGATTTCAGAACAGATATACACTTCGCCGTCTTTCCAGCCAACGCCCAGAATGGCGTCCGCGTGGTTATAGCCGAAATCCTGGCCATAATAGAAGGCGTCGAAGTTGTCTTTTCCGGTCTTGAAGTCGTGGACTTCGAAGTTCGTCAGGATAAGGCCGCCCAGTTCGCCCCATTCGCCCAGGCCATAGACGCGATAGCCTTCTGGGTCTTCTTCCTTGCGTCGTTCCATACGGCGAAAATAGGCTGGGTCTATGAACCGGTTTGTCTTATATGTTGAATGGTGGGCCAGGACGTCCGGATCAGCCTTGTCGAAGTATCGACCTTTGATCCAGTGTGTCGCGCTGACTGGGTTGAACGTCATTGTTATCTGGTAGTACAGATTCGGATTCAGTTCGTTCAGATTACCACGAAGACGGTCGTCCAGAATGTCGACGTCTTCGGAAAGAAGTTCTGTCGCTTCTTCGCACCATATCCAGACCAGTTTCCCGTTCTTGAAGGTGATCGACTTCACCTTTTCACGCTGTCGCTGATCCTTGACACCGCGGAAAATGATTCTGTTTCCGGTGATCTTACATTCCAGCGCAAGCGGATTCAGATTCACTTTCCAGAAGCGGTCAGCATAGGGGCCGAACATTCTATATATTGCCGCTTGTAATTCGGCGAAGGTACTGTCGCGGTTTGTTTCTTCAATCTTTCGCACGACAAGAAGGTTCGCGCCGGTGTAGGCCGGATCGGACAGTTTCGCGATATAGTCCTGGGCGATATTCACAGACTTTCCGGAACCGGCTGAACCTTTCAGAATCCTATATCGACCGCGCCATTCGTTGACGGGGCGGAAGACAGGGTTAAACTGTGCCGCCGCCTTGAATTCAATCTTCGCCGCCGTAGTCATAATTGATCACCACCGTTACAGGGACATTTGCTTCGGGATTGTCTTTGAACATTCCCAGGTGACGACCGCAAAGTTCAAGCGCTTTCAGTTTGTCGCATAGTTTGACTTCACGTTCGATCGCCTGTTCAATGACAGGATCGCCGTTTTCATCAAAGTCCTTATGTGGGACATATTTGACCTTCATTCCGGCGATAACCGCCAGATCGTCGTCGCTGGTGTCCGGCTTCACTTCCGCAGTCTGTAAGTCAAGGACGTCCTTCGGATTCACGAAGGCGATTCGTCCCAGTTCCCGAAGAACGCGGTCGGCGTTGATTCCGGTTCTTTTGGACCTTTCGGCCATTGCGGTTTCTATGCGCGCGCGAATTTCAGGTTTTGTCAAGTTTTCACTTCCGATACTTCCAGCCGATTCGACAGAATATCCGGCGCGGATCGCGGCCTGGGTCGCGTTCAGGTCGACCAGATATTCTTCACAGAAACGGGCTTGTTTCGGCGTTAGCTTTGCCATGATTCACACCTTCCTTTCTGATTTTCGGTATTTCCTTTGAATTCGGGTACAAAAAAGACGCTCCCGAAGGAACGTCTTCCTGTACCCTATATCAATAGGAGGGTGGACGCGCAAGTCCACAATGATGTTATACCATATATTTTTCTTGCTGACAGTTGCACATAGTTGCAAGTAGTTGCAAACAGTTGCACATAGTTGCATAAATTTTTATTCGTGGAAGGCTTTTGACCGTTCAGCCCTGGCGAAAAGCCTGTTCAGGGCGATTTCTCTTTGTCGATAGACGGTTGTCCTTTCGACTTGAAGGAATTCGGCCGCTTCGTCGTATGACCTGTAAGGATAGTACAGGGCAAGAAGGACGCATTTCGAACGGGTGTCCAGGGTATAGACCAGGTTTTGAACCTCTGTGATCTGTTGAAGCTGGCGTTCCAGATTGCCGATCGCTTCGTTTGCTCTTTGTCTTCTTCGGTCGCGCTTGTCGACCATGCGAACCAGTCTTCCGTCTGGGTCAGGTGAAGACTGGACGCGGACGCCGGCGTCGGATAACTGACTGGACGGGTAAGCCGATTCAAGAATGAATTCCAGGTCGGCTTCCAGGGCTTCCTTTTCGGCGGCGATCTGTGCTTCTATGACACGCGCTTCCTGATCATGGTTCCGAAGGATTTCCATGACCCTTGTTCTGACTTTGCTTTCTTTGGGTTTGTCCATGTATCTTCACCGCCTTTCCCCAGTCTATTTTCAGAACGGAATATCTTCGTCGGTCACTTCGAAGCCTTCGGACGTCATGGCGCTTTCGGCGTAGCTTCCGGCGGCGCTTTCCTTTTTGGCGTCCGCAAAATAGACAGAATCGGCGACGATTTCGACGGCCTTGTGTTTGCCGCCGTCGTTATCTTCCCAGGATCGTGTCTGTATGCTTCCGACGATCGCGACGCGCTGGCCTTTGGTGAAGTGCTTCGCGACGAATTCAGCAGTCTGGCGCCACGCGATAATATTGATATAGTCGGCCTTGTCGCGATTGAAACGGCGGTCGACGGCCAGGGTGAACGACGTGACGGCCGTTCCTTGTGGCGTGTATTTCAGTTCGGGGTCGCGTACCAGGCGCCCCATAAGTTGACACTGATTCATTGTGTTTCCTCCCTTCGGGATCAGAATTTCTTTCCGTGTTTGTACGGGCGGCCTTCATTGTAGGCCATTTTGATTTCGATTACTTCTTCCAGGTCGATTCCCAGGTGTCCGCAAAGGTCCGCGATCCGGATCACCGCGTCAGCCAGTTCGACGGCCACGCCTTCGGGCTTTCTGCTTCTGTACTTGCAAAGGCTTTCTTTGCCGTACATAAGACATTCGGTTTCGTCTTGTGGGGTGCAAATAAAGTTGTCGCTTTCGTTACAAGCGAACCAGATGTCGGGGTTCCCGTTGCGTTCTTCTTCCAGGGCTTCGGAAAGTTCGCTGTGAATCAGTGCGATCGCTGTTCCAAAAGGAAGGGGTGGTTCCCAGAATCCGTGTTTCACGGCGTTTTCATGTGCTTTCGCTACAAGTGTTTTGATTTCCATATCGTTTTACCTCTCTGTATCAGAAATAACTTTGATTCGGATTTCCTGGCGGCCGAAGTGAAGGGCGTCTTCGTGGTTATTGAAGAATACGTCGATCTTCTGACCGCTTATGGCTCCGCCGCGATCCTGGACGGTTCGTTCGCCTATGCCTTCTATGTAAAGGATAGTGCCTGGCGAATAGACGGACCAATCGGCCGCGATTGTGACGCCTTCTTCGGCTATGGCTCCGCTGGCCGTGTAGACGATACCGTCAGGGCGGTTCAGCGCCCATTTCCCACAGCATATTTCACAAGGACAGTAAGCCGTCGCCACGGCGTCGATCCATTCTTCCGGTTGTGTGGTTGGTTCATTTTCTGCAATGGCCACAGACGGCGCCAGAATGGCCGTGGTTTCGTTTAATTCTTCCGGTAGGATAATTCCTTCGGCGACTGCTTTATCGTCAGCCAGGGCGAAGGACGCGCCCACCAGGACCATTCCCAGGGTGATTGTAAACAGTCCGATCTTGAACCTTTTCAGTCTTGTCATTCGTTTTCACCGCCTTCCACTTCGTCGCCCCAGGAATCCCAGCCAGGGGCGGTCTTTCTTGCAAATAGTTCGATCATTGATCCCCCCCCCGCAAGCTGAACGATCCTGTCACGGGTTTCGGCCGGCTTTTCACTGTGACGGCCGATCGGGGCGTCGATTATGCTATGGACTGACGCTGACGCGCGCTTCGGTTTGCCTTTTGTGGCCAGAAGACAGATTTCCGCGTTTGCGCGTGTCCAGTTCCCCAGGCCCCAGAACCAGGAAGGCGATTTTCGGTTTCGCTTCACCCAGACGAAGGCGGCTGTTTTGTACTGGAAGCCCCAGCGCCGGATCGTTTCAAGGGCAACGTCCAGGTTCGGGAATGTGGCCCACAGAAATAGAAGACAGTCGTCTTCGGCTATATCCTGAACCGGAAGGGAATAGATGTCTTCCGGCTTCATTGTGCGATAGTGCCTTTCGACGTTTCGCGTCTTTCCACCGGCCGCGTAGTTCCACGGCGGATCGGCGTATATTACCGAATATTTCTTTTCCGGAAATGGTATCATTCGGAATCACCTTCTTCCGGAATTGCTTCGAAGCAGTCACAGCGGACGACACGATCGTCGTCAGCGTGAATCGGGGAAGGAAGGCCGGCGTCGGTCCGTTCTATGAATTTTATACAATAGTCACCGTCGCGGCGCTTCGCCTTGTCCTTGATGTATTGAATATGACGGCATTTCTTACACGAAAAGTCATATTTCCACTTCGGAAGGTTTGATTTTTTCTTCTTCATTCAGGCCACCGCCTTTTCTGCTTCTTCCAGGGTAAGGAATACGCTTCGGCCTATGTCGTTTTCGGTGAACTGGTACGTCTGGAAGTTCGCCTTTATATTTCCGCGAAGCACGTTGAAGAAGAAAAGTCTGTCGGCGTTGATTCCGATAAAAATGACCTTTGCTTTCACAGGTTTTCGGCGGTATATGACATAGACGTCACCGTCCAGGACTACCGGCGGAAGTAAACCGCCGGCAGCCTTAAAATCGGCCAGAAGGTCGCGCGCCAGGAAGTCCATGACGCCTTTTCCGATTTCGTATGTGTGCCGGTGTTCGTTGGCGTGATATGCGATCCTGGCTTTTATGCGGTCCATTATGGCGTTCTCGTTTTTCATTACGACACCGCCTTTCTGGCGGCCAGGTTTTCCGCTGACCGTTGGTCACAGTAAGCAGAAAAGGCCATTTCGCGGATCACGTCGGGGATCAGAAGTGAAAGGTATTCGTCGCCGTAGCCGTCTTCGCCCCAGGCGCGGCCGGCGCTTTTGTTGGCGACTTCCAGTTTTCTTCTAGCGTAATGCTCTAAGTATCCGAACAGGTCTTCGTCGATTTCGAAGCCCATTTCTTTTTCGACTTCCAGTTGAAGGGCGGATTTGTTACCCATTGTTTCGACCTCCTTTCAGGCTGTCCGGCATTTTGGACGGAAGGTCCGCCTGGTGGATCAGGACAAGGTCGCTTCTATCCACCAGGGAACCGTCGTGAAAGTGCGCGAAGGCGCCACTGTTCAGGTTGACCGCTGTGTTCGGCTTCGTGGTCTTGATCAGGGCTTGTCCCTGATGTTCGAAGACGTCGCCGGCGGCGCATTGCTTAAAAGTCGTCTTCTTCATCGTTGTCACCGTCTTCCTGGCCTTCGGCGATTCTGCGAAGGACTTCTTCGACAAGCTGTTTCGAAGTGAATTCGGCCAACAGGGCGGAAGCGGAAAGTTCAACCTGGTCTGGCTCCACGGATAACGTGATCCCAGATTCCACGAAGAAAGCCGGCCGAACGCCATAGCTGCCAAAGTACGCGTCGCTGCCGTACAGACTGCCGCCCGCGTTGACATAGCGCGCAGAGTACGCGAAGCCGGCGCACGGGGTGATCAGCCACCACCAGTCGTCAAGTTCAAGTAGATCCTGATCGGCGTATTTCTCATACATGGTTTGCGTCAGAAGCGCGATCTTTGCCTGAATAATTCCGTAACCTTCGCCGCCCTCATGGTCAGCCAGGGACCAGTCGGCCGTCAAGATGTCCTTTGAACGGATAGGGCCTTCGGCCTGGTCGAATGTAGCCAGGAATTCGGTATTCAGTTCACGGTTAAGGTTTGAGAAGCGCCAGTCGTTCGGATTTGCGGCCGGCTTTTCCGGTCTGGTCTTGAACGGCTGATCCGCGAAGTGGCGGTCAGCGATACAGGTATCGGCGATCAGAAGGGTTCTTCCGTCGGCAAAGTGTTCCAGGACGCGGACGTCAATCGGTCCGGCGTTGAATACGGTTCCAGGTGCAAGGTCTTTCAATTTTGCGCGTACAGTCATTTTTTGTTTCCTCCTTCAAATTCTTCGATTATGACTTCGACACGGGGGTTCTTCGGGTCCACAGCGAAGTCATCGGTAAAGTGTTCAATGTGTTTCCAGCCGTCATTTTGAAGAACGCCGGCATGGACAAGGCTGTCCTGAATGAACTTCTTCGCAAAAGCGATATTGTCTTTATCTCTCCGGCGGTTCGGTTCGATCCAGGTGTAATGTATCACCACGGGACGGGTGAAGCGGACGCCGCGAAGCTGGGTTTTGATCATGTAGCCGATTACGTTTTCAGCCTGTTTCTTCATGGCGGCGGCCTTGTATTTGCCTTTGGCGCCGCGTTCAGCGTCCACATATTCGTTCAGTCCTGGCAGAAGGCCAGGGATTGTCAGTTTATAGTGTTTCACTCTGTCACGTCCTTTCAAGCCCCAGAAGGCGCTTCGCCTTGTCGCGGCGTTCTTGTGCGTTCTGGGTTCTTCTGGAATCTCCGGCCAGTTTCAGCCTGATCGGACACATTTCCAGAATTCGGTCATAAATTCGGGAATATCCCAGGGACGACGGGTTTTGAAGGTCGGCCAGGGAAAGGTTTGTCGTGACGATCAAGGGCTTTCCGGTGCGGCTTCTGGCGTCTATGACGTTGAAGACCTGTTCCACGGAATAGGACGTGTCCCTTTCGACGCCCAGGTCGTCGATGACAAGAAGGTCATATCGGGACAGCTTGTCCAGGAATTCCTGTTTATCTTCGCCGAAGCCTTGAAGTTTGTTCAGGATTCGGGGAAAGTTCGTCACGCTGGCGCGGACCTGTTTGTCGATCAAGGCGTTTGCTATGCAACAGGCCAGGAATGACTTTCCGGTCCCGACGCCGCCATAAAACAGGATTCCGATATTGTCGGCCTTCATTTCCGGCCAGTGTTCCACATAGCGGCGGCACACGTCGGAAATTCTGGCGTTGCGGTTGTCGTCCTGGGTGAAGTTCTGGGACAGGTACGACGGATCAGTGATCCCGTCTTTGCGAAGCCGTTCGCATTGCTTCCGGAATTCGGCGGCCTTTTCTTCGGCTTCACGTTGGCGGCTGGCTTCTGATTCGCACTTGCACAGGTGCGGAACGCGAAGCGTTTTTTCGCCGATCGTGATGTCGCCTTCTTTCCTGGTGTGGCATTTGCCACAGCACAGGAAGCCTTCTTCGTCGCGGTAGTCGCCTTCGGCGCCATTGTTCGCCCTACCTCTGGCGGCGATACCTTCGACAGCGGCCGTCCAGATGTTGTCGGCCATGATTATTCACCGTCGTCCAGGAAGTCTTCGCCGTCGTCGTAGTTCTTGACGGTGGCCGGCTTCGGGGACGGTATGACTTCGGCGCGGTCATATTCGTTCCAGCGTTCACCGCGAAGGAATGTCGCCGGATATGGAATAAAGCGGCCGTCGTCCTTTGTCCACTGTTCAGAACGCTTCCAGCGCTCCACACCCTGGACGATCTGGTTTGTCAAGTCTGGGTTAGGGCGAATTTGATTCCAGACCTTCACGGCGTCTTTCTTGCCGACTTTTCGTGGATAGACTGACCAGAACTGGTCAAAAGTGTCGTCCACTCCGGCGCCGCGTTGCGCCGATACTCGTTTTCGTTTCTCGTTTACGTTTTCGAATACGTTTTCGTTTACGTTTACGGAAGAATCTGCTTGCATTTGCGCGCAAGTGCCAGAATTGTCACTTGATACCCCTTGACTGCAAGTGTTATCAAATTCTTGCGGTAGTGGGTATTTGGGTTTTGTTGCGCGCCTGTTCTGGTGTTTGTCCCAGGACAGAAGTTTCAGGTATTGCCGACCGTCTTCGGCTCTGTATGTAGCCACAAGGCCACCGTTCACAAGTTCAGCCAGCCAGGAAGACACCTTCTTTTCGGTCGGTACGTTCAGCGGAAAGAGAAGGGAAGCAAGGATTTTCGGGCTTCCGTAGTACAGGCCGAAGTCGTCCGCTTTTACGATCAGACGATAGAACAGGACTTCGGCTTCCGCCGATAAGTACGCCAGACTTTCAGACGTACATATTGATTCTTTCAAAATGCGGCTGGGCATTTATGACACCACCTTTCACGCGTTTTTCTGACAGGCGCGGCACATTTCACGGCCGAATTTGTTCATGGAATAGCGGCGTTCAGCTTCGCTGATAGGGCCGCCGCACACGGGACACGCGGCGCCGCCTGTCTGGGCGCTGTTTTGCGGTTGTGGTGCGGTTCTTTGCTGTTGGTTGGTAGATTGTCCACCCTGGGCGTTCTGCCCGTTCGTGGCGCTCTGTGTGGCTTGTGGCGCCGGTGCGTGTCCGTTCATATTGAAGCGGACTTTATTGTTCCGGTCGACGATTACCAGGTCACAGATTTCGCGGCGTTCGTTATAGGCGATCTTCGATACCTTGAACTTCGTACTGGCGTAGCACTTGAAGACTTCCTTCTGGCCCTGGCGTTCGGGATAGAATTCACCGTCAGCCAGTTCGACATAAATGAAAGGGCCTGTATAAAGTTCGCGGCCGATCCCGACGTTGAAGCCGGCACGTTTGAAGCTGTCGGACGCCTGGCCTTTTTCCTTTTCGGTGTTGCTCTCTGTTCCGACGTCCTGTTTTCTGACCCAGGTCTTTTTTTCGTCGTCCCAGATGTCGATATTACAGAACAGGTTTCCATTGATTACTTCGTGGGTTCTCTGCCAGTTGCCAGGCCCGAAGACCTGGTCCAGGATTCGCATATCGACGCGCGCGTCCTTGTAAAGCAGAAGGACGGCGCCGACGCGGCCGGTCTTTGCTTTGCTGACCGACTGAACGCGACAGTCAATGTCTTGTTCGGTAAGAAGGGGAATCGAAAGTTCTTTCATTGCGGTTCCTCCTTATTTGATTTGAAGGTTTCGGTTCTCCACAAGGGAAGCGCCGGACACTTCCTGGCCGGACTGGATCGCCTTCTTGATCGCGGTCTTGTCCGGTTTCGTTGTAACGGTTTCAACAACGAAGTCAGCCGGAAGGGCTTTTTCGTCGTCAATGCTTACGGCCACAGACTTTCGGAAGGAAACGCGAACCTTTGTGGTTTCGACCTTGTCACGGCCGGCGGCGTCCAGACACGCGGTCAGGACATTCTTCAAATAGTCGATTCGCTTTTCGGTCTGCTTGCGGCGCTTTGCCAGGTTGGCTTCTTCGGCTTTCAGGTCGCCGATAAAGACTTCGGAATTCTTGATGTAGCAAGCGACAGCTTCGCTTTTTTCTTCGAAGGCTCCGGACAGTTCGTCCAGTTCTTCGGCGTTCAGGATTTCGCCGGTTTCTTCGTCGATTTCCAGGTTGTCAAGGACCTTCAAATACTTGTCAGTGATTTCGTACAGGGTGTTATTCATTTTCGGAACCTCCTTCCAGGGTAGCGACCTTCGCTTCAAGGTCTTTCACTTGCTGATCGGCTTTCTTGTAGCGGTCGAACCAGTCGTTCGAACACTTCTTTTCATAGTCCAGATCGCTTTTCAGTTCAGCGTTTTCGATTAAAATATCCAGGACGAACGCCTTCACGGCGTCGGTGTCATAAAAATTCAGTTTAGCCATTGTTTTTCACTCCTTTTCGTGATATACTGTTCGTAGACTTTTTTGAAAGGGCCGTTTCGGTTGTTGTGGTGACGACGAAACGGTCTTTTTCTGTTTCTTCAATGGTGATCTTGCGTTCACCAAGCAGAAGAAGACTTTTGACGGCTTGTCCGACCTGGACGGCCGACAGTGTCGCAGTGTACTTCATGTTTTGACCTCCTTTCCGTAGGATTTCGGAAGGCGCCACCTACAAAGGCGAAGCCGGTTCCAATGAACAGAAGGCCGAAGGTTCTGACCGTTCCTTCTACCAGGGACACCGCGTCGGTTTCTATGGCGCCGATCGTTCCCCAGGCAAAGAAGAAGGCAATAGCCGCCGCCAGGGCTGACGTCCTTCTGATCGCCAGACGGATTCGGCGTCGTTTCCGCCTGGTTGCTCTGTCCGGTGTCATTTCTTGACCTCCTTTCTTTTCGGACCACTGCCGCGACGGCGAATGTTTTCCTGGTAGGTTCTTTGTGCCAGTACCGGATCATAGGCCGGTCGCTGGTTCTGATCCAGTTTCCCAGTCGCGCCGCGTTTCAGTTCGACATACAGTGTTCGAAGGGCGACGCCCACTTCGTCAGAAATGTCGGAAATGGACATTCCTTTCGCGTACAGGGCCGCGATTTTCTTTCTGTTGTCGAAGGTGATAGACTTATAAACTGCCACGTTCTCACGCTCCTTTCTGCTTGCGGCCTTATAACCACGTATCGCCCTTGTCAGGATCGCCGTTGACCTGTTTAATGTTTGGGTCGAAGATTACGACGAAACGGTCTTCGTAAAACTTTTCAGAAATGACGGTTACTTCCCACAGGATATTCCAGTCTGTCAGTGTTCGGATCAGGTCCACAGCGAATTCCGCTTCCACGATTTCGCCGTCGGTGCTGACCAGAACTATATTCTTCGCTCTGCGTTTGTTAGTTGCGACGACGATTCTTTCAAGCATTTTTCTAATAGTCATTTTCTTCATTTTTAGGGTCCTCCGTGGTAAAAAAATAAGTTGCGAAGGCTCATTTGAACCTTGCAACTTAATACTACTCCTCACATTTTTGCGCTTTGACGCAGAAAATACTTGACAGACCGCGTTGGGACTGCTATAGTATAAAAGCTGACAACAAAGTGGGCGTCCTATGGACTGCCTCACCCGGCCGCAAAGGCGGTCCGCGGTCAATAAAACCAGCTCCCCACGGGGGCTGTATGTGTTTTATGCGCGCGGATGTGTTTGGCATCCGTGCTTTTTTGTTCTGGAGCGATCGCTCCCGATGCAACCAATGGAGGTGTGTTCGTATCGCAACTGCAAACTATCAGATCAACGAAGAAATCCGCGACAAGGAAGTCCGCGTCATCGGCGCCGACGGTGCGCAGCTGGGCATTATGTCCTCTGCTGCCGCGCTCGAGATCGCGATTGAAAAGGACCTCGACCTCGTGAAGATCGCTCCGGGCTCGAATCCGCCGGTCTGCAAGATCATGGATTACGGCAAGTACCGTTTTGAGCAGGCCAAGCGCGAGAAGGAGGCCAGAAGAAATCAGCATGTGATCGAAGTCAAGGAGATCCGCATGTCGCCCGGCATCGGCGAGAACGACTTCAACACCAAGCTGAAAAATGGCCAGAAGTTCCTGCAGGGCGGCGACCGCCTGAAGGTGACCATCCGCTTCCGCGGCCGTGAAATGGCACACACCAACATCGGCGAGCAGCTGCTGCGCGACTTCGCTGCCAAGTGCGCGGATATCGCCAACCTCGACAAGCAGCCCAAGCTCGAGGGGCGCAATATGTCTATGTTCCTGTCGCCCAAGGCGCAGAACACCAATAATAAGAAGTAAGCAAACCAAGGAAGGAGCCAATACAATGCCCAAACTGAAATCTCACAGTGGCGCGAAAAAGAGATTCAATCTCACCAAGAACGGCAAGGTCAAGCGTGCCCATGCGTTCAAGAGCCACATTCTCACGAAGAAGGACACCAAGCGCTGCCGTCGTCTGCGTTCCACCACTTATGCGGATGCGACTACTGAAGCGACCATCAGAAAAATGATTCCTTATAAATAAGGATTGACCGCACAATAGGAGGAAACAACAATGGCAAGAGTCAAAGGCGCGATGATGACGCGCAAACATAGAAAAAAGATTCTCGGTCTGGCTAAGGGCTACTGGGGCAACAAGTCCCGCCACTACAAGATGGCCAACCAGCAGATGATGAAGTCCGGCCGCTATGCTTACGTCGGCCGCAAGCAGAAGAAGAGAGACTTCCGTCAGCTCTGGATCACCCGTATCAGCGCCGGCTGCAAGGCCAACGGCATGAACTACTCCACCTTTATGCACGGCCTGAAGCTGGCCGGCATCGACATGAACCGCAAGATGCTCTCCGAGACTGCGATCCATGATCCCGCTGCGTTCACCGCTCTGTGCGAGCAGGCGAAGGCTGCCCTGTAAGACTGTATCAAAAACCCGCCATCCGATCGGATGGCGGGTTTTTGCTGCATAAGGGACTTGACCCCGTTCAGTTGATCTGCCGCGCCACGACCAGAAAGCGGCCGTTTGCAGTGTGGTAAGCGCAGGTGGACAGCGTCAGCAGCCGGTCGCCGGGACGGATGGTGATGCCGGTGTCGTAGCAGCGGTTTTGCTCGATGAACGCGCAATACTGCGCAAACTGCTGCGTGTCCGTGCCGACGCAGTCATAATATCGAAAGGCGTCAGAGCCCTCAGCGGGGATTTCCGTTTCGATCGCGGCCACGACCTCGTACGAATGGGAGGCGTAGAGCGTGTCAAACTGCACGATCGGGTGCGCAGCGCGAAATGCCGCATCCTTGTAGGAGATCAGTGAGCCGAACATGCTGCCGTCTTTCATGTGGTGCCCGTAGATGAGGATGTTGTCCGCCGTGCGCACATCGCAGTTTTCGGCGACATACAACGTGCCGCGGTACGACCACTTGCCGTAGAAGTCCATGTGCAGGTACTTGCCCGGGGTGTCGGGGGCGAACATGACAACGTTGTTGATGCTGGTGCCGTCGATCCGCAGCCAGCCGATCGTATCCGCATTGTCGGCGGCAACTGCACGCACCTGCTCAATGGCTGCTGCGCTGGCCGCGTCATGCGCGGCGGCGAGCGCCTCGGCAACGGCGCGGTCACTGCGGTCACTGTGCCAGTACCAGCCGAGCACGCCAACGCAGACCAAGAATCCGACGATGCAGACGACGCGGATCACGATGAGAACGGTTCTTTTCATACAAAACTCCTGATAAGAAAATGGGCAGTGTCATTTGACGCTGCCCATTTTAACTGCGTGAGAGTGAAGATCAGGCGCCGTGGTGCTTGCTCTTCCTGCGGTTGTAGTAGGTCGCAGCGAAGGTCGCCACGAAGATCACTGCCAGCGCAATGACCAGCCAGATCAGACGTGTGTCGCCGGTCTTGGGGGTGTTCGACTTGCTGCCGTCCGGATTATTGCCGTCCGGATTGTTGCCATCCGGATTATTGCCGTCCGGATTGTTGCCATCCGGATTGTTGCCATCCGGATTATTGCCGTCCGGATTATTCCCGTCAGGATCATTGCCATTCGGGTCTTTGCCGCCCGGATTGTTGGGGTCGGTGCCGTTGCCGTTATCGCCGCCGCCGTTATCGCCGCCGCCGTTATCGCCGCCGCCGTTGTCGCCGCCGCCGTTATCGCCGCCGCCATTATCGCCGCCGCCGTTGTCGCCGCCGCCGTTATCGCCGCCGTTATCGCCGCCGCCGTTATCGCCGCCGTTGTCACCGCCGCCATTGTCGCCGCCGTTATCATTGCCCTCGCCGAGGATGACAACGATATTGATGTAGTGCAGACCGAAGTTCGTGGCAAACGCCTTGATGGTATTCGTGCCCTTGACATGGATGCCCGTGCCGCCGGGGGAGGTGATCCCGCCGACGCCGACGATGGTGGCCTCCTGAACATCGGCATCAATGCTCCAGTCGTAGACATGGTGGTTGGTGCAGGTGATGGTCACGGGAGACCACGCCGTCACTTCCATGCCGGCATGATAGGGCTTCGTGTGCGTGCCGAGCGCGTCCGTGTAGGTCACGGAGAAGGCCGCATCGTGGTCATAGTCGCGCAGGACTGTCAAAAACAGGTGCGTGCTCACGCCCGCCACGTCGCCGGCGGCCGCCGGGGTCGTGCCGAACGAAAACAGCGACAGCGTGAATGCCAGCAAGAAGATGGCAATCATGAGTGCCTGCTTGCGATGAGTTGCTTTTTTCATGTTGATTACATCCGCCTTTCACATTAGCTGGTGATCGATAAAAAGAGATCGCGAGGGAGTGCGGGGGAACGGTTGCTGTGGGTGAAAATTGCATTGTTTACAGACTATTCATAAAATAACATATTGATAATCGCTCGTCAATAACTATAATGCATGAGACGCGGAAAATGTTGCATGATTTTGCAAATGTGCCAAAATTTTTTTCCGTTTGCGCATTTTTTTCACAGAGCGGCGCCATGTGTCCGGCAGTGGTGCAGCGCGTGAAAATAAGCATCGGATCAAAAGCACAGAAATCCCACAAATTAGGTTTGACAATCGCCGGGCGGAGTGTTAACATTACGAAATGCTGATTAACGGGGTTAACAAAAAGGAGGCGGCATCATGGAACTGCAGCAACTGACCGAGCAAATGCTGCTTGCGGTCACTTCTCTGAACCGTTCCTGCATCCCGCAGAGTGTGCAGGAGCCGCTTAAGGGCGAGAATTTCCTGCTGGACTATCTCAGCGCGCAAAACGGCTGCAGCACGCCGGGCGCACTGCGTGAGGTTCTGGGCGTGAGCGCGCCGCGCACGGCGGCGATGCTGCGGGCGCTCGAGGAAAAGGGAATGCTGCGCCGCTGTACCGATTGCTGCGACCGGCGGCGTGTCGTGGTGCACATGACGGAACTCGGCCGGCAGACGGCGGAGCAGGCGCGTGCGTCGCTGTGCGCGCATGTGCAGTGCGTGCTCAAGCAGCTTGGCGAGCAGGATGCACGGGAGCTGATCCGGCTTCTCGGCCGCATCACGGAGATCGAGGCAGGCGCCTGAGTCGCGGCTGCGCGCGGATATGAATAAGGAGACGGTTTTGTGAAGAAGTATATTCAGGAACATAAATATGTATTACTGGTGCTGTACGTGCCGGTTTATCTGATCTGGTTCGCTCTGGCAGAACACATGGTCCCCACGACCGACGGCTGCTGGGTGTCGTATCTGCCGCTGGACGATAAGATCCCGTTTTTACCGGGCTTCATTCTGGCATATGTGCTCTGGTATCCGTTTTTGATCTTCCCGGTCGTCGTGATGCTGCTCAAGAACGACCGCCGTGCATTCATCCGCTACGGCGCGTTCATCATTGCGGGCTTTTCCATCTCGCTGACCATCTGCATGATCTGGCCGAACTGCCAGCTCCTGCGTCCCGCGGTCGTGGACACGAGCAATCTCTGCGGCTGGCTGGTCAATGCGATCTATACGGCCGATACCCCGACGAACGTTCTGCCGAGCATGCACGTCGTCGGCTGTATGGGCGTGCTGGCTGCAGTGTTTGACAGCCAATATCTCAAGAAGGCACGCATCCCGTCGGTCATTGTTGCCGCCACTATCTGCGCGGCAACGGTGTTTGTCAAGCAGCACTCCATTCTGGATGTGTTTGCAGCGCTTGCGCTGTCACTGGTGCTGTATCTGGTCATCTATGTCGCGGCGCGCCGCGGCGTCGACCGCCGGCATGCGCCCGCCGCGGCGTGACGTGGCCGAGATCATGTGAGAAATAGAAAAGAGAGGATAGCGCGTATGGATCGTCGGAAGATCGTAGAGAAGCTGGAACAGGCCGAGCAGGAGAATCTGAATACCAAGCCGAAGCGGGCGGTGGTTGCCGTCTACTGGATCCTGCGTCTGATCGTCATCGGCGTCATGGTCATGACGATCATTCATAAAAACTATGAGAGCACGTTCGTGTGCGTGCTGGTGCTGATCCTGTTCATGCTGCCGCGATTCGTGGAACGCAACTTCCGCATCGAGCTGCCGAGCACGCTGGAGATCATTATCCTTGTGTTCATTTTCGCCGCGGAGATCCTCGGCGAGCTCAAGAGCTATTTTATCACCTACCCGCATTGGGACTCCATGCTGCACACGACGACGGGCTTTATCAGCGCGGCGTTCGGCTTTGCGCTTGTCGATCTGCTCAACCGCAACAAGCCGCAGCATTTCAAGCTCTCGCCGGTGTTTCTGGCGCTGGTTGCGTTCTGCTTTTCCATGACGGTCGGCGTGCTGTGGGAGTTTTTTGAGTTCTCGATGGACTACCTGTTCCACATGGATATGCAAAAGGATACGATCATCCACGCCTTCGCCTCCGTGACGCTCGACCCGACGAACAACAATATTCCTATTTTGGTGGATAATATCACGGACGTGGCTGTGAACGGCAAGTCGCTTGGTCTCGGCGGTTATCTGGATGTCGGTCTGTATGACACGATGCAGGATCTGTTTGTCAACTTTGTCGGTGCGCTCACGTTCAGCATCATCGGCTACTTCAGCGCCAAGTCCGGCAAGAATAAGATCGCCAAGCAGTTTGTGCCGGTGGTCCTGCCGGAGGAGACTGCGGATGCAGCGCCGGAAGAGACGCCCGAAGCAACGGAATAACGCCCAATACGAAAAGCTCCCCGCCGGATGCAGCGCATCCGGCGGGGAGCTCGGTTTTCTCAGAAGCGGAACTCAAAGTCAAGGTCGTAAATGCTCACTGTGTCGCCCTCCTCGATGCCCATGGCCTCGAGCCGGTCAAACAGGCCGGACTGGCGCAGCACGCGGTCAAAATACATCCGCGACTCGTAGTCGCCGAAGTTGATCGAGCCCATGAGCCGCTGCAGCCACGGACCCTCGACGACCCAGAGATCATCGAAGTGGCGGATCTGCAGCTCGTCGCTCGTGCCGACCTCCGGCTCGGGCGGGACGTAGTCGGCCTCATACGGCTGCATCGGCGGGATCTCGGCAAGCTTTGCGGCGCACGCCTGCACGAGCTCACGCGTGCCGGTGTGGGCGGCGGCGCTCATCTCGAAAAATTCATAGCCCTGCGCCTCGACGTGTGCACGCAGGCGGTCGATGTTCGTGCGGTCGTCGCCGAGCAGGTCGCACTTGTTGGCGGCGACGATCTGCATCCGTGAGCCGAGCACGTCGCTGTAGGCGCGCAGCTCGGCGTTGATGGCCTCAAAGTCCTCGACCGGGTCGCGTCCCTCGCTGCCGGACACATCCACCAGATGCACCAGCAGACGGCAGCGGTCGATGTGGCGCAGGAAGTCGTGACCGAGTCCCGCGCCGTCGCTCGCGCCCTCGATGATGCCCGGGATGTCCGCCATGACGAAGGATGTACCCTCCGTCACGTACACGACGCCGAGGTTGGGGAAGAGCGTCGTGAAGTGGTAGTTTGCGATCTTCGGGTGCGCCTTGGACACCACCGACAGCAGCGTGCTCTTGCCCACGTTCGGGAAGCCGACGAGGCCCACATCCGCCAGCAGCTTCAGCTCGAGCAGGATCGTGTGGCTCTCACCCGGCAGACCGGGCTTTGCAAAGCGCGGCACCTGCCGCGTCGGGGTGGCAAAGTGCTGGTTGCCCCAGCCGCCGCGCCCGCCGCGCGCCGCCACAAACGGCTCGCCCGAGGACATATCGTGCATGATCGCGCCGCTGTCGGCATCGCGCAGCAGCGTGCCGCGCGGCACACGGATGCGCAGACTCTCGCCCACGCGGCCGGAGCAGCGCTTATTTTGACCGTCGGCGCCGTTGGCGGCCACGTATTTGCGCTTGTAGCGAAAGTCCATGAGTGTGGACATGTTGTCGTCCACCTCGAAGATGATGTCGCCGCCGCGTCCGCCGTCGCCGCCGTCCGGGCCGCCGGCAGCCACGTATTTCTCGCGGTGGAAGGTCACCGCGCCGTTGCCGCCGTCGCCCGCGCGCACGGTGATGGTCACTTTATCAACAAATGGCGAAGCCATGGTCATTCCTCACTTTCGTTGCCGGGCAGCCCGGCGGGGATAGAAAAACGGGGCAGGCGCGATGCCCACCCCGTTTGCGATTACTGTGCGATCTCCTCGTAAACAGAGACCTGCTTGCGATCCTTGTCCTTGCGCTCGAACTTCACGACGCCGTCCACGAGGGCGAAGAGCGTGTCGTCCTTACCCTTGCCGACGTTGATGCCGGGGTGGATCTTCGTTCCGCGCTGTCTGACGAGGATGTTGCCGGCCAGAACAAACTGACCGTCGGCTCTCTTGGGGCCAAGGCGCTTCGACTCACTGTCGCGGCCGTTCTTGGTGGAACCCATGCCTTTTTTATGTGCCATTTCGAATTACACCTCCATGTGTCAAAATCAGTTGCGGAAATCAGGCCTCGATCTTCGTGATCTCGACCTTGGTGTAGGGCTGTCTGTGGCCCTGCGTTCTGCGATAGCCTTTTTTCGGCTTCATCTTGTAAACGCGGATCTTCTTGCTCTTGCCGTTTTTGACGACGTTGCCGGACACGACGGCGTTTTCCACCACGGGGGTGCCGAAAACAGCCTTGTCCTCGTCGATGACAGCCAGAACGCGGTCAAACTTCACAGTCTCGCCGGCCTCGACATCCAGCTTCTCGACGAAGATGACATCGCCCTCGGCCACGCGGTACTGCTTACCGCCGGTAACGATGATAGCGTGCTTCAAACTCGTTGCACCTGCCTCTCTGTAGAGTCTCGCTCTTGTGGGCGGGAGGAAGTCTCCGCTTTGTACCCACTCAATGCGGCCTTGACAGTTTACCATTCCGCCACATATTTGTCAACGGTTTTTCCGGGCGAAAGGCGAACTTTTTTCTGCCCATGCAAAAACCACGGCGCCGGTCGGCGCCGTGGCTTTGAAAACTCGGAAACTCAGCCGCAGATGGCCTTCGTGTCGCGGGCGATGACGAGCTCCTCGTTCGTCGGGATGACGAACACTTTGACCTTGGAGTCGGGGGTGGAGATCATGATGTCCTCGCCGCGCTTGCTGTTGGCGGCTTCGTCGATCTTCACGCCCAGATAGCCGAAGTACTCGGCGATGGCGGCGCGGGAGGACTTGCTGTTCTCGCCGACGCCGGCGGTGAAGATGATGGCGTCCACACCGTTCATGGCCGCGACGTAAGAGCCGACGACCTTGGCGACCCAGTAGTGGAACATATCGAGCGCGAGCTGGGCACGGTCGTTGCCGTCGGCAGCGGCGCTGTCGAGATCGCGGAAGTCGGAGCTGACGCCGGAGACGCCGAGCACGCCGGACTTCTTGTTGAGGATGTTGAGCATCTCGTCGATGCTGATGCCGTACTTGTTCATAATGAACTGGATCACGCCGGCATCGAGATCGCCGCAGCGCGTGCCCATCGGCAGACCGACCAGCGGGGTGAAGCCCATGGACGTGTCGACGCACTTGCCGCCGTCGATCGCGCAGATGGAGCTGCCGTTGCCCATGTGGCAGGAGATGAGCTTGAGCTCCTCGATGGGCTTGCCCATGAGCTCGGCGCAGCGGGCGGACACGTAGCGGTGGCTCGTGCCGTGGAAGCCGTAGCGGCGGATGCCATCGTTCTGGTAGTATTCATAAGGAATGGCGTACATATAGGCCTTGCCGGGCATGGTCTGGTGGAACGCAGTGTCGAACACGGCGACCATCGGCACGTCGTTACCCATAACGGCGCGGCAGGCGTTGATGCCGGTGATGTTGGCGGGGTTGTGCAGCGGCGCAAACGGCGTGCACTCCTCGAGCGCGGCCATGACGGCGTCGTCGATCTTCACGGAGCAGGCGAACTTCTCACCGCCGTGGACGACGCGGTGACCGACGGCGTCGATCTCCTTCATGGAGGTGACCACACCGTACTCGGCGCTGGTCAGCTTGTCGATGACCGCGGCAATGGCCTCGGAGTGGGTGGGCATCGCCAGGTCTTCGTCAAAGACCGGCTTGCCGCCGATGAGCGGGGTGTGCTTCAGGTGACCGTCGATGCCGATGCGCTCGCACAGGCCCTTGGCCAGGAGATGCTCGGTCTCCATGTCGATCAGCTGATATTTCAGCGACGAGCTGCCGGCATTGATGACAAGAATTTTCATACTTAGATTCCTTTCTCGTATTCAATATTGTAATTTCTGCAAAACCAAAGTATTATGATACCAAACACTCTTATTGTAATCATTTCGTAGGAAAACGCAAGTATTTTTCGAAAGAAGGTGCAAAAATGGGCAATGTCATCGGTATTGTGGCCGAATATAACCCGTTTCACAACGGTCACGCGCGGCTCATCGAGCAGACGCGCGCGCAGCTTGGCGCGGCGTGCCCGGTCGTGTGCGTCATGTCGGGCGACTTCGTGCAGCGCGGCAGTCCGGCGGTGTATTCCAAGTTTGCGCGCGCGGAGGCAGCCGTGCGCAGCGGGGCGGATCTGGTGCTGGAGCTGCCGCTGCCGTGGTCACTGTCGTCGGCGGAGGGCTTTGCGCGCGGCGCTGTGGGACTGCTGGGCAGTCTCGGCGTCGTGACGCATCTGAGTTTCGGCAGCGAGTGCGGCGAGCTCGAGCCGCTGCAGCGGGTGGCGGAGGCGCTGCTCGATCCGCTGCTGGGCGAGGATCTGCGCGCGGAGCTGCGCAGCGGCATCCCCTTTGCAGCGGCGCGCCAGCAGGCGGTCGCGCGGCGTGTGGGCGCGCTTGCAGAGCTGCTGCAGGCGCCGAATAACATCCTCGCCGTGGAGTACCTCAAGGCGATCTATGACCAGCGGCTGGAGCTGCACCCGCTGACGGTCCTGCGCACCGGCGCGCAGCATGACCGCTTCGCGGAGGGAAACATCCGCTCGGCGTCCGAACTGCGTATGCGCATCGGCGCAGGGGAGGACGTGTCTGCGTTCCTGCCGCGCTCGGCGGCGGAGATCTGCACCCGGGAAAAGATGCTCGGCCGCGGTCCGGTGCTGCCGGAAGCGCTCGAGAGTGCGCTGCTGTCCCGGCTGCGGATGCTGCCGCAGGCGGCCTACAACGCGTTGCCCGGCGCGGCCGAGGGACTGGGCAACAGCCTGTACCGCGCGGCGCATGAAGAGCCGACGCTCGACGGCGTGCTCGCGGCGGCAAAGTCCAAGCGCTATGCGCTTGCACGCCTGCGGCGCATGACGATGTGTGCGGCGCTGGGGGTGACTGCGGGCATGGACGGCGGCACGCCGCCGTATGCGCGGGTGCTGGCCATCGGCGCGCAGGGCAGGGAACTGCTGCGCGCGATCGACGCGCGCACCGCCGTGCCGGTCATTACAAAGCCCGCCGCCGGACGCAATCTGCCGGGCCCGGCAGGGGAGATCTTCGCGCTGACGGCGGATGCGCACGATCTCTATGTGCTCGGCTGCCCGGCGCGGGAGGAACGCCGCTGCGGCGGCGACTGGCGCGCGAGCCCGTTTGTGCTGTGAATGCGGCGAAATCTGCATATGTGGACGTTTCGAAAAAATAATATGAATATTTCGTAAAATTGATATTGCTTTTTTGATCAAACGAGTGTATAATTCATGCATATTCGATTCAAGGACAAATGTTCGCCCACGGCGGACAGCATCTGAGAAGAAATGAATGGAGGAATAACAATGAAGAAAGCGATTGCTCTGCTGCTCGCTCTGGTCATGGTGTTTGCGCTGTGCGCCTGCGGCGGCGGTGACTCGGCCAGCGGTGAAAAGGTCGTGAAGATCGGCGTGTTCGAGCCTGCCAGCGGTAACTCCGGCGCCGGCGGCAAGAAGGAAATGCTCGGCATGCAGTATGCCAACCAGGAGACCCCGACCGTTGAGATCGGCGGCGAGACCTACAAGGTCGAGCTCGTCTACTCTGACAATGCGTCCGACCCCGCGAAGGCTGTCTCGGCGGCTTCCAAGCTCGTCAATGAGAAGGTCTCCATCGTGCTCGGTTCCTACGGTTCCAATGTGTCCATGGCCGCGTCCGATACGTTCAAGCAGGCCGGCATCCCGGCCATCGGCGTGACGTGCACGAACCCGAATGTCACAATCGGAAACAGCCACTATTTCCGTATTTGCTACACGGATCCGTTCCAGGGAACGGTTCTTGCAAATTATGCATCCGAGCTGGGAGCCAAGAAAGCCTACTGCCTTGGCGAGAACGGCAACGAGTATGACCAGGGCCTGATTACTTATTTTAAGCAGGCGTTTGAGAAGGCCGGCGGCACGGTCGTCACCGACTCCTTCCCGCAGGACAACTCCGACTTCAGCTCCTACCTGAACAAGGCGAAGGATCAGGGCTGCGGCGTGTTCTTCGCGCCTGTGGCTATTGCTTATGCCACGCAGATCGTTTCGCAGGCGAATTCGCTGAATGTAGACATCCCCATTCTCGGACCTGACACCTGGGATGACAACATGGTCTTGAATGCAGCGAACGGAACGAAGGACAAAATCAGTGTTACCACGTTCTATATTGAAGGCGGCAATGAGGAGTTTGATAACGCGATCAAAGCCTATATCAACGGCAATGCTGATGCCAAGACTGCCAACGGCGGCGATGACACTGTCTCCGCTGTGACGGCCATGGGCTATGACGCTTACTACGTCGCGCTCGAGGCGCTCAAGGCCGCCGGCTCTACCGACCCGGCCAAGGTCATGGAAGCGCTGTCCAGTGTCTCTTGTGATGGTGCGACCGGCCACATCACGTTTGGCGAAAACGGTGACGCGATCCGTGATATTGTCTATATCAAGTCGATTGACACCGCTACTGGTACATGGAAATTCGTTAAGCAGCAGAAGTCTTCCTGAGCTTCTGACTCGGTCTGAAATCCAAAAATCCGGGGGGAGCTTCGGCTCCCCCTTTGGGATTTTGAGCCGCTGCGAAAGCCGCGGAAGCTCCGCGGTTTTCGCGGCGGCTGAATGTCCGCATTTGCAAACGATAGAGAGGGAAACAGATGGAATTTCTAGTCGCACAAATTTTATCCGGCGTTTCGCTGGGCGGCCAGTATGCGCTCATCGCCATCGGCTACACGATGGTCTACGGCATCCTGCGCCTGATCAACTTCGCCCACGGTGATGTGTTCATGTGCGCCGGTCTGATGATGGTGTTCATGTGCGCGTCGCTGCCGGTGTATGTGTCCATTCCGCTCATGCTCGTGCTGACGGTGCTGCTCGGCTTCATCATCGAGCGCGCGGCCTATAAGCCGCTTCGCAGCGCGCCGCGTATGTCGGTCATGATCTCGGCCATCGGCGTGAGTTACCTGCTGCAGAACGTGGCGCTCTACGCCACCGGCGGCCAGCCGCAGACATATCCGTCGCTGCCGTTCGTGTCCGACACGGTCACGATCCTCGGCGCGACCACGCATGTGGTCACGGTCGTCACGCCCGTGCTCGTGCTCGTGCTCGTGCTGCTGCTGCAGTGGCTCATTAACCACACCAAGATCGGCATGGCCATGCGCGCGGTCGCAAAGGATTTTGAGACCAGCCAGCTCATGGGCATCCAGATCAATAAGGTCATCTCTGTGACGTTTATCATCGGCTCGTTTCTTGCCGCTGTCGGCTCGCTGCTGTACTTCACGAATTACCCGACCGTCATCCCGACCTCCGGCGCCATGCCCGGCCTGAAGGCGTTTGTTGCGGCGGTGTTCGGCGGCATCGGCTCGATCCCCGGCGCCGTGATCGGCGCGTTCATCATCGGCATCTGCGAGACGCTCATCAAGGGCACCAGCATGACGGTGTTCTCCGATGCGTTCACGTTCGCGCTGCTGATCGTTATCCTCGTGGTCAAGCCCACCGGCCTGTTCGGTGAAAAGGCCACGGACAAAGTCTGAGAGGGGGGGATCACTGTGCTGAAAGCGAAAGATAAACAAGCGAGCCGCGGCAACTGGATCACCTTCGCCATCGTGCTCGCGCTCACGCTCATAACGATGGTGCTGGAAAACGTCATGTCTCCCGGCTCTCTGCTCTTTACAGTCATCAAAAAGGGCGCGGTGTACTCGCTCGTCGCCGTGTCCATGAACCTGCTCAACGGCTTTACAGGTCTGTTCTCGCTCGGTCAGGCGGGCTTCATGCTGCTCGGCGCGTATGCCTACGCGATCTTCATGATCCCGGATGCCGCGCGCGAGGGCGTGTATTACCTCTTCGGCGGGTCGAGCGTCCACTTCTCGTTTCAGGAGATGTTCCAGCACCTGTTCGGCACCAGCGGTTTCGGCGGCGGCGTGAGCCTGGTGCTCGGCGTGCTGGTCGCCATCATCTTTGCGGGTCTGGTCGCGGCGCTCTTTGCGTATCTGATCGGTCTGCCGGTGCTGAGACTCAAGAGCGACTATCTGGCCATCGCCACGCTCGGCTTTGCCGAGATCCTGCGCGCCATCTTCCAGTGGCAGGCGCTCGGCAAGGTCACCAACGGCGCGAACATCCTCAAGGGCTATCCGACGTTTGCCGACTTCAACATCACCAACGCCGCCGGAAAGGTCGTCTTCCGCCTGAGCGCGGTCATGCCGATCCTGCTTGCCGGCGGGTGCATCTTCATCATCGTCCTGCTCATCAACTCCTCCTACGGCCGCGCGTTCAAGGCCATCCGCGACGATGAGATCGCGGCGGAGGCCATGGGTGTGAACCTCGAAAAGCACAAGAGCCTGTCCTTTGTCGTCAGCTCGTTTTTCGCGGGCGTGTCCGGTGCGCTCTTTGCGATGTTCGCAACGACCGTGCAGGCAAAGGTCTTTACCTCGGCCATGACCTATGAGATCCTGCTCATCGTCGTCATCGGCGGCATCGGCTCGGTCTCCGGCAGCTGCATCGCCTCCTTCCTGTACATCGCCTGCTCCGAGTGGTGGCTGCGCTTCCTCGACAACGAGGCGTATATCGGCGCGTTTAAGGTGCCGCTGCTGCGCAACGGCTTCCGCATGGTCGTGTTCTCGGTCATCATCATGATCGTCGTGCTCTTCTTCCGCAAGGGCATCATGGGTGAGCGCGAGCTGCCGGATCTGTTTGGCAAGCGCGTGAAAAAGGCAAAAAAGAACGTAGTTGAGGAGGGCAAAGCAGATGAGTAAAGACATCCTCAGCGTGGAGAATATCACGATGCAGTTCGGCGGCGTCGTCGCCGTCAACAACCTCTCGCTGCACATTCCCGAGGGGCAGATCGTGGCGCTCATCGGCCCGAACGGCGCCGGAAAGACGACCGCGTTCAACTGCATCACCGGTGTGTATGAGCCGACCAACGGTCTCGTCAAATACCTCGGCGAGCCGATGGTGCGCAACCATCCGACCGGCAAGATGAAAAAGCTCTATAAGGGCGAAAACCCGCTGCTTTATACAAGCCAATACGATCCCGGCGACGAGACGAAAGAGCAGATGCTCCTGCGCGACCCGCTGGCGCGCACGGGCAAGATCCTCTCGCCGACGCCGGATAAGATCACGCAGCTCGGCATCGCGCGCACGTTCCAGAACATCCGCCTGTGGAAGAGCATGACGGTGTTTGAAAATGTGCTCGTGGCAAAGCATATGCGCGCCAGGCAGAACGTCTTTTCCGCGACCTTCCGCGGCAACGCCAAGGAAGAAAAGCGTATGCGCGACGAGACCATGGCGCTGCTGGCAGAGCAGGGGCTGGAAAAGTATAAGGACGACATTGCCACGAGCCTGCCCTACGGCATCCAGCGCCGGCTCGAGATCGCCCGCGCGCTGGCGACCGATCCGAAGCTGCTGCTGCTCGACGAGCCGGCGGCCGGCATGAACCCGCAGGAGACGCTCGAGCTCGCGGCGTTCATCCACGAGCTGCGCGACAAGTACGACCTGACGATCTTCCTGATCGAGCACCACATGGATCTGGTCATGCGCATCTCCGATTATATCTACGTCATCGACTTCGGCAGCGAGATCGCGCAGGGTGTCCCGCAGGAGATCCAGAACAATCAGCACGTGATCGATGCCTATCTGGGGGTTGTGGAAGATGAGTGAACCGATTCTGAAAATTGAAGACCTGCAGGTCAATTACGGCGGCATCGAGGCCGTCAAGGGCATCTCGTTCGAAGTGCAGGAGGGGCAGATCGTCACGCTCATCGGCTCCAACGGCGCCGGCAAGAGCTCCACGCTGCGCACGATCTCCGGCCTTGTCAAGCCGAGCGGCGGCAAGATCCTGTTTGCGGGTGAGGATATCACCGGCAAAGATCCGACGCAGATCGTGACGCAGGGCGTCACGCTTGTGCCGGAGGGACGGCGCATCTTCCCCGACATGACCGTGCTGGAAAACCTCAAGATCGGCGCATATCTGCGCAAGGACGACCTGTCCGCGGATATCGAGTGGGTGTACAGCCTGTTTCCGCGCCTGAAGGAGCGTAGCTGGCAGGCTGGCGGCACGCTCTCCGGCGGCGAGCAGCAGATGCTCGCGGTCGGCCGTGCGCTCATGAGCCGCCCGAAGCTGCTGATGATGGATGAGCCGTCGCTCGGTCTCGCGCCGCTGGTCGTGCGCGACATTTTCTCCATCATTCAGGAGATCAACAAGCAGGGCGTGACCATTCTGCTCATCGAGCAGAACGCGAACATGGCGCTCAAGATCGCCGACGTCGGCTACGTGCTCGAGACCGGACGCATCACACTGACAGGCAGCGGCAAGGAGCTGCTGAGCAACGACGCGGTGCGTGCGGCATACCTCGGCGCTTAAACGGATATGAAATCGAACGGGAGACTGCCGGCGGCGGTCTTCCGTTTTTTCGGAACATTTCTTGACCGTGCGCGTCGAATCCTGTACAATACCGTTGAAACCATCGAAGGATCGAGAGGTGTACTATGAAAAAAATTCTTTCCGGAATTCTGGCGCTGTGCCTGTCGCTTGCGCTGCTGAGCGCCTGTGACCGCGGCGGACAGCCCGACAAGACGGTGACGGCCGGCGGCCTGACCTTTGCCAAAAGCTACAGTGAGGTCTATTCCGCACTTACCGACGCGCAAAAGGCGATCGCCGAGCGCAACACGCTGCTCAACACCGGCGCGGACTCATCTGAGCCCAACGGTGCAGGCGCTGCCGGCGAGGGCTCGGAGGGCACGTTCTACTCCGGCACGAATGTGCAGGTCGAGGGCGTGGACGAGGGCGACATCGTCAAGACGGACGGCAAGTATATCTACATTCTGCGCGGCAGCGAGATGGTCGTCATGCAGGCTGACGGCGAGGATGTTACGGACGTGTCCAACGTCTTTGTCGGTCAGGACTGGGAGCAGACGACGACGGAGGACGGCCTGGCGCACACGCAGGAAAAACTGCCGACGGAGCTGTATCTGTCGGGCAGCCGTGCTGTCGTTGTCTCGGCCTATTCCGACTGGACGGATACAGGCAGCGCGGATGACACGGTGACCGGCTTCGGCCAGGATTACGTCGCAGTCGATATCTACGACGTGACCGACCCGACAGCGCCGACGCTTGTCAAGTCGTTCGGGCAGGATGGCTACAAGATCGCCTCGCGCATGATCGATGGCGTGCTCTACCTGTGCTCGTCGTATTATCCTGCGAACCCCGAAAAGGGCGATGAGACAACGTTTGCCCCCCGGCTGTACGATGGAGACGCGGCGACGGTCGTGCCCTGCGGCAGCATCGGCCTCATGCCGGACGGCAATTCGATGACCTATGCGGTCGCGGCGTCGTATGACATCGCCTCCGGCGAGCGGCTGTCGAGCCAGTCTGTGCTCGGCGGCGGCGACAATGTGTATATGAACAAGGATAATCTCTACCTGTGCGCGAGCATCTACGATGACGGTGCGGGCAAGACCTATAAGGACGGCAGCTATACCGTCACAGACTATACCTCAAGTGTGAACACGGTCGTCAACCGCTTCGCGATCGCGGACGGCAAGCTCACCTTTGCCGCCAACGGCGCGGTGCCCGGTGCGCTCAATAATCAGTTCTCGCTCGACGAGCGTGATGGCTATCTGCGTATGGCCACGACCGAGCAGACATACTCCTACAGTGTCTACCGCGACGAGAAGCACGACTTTGAAAACACGAAGGCGGACGAAGACGGCATGCAGACGCGCAACGATGTCTATGTGCTCGATGCCTCGCTCAAGACCGTCGGCAGCGTGACCGGCCTTGCGGAAGGAGAGCAGGTGTTCTCCGCGCGCTTTGACGGCGATTACGGCTATCTGTGCACTTACCGCCAGACCGACCCGGTCTTTGCGGTCGATCTGACCGAGCCGACAAATCCGAAGGTCGTCGGCGAGCTCAAGCTCAGCGGCTACTCGGACTATCTGCACGTCTGGTCGGACGGGCTGCTGTTCGGTCTCGGCATGGAGACGCAGTCGGTCGGCGCGAACACGACCGTGGACGGTATGAAGCTCGTCATGATCGATACGTCCGATCCCGCGAAGCTGCACGATCTGCACACGCAGGCCATTGATGCTGACTACAGCGAGGCGCTGAACAACCACAAGGCCATTCTGGTCGACAGCGGCAAGGACATCATCGCCTTCCCGGCGGAAAACAGCTATCTCGTCTATGGCTATTCGGCGGATGACGGCTTCACGCTGCGCAAGGAGATCTCCGTCTCGCAGTGGGACGGGAATAACCGCGGCCTCTATATCGGCGACTACTTCTATGTCGTCGGTTCGGATCAGATCAACGTGCTCGACCTGAATACGCTCGAGAATGTGGCGCAGGCGATCATCCCGCGCGGATGATGAAATTTTCGGCTTATACTTGCGGGCGGTGCGCTTCGGCGCGCCGCCTGCTTCCGTTTCCCTAAAAGCCTCGCAGAGTTTCGCCGCCGGGCGGCGAAAGAAAATTCGATCATTTTCTCCGGCGGCATGTGCGTCGGAGAAAATACTTTTCAGGCTGTAAGTGTGGAATTTGTGCGCTGCTGGCACACAAATTATGCGCGCAGCAGACTGCAGACCTTTTGTCGGAAAACCACTTGGGTTTTTCGACAGGCAACAGGCGGTGCGCTTTGGCGCACCGCCTGTTTACATTTTCGCGCCTGTGTGCTACACTGATACATTGAGCGAATATCGCAACGAGGGAGGCGGCACTGTGCTCGAAAAGCTGCGACAAATTGAAAACCGGTATAGTGAGCTCGAGAGCAAGCTGGCTGACCCCGCGTATTATTCCGACCCCGCGGTGTTTACCGGACTCTGCCGCGAGCAGCGCGAGCTGCAGCCGGTCGTGGAGGCGTACCGCGCCTATGCCGACTGTGAGGCGCAGATCGCGCAGGCGCAGGCACTGCTCGGCGATCCCGAGCTGCACGAGATCGCGCGCGAAGAGCTTGAGAGCGGCAAGACCCGCCGCGCGGAGCTCGAGCAGACGCTGCGCGTGCTGCTGCTGCCGCGCGACCCGAACGATGACCGCAATGTCATTTTGGAGCTGCGCACCGGTGTCGGCGGGGAAGAATCGGCGCTCTTTGCGCATAGTCTCTATCGGATGTACACCATGTACGCCGACGCGCACGGCTGGAAGACCGAGATCGCGAACCTCAACGAGACGGAGCTCGGCGGCGTGCGCGAGGCGAGTCTGCTCATCAGCGGGCAGGGGGCCTACTCCCGCCTGAAGTTTGAAAGCGGGGTGCACCGCGTCCAGCGTGTACCGGAGACGGAGACCGGCGGCCGCATACACACCAGCACCGCCACCGTGGCCGTGCTGCCGGAGATGGACACCGTCGAGGTGCACATCGACCCGAAGGACCTGCAGATCGACACCTACCGCAGCTCCGGCGCGGGCGGTCAGCACGTCAACAAGACCGAGAGCGCCATCCGCATCACGCACCTGCCGACGGGCACGGTCGTCGAGTGTCAGGATGAGCGAAGCCAGTATAAGAATAAGGATCGCGCGATGAAGATCCTCGCCTCGCGCCTGTATGCCGCCGAGAGCGCCCGGCAGAGCGCCGAACGCTCGGCCGAGCGGCGCAGTCAGGTCGGAACGGGGATGCGCAACGAGCGCATTCGTACCTATAACTTCCCGCAGGGGCGGGTGACGGATCACCGCATCGGCCTGACGCTCTATAAGCTCGATCAGGTGCTCGACGGCGATCTGGATGAGATCATCGATGCGCTCACGCTGGCCGATCAGGCCGAGAAGCTGCGCGCATCCGTGGAGGAAGCATGAAAACACAACGGATCACAACCGAGATCGCGCAGGCGGCAGACGCCATCCGCGCCGGGCAGCTCGTCGCTGTCCCGACGGAGACGGTCTACGGCCTTGCCGGAAACGGCCTCGACCCCAAGGCCGTCGCGCAGATCTATGAAGTCAAAGGCCGGCCGAGCGTCAAGCCGCTGTCGCTGATGGTGCACGATGCCTCGGCCATGGCGCGCTACTGCGACCCCGTGCCGCAGGCGGCCCATACGCTGGCCGAGGCTTTCTGGCCCGGCCCGCTCACGATCGTGCTGCGCGCCAAAGACTGCGTGCCCGAGATCGTGCGCGCTGGCGGGCAGACCGTCGGCCTGCGCTGCCCGGATCACCCGGCCACGCTCGCGCTCATTGAGGCGGCGCAGCTGCCGCTGGCAGCACCGTCGGCCAATCCCTCCGGCGCGCCGAGCCCGAAGACGGCGGACGACGTGCTCGCGTATTTCGACGGGCAGATCGCGGCCGTCATCGACGGCGGCCCCTGCGGCATCGGACGGGAGTCCACGCTCGTTGACCTCTCGTGCACGCCGTATCGTATTCTGCGCTCTGCCGCCGTGCCGGACGATGCTGTCTGGGACGCGCTTGTGCGCAGGATGCACATCGTCGGCATCACGGGCGGCACCGGCTGCGGCAAAACGACCGCGCTCATGGAGCTCGAGCGCCAGGGTGCGCTCGTCATCGATTGCGACGCAGTGTATCATGAGCTGCTGGCATCGAATGCCGCCATGCTTGCGGAGATCAACGCCCGTTTTCCGGGTACAATAGAAAATGGGGCGCTGCAGCGCAAAAAGCTCGGCGCGGTCGTGTTCGCGGACGCGGCGGCGCTCGGCGATCTCAACGCCATCACGCACCGGTATGTCCGCGCCGAGGTGCAGTCTCGTCTGCGCGCGTGGGCGCGGCAGGGCGGCACGGTCGCGGCGATCGACGCCATCGCGCTCATCGAGAGCGGGCTGGCGGAGCTGTGCACCGTTACCATCGGCGTGACGGCGCCGCGCGAGCAGCGTATCGAGCGGCTCATCGCGCGCGAGGGCGTGACGCGCGATTATGCCGAGGCGCGCATCGACGCGCAGAAGCCCAACGAATGGTTTGTCCAGAACTGCAGCCATGTGCTGGATAACGGCGGCACGCTCGCCGATTTTCAGCGCCGCTGCCATCAACTGATACAGGAGGTGCTCTCATGAGCGAAGATAAGGAAGTCAAGCAGTGGAAGGAAAAGCTGTTTTACCGTCCGAAGAACGGGTACGATCAGATCGACGCCGAACAGACCAGTGAGATCTTTGCCTATGCCGAGGGGTATAAGCGCTTTCTCGACGCCGCGCGCACCGAGCGCGAGGCCGTCAAGGAGGCGATCCGCATGGCGGAGGACGCGGGCTTTGTGCCGTATACGTTCGGTATGGAGCTGCAGCCGGGTGCAAAGGTGTATGTGAATAACCGCGGCAAGGCGCTCATGCTGGCCGTGCTCGGTGAGCAGCCGCTCGATCACGGCTGCGTGATCGCGGGCGCGCACGTCGATTCCCCGCGCCTCGACCTCAAGCAGACGCCGATGTATGAGGATTCGGAGCTGGCGTATTTTAAGACGCACTATTACGGCGGCATCAAGAAGTACCAGTGGGTCGCGATCCCGCTGGAGCTGCACGGCACGATCGCGCTCAAGGACGGCAGCACGATCGATGTCGCCATCGGCCGCGAGCCGGATGAACCGCAGTTTGTCATCACAGACCTCCTGCCGCACCTCGGCAAGGATCAGCTGCGCAAGACCATGGAGGAGGGCATCACCGGCGAGGCACTCAACATCGTCATCGGCAGCATGCCGTATGCCGGTGAGGGCGGCGACCGCGTGAAGCTCGCCGTGCTGTCGCTGCTGCATGATGAATACGGCATCACGGAGGAGGACTTCCTGTCGGCGGAGCTCGCCGCCGTGCCGGCGTTCCCGGCGCGCGACATCGGCTTTGACCGCAGCATGATCGGCGCCTACGGGCAGGATGACCGTGTGTGCGCCTATGCCGAGCTGCGCGCGATCCTTGATCTCGATGGCGCGCCGGAGCGCACGGCTGTGTGCATTCTCGCCGACAAGGAGGAGACCGGCTCCGACGGCGTGTCCGGCATGCAGTCGCAGGCGTTCGAGGCGTTCATGGCCGACCTCTGCGAGCAGCAGGATGTTGCGCTGCGCCACTGCTTTGCCAAGAGCTTCTGCCTTTCGGCGGATGTGTGCGCGGCCTATGACCCGAGCTTTCCCGAGGTGAGCGCCAAGCGCACCGAGGCCAAGCTCAACTACGGCATGGGCATCTGCAAGTTCACGGGCGCGCGCGGCAAGTCCGGCACGAGCGACGCCTCGGCCGAGCTCGTGGCCTATCTGCGCCGCCTCTTCGCCGACAACGGCGTCGTCTGGCAGCTGTCCGAGATGGGCAAGGTCGATCAGGGCGGCGGCGGCACGATCGCCAAGTTCATGGCTGACCGCAACATTGATACCATCGACGCAGGTGTGCCGGTGCTGAGCATGCACGCACCGTTTGAGCTCGTGTCGAAGTTTGACTGCTGGATGACGTATCGCGGTGTATTGGCCGCTTACTGCGACACGCAGGCGTGATCCGTCCGACCGGGGGGAAACGGGCGCTGCGTCCGTTTTCCCTTGTGGAATAACGGGGATTGTGCTATCATAAAATGTTGCTATTTGCGCACTGGGAGGTGTATCCATGACCATCTGGAATGCGATTCTGCTCGGTCTGGTGCAGGGCATCGCAGAGTTTCTGCCGATCTCCAGCTCCGGACATCTGTCGATCCTGCAAAATCTGTTTCATATGTCTACCGCAGAGGACGGCCATCTGTTTTTTGACGTGCTGCTGCATCTGGGCACACTCGTTTCGATCTGCATCGTCTATTGGCGGGACATCGTGGCCATGGTGCGCGAGACGTTCGCGTTTTTCGGCAATACGCGCCTGCCGGCTGAGCAGCGCCGGAAGCAGTTCCCTGCGGCGCGCATGGTACTTATGATCATCCTTGCGACGCTGCCGTTGTTTCTGATCCTGCCGATCAACGACAAAGTGGAGCAGCTGTATTACCACACGTTTTTCATCGGCCTCATGCTGATCCTCACGGGTTGTCTGCTGTTCGTGGCCGATAAAATGCCAAAGGGCACGCGCACGGAGAAAAATATGCGCGTGCGCGACGCGCTCATCATCGGCGTGTGCCAGGCCGTGGCGACGATCCCGGGCCTGTCCCGGTCGGGCACCACGATCGCGGCCGGCATGGCCACGGGGCTGGAGCGCAGCTTTGCGGTGCGCTTCTCGTTTCTGATGTCGCTGCCCGCGGTGCTGGGCGCGAACATCCTGGCCTTGGCCAAAGCGGCCAAGACGGGCATTGATGTCTCGCTCCTGCCGGCATATCTGGTCGGCATGCTTGTGGCGATGGCTTCCGGCATCGTGGCCATCGGCCTTGTCAAGCGCCTGACATCGAAGGGGCACTTCGGCGCGTTCAGCTACTATTGCTGGGGCGCCGGTGCAGTGACGATGCTGCTGTCTCTGATTTTCTGAGAGGACGTTATTACATGGCAACTTCATCATCCAAAAAGAAAACCGGCTCGGCAAAAAAGCCTGCTGCAGCGCCGAAAAAACAGCCGGCAAAAAAGCAGCCTGCTGCAGCGCCCACGCCTGCGCAGACTGCGCCGACATGGCCGTATGCCATCGTGTGCATCGTGCTGTCGCTGCTCGCGTTCCTTGGCCTGTTTCACGCCGAGGGCGTCATCATCGACGGCTTTGCGGGCTTCCTGTCCGGCATTATGGGCTGGGGCTATTGGGCGTTCCCGTTTGCGATGCTGCTGTTGGCGTGGGTCTTTGTGCGCAATCCGGAGCGGCACTTCGGTCTGCGCGTGACGGCGTCGCTGCTGATCGCGCCGCTGTTCGGCACGATCGTGCACCTCATGGTCTGCCGCGTGCCGTTCACGGCGCAGACGTTCGGCGCGATCGTCGGTCAGCTCTATGACGGCGGCAAGGCGCTCACCTCCGGCGGCGTCATCTCCGGCGGCGTTGGCTATCTGCTAAAGGCCGGCATCAGCGTGTACGCGGCGCTGCCGCTGACGATGGCGGCATTCGTGGCCTGCGTGCTCGGCAGTATGGATCTGACGGTCGGCAAGATCGTCACATGGTGGCGTGCGCACCGCGAGGCGCAGTACATCCCGGATGACGGAGACCAGCCGCTCTTTGACGACGAGGACGAGCCTGCCGCGCCGCCGCAGCCCGAGCCGCAGCGCAGGGCGCGCCGCGCCGCGCCGGACAAGCCTGTCGCCAAGAAAAAGCTCATCGATATTCCGGTCGAGGACACGCCGTCCGAGCCGGATGACGAGCCGATCGACCCAATCCCGGTCAAAAAGGCCGCCCGCGGTGGGAAAAAGCCCGCGCCGGCGGAGGCGACGCAGAATGTGCAGCCGCTGTCCGTGGAGGAGGCGGCAGACATCTGCGGCGTGGATGTGACGGCCGCGCAGGAGATCCATGATCCGCCGAAGCCGTCGAAAAAGGCGGCCAGCGCCGCCGTTGCGGCAGAGACGGCGGCGATCACCTCCGCGATCGAGCGCGAGAACGCCGACCACTCTGCCTATCAGCTGCCGCCGGTGTCGTTTCTGCGCGCGGGGAAGAAGGATCAGACCGACGCAACGGAGGAGATCCGCTTCAACCGCGACCGGCTCGATACCGCTCTGAGCAGCTTCGGCGTCAATGCCACGATCCGCGACGTGACGCGCGGCCCTACGGTCACGCGCTACGATCTCGAGCTCGAGGCGGGCGTGAAGCTCAACAAGATCACGAACCTCTCCGGCGACCTTGCGCTCGCGCTCGGCGTGGAGAACGTGCGCATCGCGCCCATCCCGGACAAGATCTCGACCGTCGGCATCGAGGTGCCGAACAAGATCGTCAGCGCGGTCTGCCTGCGCGATATTATCGACTCGCCCGCATTCCGCAATGCCAAGTCCAAGCTCTCGTTTGCCGTCGGCAAGGACATCGGCGGCAACTGCATCATCGGCAACATCTCCAAGCTGCCGCATATGCTCATCGCCGGTACGACCGGCTCCGGCAAGTCCGTTTGCATGAACTCGCTCATCCTCAGCCTGCTCTATAAGGCGACGCCGGACGAGGTGCGCCTGATCATGATCGACCCGAAGATGGTCGAGCTCGGCATCTATAATGGCATCCCGCACCTGTTCATCCCCGTCGTGACCGACCCCAAGAAGGCGGCTGGCGCACTGCAGTGGGCGGTCGTGGAGATGCTCAAGCGCTACCGCCTGTTTTCCGAGGCGCAGGTGCGCGATCTGGCAAGCTACAACGCCCTGCAGAAGAACGAACCCGACGGGCAGACGCTGCCGCAGGTCGTCATCGTCATCGACGAGCTGGCCGACCTCATGCTCTGCGCAGCCAAAGAGGTGGAGGAGAGCATCTGCCGCGTGGCGCAGATGGGCCGCGCTGCGGGTATGCACCTCATCATTGCGACGCAGCGCCCGTCGGCCGATGTCATCACCGGCCTCATGAAGGCGAACATCCCGAGCCGCATCGCCTTTGCGGTCTCATCCTCACTCGAGAGCCGCATCATTCTCGATACCTCCGGTGCGGAAAAGCTCATCGGCATGGGCGATATGCTCTACGCGCCCATCGGCACGGGCAAGCCGCTGCGTGTGCAGGGCTCGTTCGTGTCGGACGAGGAGCGCGAGGAGGTCGTGCGCTTCATCAAGCAAAACTCCGAGGCGCAGTACAGCGACGATATCATCGCCCAGATCGAGAAATCTGCCGCCGAGGCCGACAAGAAGTCCGGCCCCGCACCCGAGGCGGACAAGCCTGCCAAGAGCGACTATGACGAGCTGCTGCCGCAGGGAGTGGACGTCATTCTCGAGACGAAGCAGGCATCGGTATCCATGCTGCAGCGCCGGTTGAAGCTCGGCTATTCGCGCGCCGCGCGTATGGTCGACCAGATGGAGGAGATGGGTATTGTCGGGCCGTTCGAGGGCTCGAAGCCGCGTAAGATCCTCATCACGAAGGAGCAGTGGCAGGAGATGCAGTATGTGCAGGGCACCGCGCCGAGCGAGGTGCTGCAGGCACAGACGGAATTTGCAGACGTGAACGAAGAGGAACCTGAAGACGATGAATCATGATCTTCACACGGGGCGGCCGGAGCGCCGCCCCGTCGGCACGATAGCCTTTCCCGGCGGCACGGACTTTGCCCCGGAAATGACGCCGGCGCAGGTCGGTGCCTACAGCACGCTCGCCCTCGCGCACATCGGCGACGGGGTGTACGAGCTCATGATGCGCACGGCGCTGTGTGCCGCCGGGCTCACCGCCGTGACCGACCTGCACCGCGAGACGGTGCGCCGTGTCAACGCACCCGCGCAGGCGCGCGCAGCGGAGGCCATTCAGCCCCTGCTCACGGACGAGGAGCACGCTGTTTATAAGCGCGGGCGCAACGCGAAGGTGAACTCGGTGCCGCAGCATGCGGACGTCGCGCAGTATCACGCTGCCACGGGGCTTGAGACGCTCTTTGGCTGGCTGTATCTGCTCGGACGCACGCAGCGGCTGCGCGAGCTGTTCGCCGTGATCACGGAGGTGCTGTAACATGCCAATGGACGCAGTTTTTCTGCATGGCCTGACGCAGGAGCTGACGCAGAGCCTGACCGGCGCGCGCATCGACAAGGTGCAGCAGCCGGAGCGCGACCTGCTGCTGCTGTCCGTGCGCACGCAGGGCGGCAACGCAAAGCTGCTCGTGCACGGCGGTGTGGGCAGCGCGCGTGTGCATTTCACGGCCGGCACGTTTGAAAATCCCGCCGAACCGCCGATGTTCTGTATGCTCCTGCGCAAGCACCTCGTCGGCGCGCGCATCACGGGTATTTCCCAGCCGGATTTTGAGCGTATGCTCGTGCTCGACCTTGACGGCCGGGACGAACTCGGCACGCCGGTCAAAAAGCAGCTTGTTGTCGAGATGCTCGGCCGCCAGTCGAACGTCATCCTCGTCAGCGGCGACGGGCACATCATCGACTGCATGCGCCGCGTGGATTCCTCCATGAGCGAGACGCGGCAGGTGCAGCCGGGGCTGTTTTACCGTACGCCGCTGCGGCAGGATAAGCCGGTGCTGTTTGATACGACGCCGGAGCAGCGCGCGCAGGTGCTCTCCGCCCCGGTCACGGCGGCGACGGTCGATAAGTGGCTGCTGGGGCTCTTTTCCGGTGTGTCACCGCTGCTGTGCCGGGAGGTGTGCTTCCGCGCGCTCGGCGATGCCAGCCCGCGTTTGGAGCGGCTGGACGATGCGCAGCGTGCACGCCTGGCGCATGAGCTGGACGCGCTTGTGTTTACCGTCGAGACGAACAATCTTTCCCCGACCATGCTGCTCGACGGCGAACGGCCGAAGGACTTTTCCGCCGTGCCGATCCTGCAGTATCAGGGTGCGCTCTCAAGCCGCGGCTGCGGCTCGTTTTCCGAACTGCTGGATGAGTTTTATCTCCGCCGCGACAAGGCGGAGGCCATGCGCCGCCGCTCGCAGGAGCTGACGCATCAGGTGCGCACTGTGCGCGACCGCACGGCCAAAAAGCTCGCCATCCAGCGCTCGGATCTGCTGCGCTGTGCCGACCGCGAGGCGCTGCGGCAAAAGGCCGATCTCATCAAGGCGAACCTCTACCGCATCCAGAAGGGCGCGCGCACCGTGACGGTGCAGGACTACTACGCCGAGGGCTGTCCGGACGTGACGATCGAGCTTGATCCGCGCAAGAGCCCGCAGGAAAACGCCGCCGCGCTCTATAAGGCCTACCGTAAGGCCAAGACGGCCGAGCAGCACCTGACCGGCCTGATTGCCGAGTCGAGCCGGAATCTTGAGTACCTCAACAGCGTGCTCGACGAGCTCGCGCGCGCCGAGAGCGAGCGTGATCTCATGGACATCCGTGCCGAGCTGCGCGCGACCGGATACCTGCGCCAGCCGCGCAATGCCAAAAAGGAAAAGGCAGCGCCGCGCGCGCCGCTCGCCTTCGTGTCGAGCACCGGGTATGAGATTCTCGTCGGCCGCTCCAACACACAAAATGACGAGCTCACGCACCGCACTGCCCGCCGCACGGACATCTGGCTGCACGTGCAGAAGGTGCACGGCTCACACGTCATCATCCGCGCGCATGATACGACGCCGGACGAGCAGACGATCGCCGAGGCGGCAAGTCTCGCCGTGTACTATTCGCAGGCGCGTGACGGCGGAAAGACGCCCGTGGACTACACCATGGCGCGCTTTGTGCGCAAGCCGTCCGGCGCGCTGCCGGGCATGGTGCTCTATACCGATTATCAGACCTGCATGGCCGAGAGCGATGAGGCGATCGTCGAGCGCCTGCGGCTGCGATAGGAGGGCAGGGGCATGGGTCAATCCGGCGTTCTGCTCGACCTGCTTGTGCTGGTGGCCGTCTATGCTGCATGGCTGCTGCCGAAGTGGCGGCGGCTGGGGAAAAGACCGCTGCTCGTCTATACGCTCATGTATGGCTGCCTCGCCGGGATCGTGCGCTTTACGCTCATGCCGGTGCTCATGGCGCTGCCGTACTGCTTTGACCATCCATACATCCCGATGCATATGGCTCCGTTTGAGGATGTCATCCACCGCCACGGGGACTATGTGCGGCAGATCGTGCTCAATGTCGTCCTGTTTCTTCCGTTTGGAGTGCTGCAGCCGCTGTGCGATCGCTGCCGCGGCAGGCGGCCGCGTTTCTGGCGCTGCCTGCTGCTGGCACTGGCGCTCAGCGCCGGCGTCGAGCTTGTGCAGCCGCTGCTGCACGTTTTCCGCAGAGCGGATATTACGGACGTCATCACGAACACGATCGGCGGCGTGCTCGGCTATGCACTCTGGGCGCTTGGAAACGTCTGCTGCAAAAAACGGCAGGGATAGGCGCTGAACTACCGGCGGCTTTTCCGGTTGAAAACAGGCAGAAGTTCCTGTATACTGATGTTGTTACAAAAACGCGAAAACGCGGATAACAGAGAAATCAAATTCGGAGGAAAATTATGGATAAGCGGATCTATCGCGAATATGTCGCGATCCTGAAAGAGGAGCTGCAGCCCGCCATGGGCTGTACCGAGCCCATCGCCGTGGCTTACTGTGCGGCGCTTGCGCGCCAGACGCTCGGCGCGCTGCCGGAGACGGTGGAGGTGCTCGCAAGTGCGAACATCATCAAAAATGTCAAGAGCGTCATCGTTCCGAATACGAACGGCCTGCGCGGCATCGCGGCCGCGGCCGCGGCGGGCATCGTGGCCGACAACGCGGATGCGCAGCTTCAGGTGCTCGCAGAGCTCACGCCGGAGCAGGTAGAGTCCGTCAGCACCTATCTGGAGCAGGCGGCGTTCACCGTCGGGCGTTCGGATAAGGACTATGTGTTTGACATTCAGGTGCGCGTCACGGCGGGAACGGACAGCGCCTTCGTCGAGATCGCTGGCTTCCATACCAACGTGATCCGTGTGGAGAAAAACGGCGTCGTGCTGCAGCATAAGGACTATCAGGAGTCGGCCGGTCAGCACACGACCGACCGCAGCCTGCTGACGGTCGAGAATATCATCGCCTTTGCAAACGAGGTCGAGATCGCCGATGTGCAGGAGATCCTCCAGCGGCAGATCGACCTGAACTGGGCGATAGCCGAGGAAGGCCTGCGGGGGGACTACGGTGCGAACATCGGCCGCATCCTGCTGCAGTCTTACGGCATGAGCGTCCACAACCGCGCCAAGGCCTACGCCGCCGCGGGGTCGGATGCGCGCATGAACGGCTGTGACCTGCCGGTCGTCATCAACTCTGGCAGCGGCAATCAGGGTCTGACGGCGTCTCTGCCGGTCATCATCTATGCCAAGGAGCTCGGTGTCACGCAGGCGATGCTCTACCGCGCGCTTGCGGTGTCGAACCTCGTCACCATCCATCTGAAAACCGGTATCGGCAGCCTGTCCGCTTACTGCGGGGCCACGGCGGCCGGCTGCGGCGCGGCCGCAGGCGTGACGTATCTCTACGGCGGCCAGTTCCGCGAGATTGCGCACACCATTGTTAACGCCGTTGCCATTGATTCCGGCATGATCTGCGACGGTGCGAAGGCAAGCTGTGCGGCCAAGATCGCCTCGGCGGTCGAGGCGGGCCTGCTGGGTATGCAGATGCAGATGCATGAGAGCCAGTTCTACGGCGGCGACGGGATCGTCGTCAAGGGCGTGGAGAACACGATCCGCAACATCGGCACGCTTGCCAGCGAGGGCATGCGTGAAACCGACCGCACGATCATCCGCATGATGATCCAGGAGCACTGACACATATGGAATTTGCCGGCTGCCGCATGGCGGCCGGCATTTTTTTCGCGCAGCGGCGCGTGCCGCTTGCATTTTGGGCGCATGGCGCGTATAATAACGCATATTTTTTGATCCGCGATCTGCGGCCTGTTTTGCATCCAAGGAGGCGTATTATGCGTTTATTTGATATTCTCGGGCCCGTGATGGTCGGCCCGTCCAGCAGTCACACGGCCGGCGCTGTGCGCATTGGCCTGACGGCGCGCAAGCTGCTCGGCGACCGGCCGGTGCATGCCGACATCTCGCTGCACGGCAGCTTTGCCCTGACCGGCCACGGCCACGGCACGGACTGCGCGCTGATTGCGGGCCTGCTCGGCATGCAGCCGGACGATCTGCGCATCCCGGAAAGCTTCGCCGTCGCGGCGGAGCAGGGGTTGACGTTCACATTTCAAAACGTGCAGATGCGCAATGCGCATCCGAATACCGCGCGCCTGAAGCTCACGGGAGCAAACGGCCGCGCGCTCGATATCGTGGCCGAGAGCGTCGGCGGCGGACGCATCCGTATCCGCTCCATCGACGGTATAGAGACGAATTTTTCCGGTGAGCATAACACGCTCATCGTCCACAATCAGGATACGCCCGGCCATGTCGCGGCCGTGACGGCTGCGCTCATGCAGCGGCACGTCAACATCGCCACCATGCAGCTCTACCGTGATGAGCAGGGGGGCTATGCGGTCATGATCCTCGAATGTGACCAGCCGATCCCGAAGGACATCGAGCAGTGGCTGTCGCACATCGAGGGCATTCAGAAGATCACGATCTTTAATCAGGAGGAACCGGTATGAGCTTTTCGAGCATTGCGGACATGCTTTCGGCGGTGCAGGAGCGCACCCAGCCGCTCTACGCCGTCATTCGCGACGCAGATTGTCTGGAAAACGGCTATGACGCCGCGGCCTCCCACCGACAGATCGCAGCGCTCTGGGCGGCCATGCAGGCCTCCAGCCGGCAGTATTGTGCGGACGACCGCTCCAACAGCGGGCTCATTGGCGGCGACGCAGAAAAGCTCCGTGCGGCGGCGGAAAAGGGCTTGCTGCTCGGCGGAACTTATTTTCAGCGCGTGACGGAGCAGGCGCTCAAAGTCGCCGAGTGCAACGCCTGCATGAAGCGCATCGTTGCCGCACCCACGGCGGGCAGCTGCGGCGTGCTTCCGGCGGTGCTGATCCCGCTCACCGACGAGCGGGACGTTCCGGAGGAGATGATCCTGCAGGCGCTGTACATCGCGGCGGGCTTCGGTCAGGTCACGGCGCTGCGCGCGAGCGTTGCCGGGGCGCAGGGCGGCTGTCAGGCGGAGATCGGCACGGCCAGCGCCATGGCCGCCGCCGCGCTGACGCATATCCTCGGCGGCACGGCGCAGCAGTGCGCGGATGCGTACGCCATCGCGCTTGCAAACCTGCTTGGGCTTGTCTGCGATCCGGTCGCGGGGCTTGTGGAGGTGCCGTGCGTTAAGCGCAACGTCATCGGCGCGGTCAACGCCGTGAGCGCGGCGAACATGGCCGTCGCCGGCATCACGAGCCGCATCCCGGTCGATGAGGTCATCGACGCGATGGGCGAGATCGGCGACGCGCTCCCGGCCGACCTGCGCGAGACCGGGCTCGGCGGTCTTGCGGGCACACCGACCGGGCAAAAGATCGCGCGCGAGGTCACGCAGGCCGGGCTCTGAGCGGCGTATACGAAACCTGCTGCATCGGCGGTGCAGCAGGTTTTTGCACAAAAAGGCTTGACAGAAGCGCAAAATGACGGCAATGTATATCTGAAATTATGAGACCGATCAGGCGTGACCCGCTTGGCGGGCAGAAAGGCGGAGCTATGGAATACAACAAACCCATTGCGGATATGTGCCCCGGCATGGATGTCGAGGGCTTTTACATCCTGCGCGCAGCGGCGCTCAAGACGACCAACAGCGGCAAGCCCTTTCTCAGCGGCACGATCTGTGACCGCACGGGCAGCGTCGAGATCAAGGTCTGGGACTACAGCGGCCCGATCGGCGCGCGCGCGGACGATGCCGGCCGCGTCGTGAAGATCCGCGGCAGCGTTTCGGAATACCGCGGCGCGCTGCAGGTGAGCGTGCACCGCATCCGCATGGCCGAGGCCGCGGACACGTATGATAAATCTCTGCTCGTACCGACGGCACCGATCGACGCCGACGCTGCGCTCGCGGACGTGCAGCGGCTGGTCGCCTCGATCGCGGATGCGGATTACCGCAGCGTCGCCGAGACGATGCTCGCGCGCCACCTTGACGCGTTTCGCCGCATCCCGGCCGGAAAGACCGTTCACCACAGCTTCCTGTCCGGCCTTTTGATGCACACATACAACATGCTGCGTGCGGCGGATTTTCTCGCCGGGCTCTATCCGGAGGTCATCGACCGCAGCCTGCTGCTGACCGGCACACTGCTGCACGATTTTGCCAAGGAGCGGGAGTTCGTGTTTTCCGACCTCGGCATCGTGACGGAGTATTCCACCGCTGGGCAGCTGCTCGGTCATCTGGTCATGGGCGCGCAGGAAGTCGCGGACGTCGCGCGCGAGCTTGCCATTGCCGAGGAAAAGTCCCTGCTGCTGCAGCATCTGCTGCTCTCGCACCACGGCGAGCCGGACTTCGGCGCGGCCGTGCGCCCCATGTGCGCCGAGGCGGAGCTGCTGTCGTACATCGACCTCATTGACAGCCGCATGGAGATCTATGCCGAGACGCTCCCGGGCGTGCCGGCAGGCGGCTTCAGCGGGCGTATTTTTGCGCTGGAAAAGAAGATCTATCACCACAACTGAGGAGCTTGCCCATGATGACCCTGCCGGCACAAGTGCATATGGCGCTCGACCGCCTCAAGGCGGCGGGGTGGGAGGCCTTCGTCGTCGGCGGCGCGGTGCGCGATGCGCTGCGCGGCTGCGCGGCGGGGGACTGGGACATCACGACCAATGCCGAGCCGGAGCAGGTCGAGCAGGTCTTTTCCGGCGAGCGGCTCATCGAGACGGGGCTCCGGCACGGCACGGTGACCGTCCTGCTCGACGACCTGCCGCTCGAGATCACGACCTACCGTGTCGACGGCGGCTACTCAGATCACCGGAGGCCGGACAGCGTGACGTTTACGCGCAGCCTGCGCGCCGATCTGCTGCGCCGCGATTTTACGATGAATGCGCTCGCTTATAATCCGCGCACGGGACTCGTGGATATGTGCGGCGGGGCGGAGGATCTCGCGCGCGGCATCGTGCGCTGCGTGGGTGAGCCCGAGCGCCGCTTTCGTGAGGACGGGCTGCGCATTTTGCGCGCGCTGCGCTTTGCATCCGTGCTCGGCTTCACCATCGAACCGGAGACGGCGGCGGCCATCCACCGTTGCGCCGAGCTGCTGCGGTATCTTGCGGCGGAGCGCGTGCTGAGCGAGCTGACAAAGCTGCTCTGCGGGCAGAATGCAGGCGCGGTGCTGCGGGAGTTTTCCGATGTGCTGGCCGTCCCCATTCCGGAGCTGCGGCCGATGTTCGGCTTCGCGCAGCACAACCCGCACCATGACCGGGACGTCTGGCAGCACACGGTCGCGGTCGTGGAGCACATCCCGCCCGAGCCGGTGCTGCGCTGGGCAGCGCTGCTGCACGACGTCGGAAAGCCGCCGTGCTTTTCGCTTGCAGACGACGGCGTCGGACACTTCTACGGTCATGCCGCCAAGAGCACGGAGCTCGCGGATGCGATCCTGACGCGGCTGCGTATGGATACGGCCGGGCGCACGCGCATCACGCAGCTCATCCGCTATCACGACCTGCCCATTGCCCCGGAGCCGAAGCCCATCCGGCGGCTGATGCATAAGCTCGGCGTCGAGCCGGTGCGCCAGCTCTTCGCGCTGCACATTGCCGATACCTGCGGGCAGTCTGCCATCTGCGCCGGACGCGTGCAGACCTATCAGGAGGCCGGGCGCGTGCTCGATAAGCTGCTGGAGGCCGATGCCTGCTTTTCGCTCCGGGATCTCGCCGTTAACGGCAGCGACCTGCTTGCGCTCGGCCTGCGCGGACGGGCTGTGGGCGCGGCGCTGCAGGCGTGCCTGGACGCCGTCATAGATGAGCGGGTCGCAAATGAGCGGGAGGCGCTGCTGGCGTATGCGGCGGAAAATTTGCACCGCTTTGCAAATTCCTGACCGTCAGGTCTTGAAAAATGTGGGGCGATGTTATAAGATGAAGGACAATATCTAATTACATTGTAATAGAATATGCGGAGAACAGGACTATGGAGCAGATTCGGTCGCGGAAAAATCAACACATCCTGCACCTGCGCGCACTGGCAAAGTCGGCGGATGCGCGCCGGGAGGCGGGGGAGTACGTCTGCGACGGCGAAAAGCTGCTGCGCGAGGCGCTGCAGTTCGGCGCGGAGGTCACGTCCGTGCTCTGGCGCGAGGCGGCGGCGTTTTCGCTGCCGGACGGTATCGCGCAGTATGCGGCGGATGCCGAGCTCGTCGAGTATGCCTCGCCGCTCATGCACTCGCCGGGGCCGGTCTTTACCGTGCGCATCCCGGCGATGCGCCTGCCGGAGCCGCTGCGCCGGGTCATCGTGCTCGAAGGAGTGCAGGACCCCGGCAATGTCGGCACGGTCATCCGCACGGCCAACGCCCTCGGTATGGATGCCGTGGTGCTCACCGGCGCGTGCGCCGATCTCTACGGCCCGAAGACCGTGCGCGCGGCGATGGGCGCGCTCTTTCGTCAGCCGGTGCTGACGTGCACGCTGGACGAGCTGATGCAGCTGCTGCGCGCTAACGGGCTCAAGCTCTATGGCGCAGCGCTGACGGACGCGGCGCAGGATCTGCGGCGCGTGCCGTTCACGCCAGCAGCCGTGGCGATCGGCAGCGAGGGGCGCGGTCTGAGTGCGCAGCTGCTCGCGCAGTGCGACGGGCAGATCATCATCCCCATGCAGCCGGGCGCGGAGTCGCTCAATGCGGCGGTGGCCGCGGCGGTCGTCATGTGGGAGATCGCCCGCACCGAGACGTGAGGAGGGCGTGAGATGTCGCAGCTCAAATACTGGGTCTGGCTGTCCATGCGCTTCGGCGTGCGGCCGAAGGTGAAGCTCGCGCTTGTGGAGCACTTCGGCACGCCGCGCGATGTGTATTTTGCCACGGAGGCGGACTACCGCGTCCGTGCCTCGCTGCGCCCGGAGGAGCTGCGTCTGCTGCTGGATAAGGACCTGCATGAGGCCGAGCGCGCGCTCGCCATCTGCGACCGGGAGGATATCCGCGCCCTGACGATCCAGGACGCCGCCTATCCGCAGCGGCTGCTGCAGATCTATGACCCGCCGCTCGTGCTCTATGTGCGCGGCACACTGCCGCCGCTGGATGACCGCGCGGCCGTCGCCGTCATCGGTACGCGCAGCGCCACGCCTTACGGGATGCGCACGGCGCACAAGCTCGGTTCGGAGATCGTGCGTCACGGCGGCATCGTGCTCTCCGGTCTCACCGCCGGCATCGACCGCTCTGCCGCCGAGGGTGCGCTGGACGCGGGCGGTGTCTGCGTGGGTGTGTCCGGCACGGCGATCAATCTGGATTTTGCGGGCGCGTGCACGCAGAGCGTCGCGCGCTGCGGCGCGGTCGTGAGCGAGTTTGCACCGAATATGTCCGTGCCGCGCTTCGGCTTCCGCTTGCGCAACCGCATCACCTCCGGTCTCTCCGTGGCGACGGTCGTGGTCGAGGCGCCGGAGAAAAGCGGCGCGCTGCTCTTCGCCGAAGATGCGATCACGCAGGGCAGGGAGGTCTTTGCCGTGCCCGGAAACGCCGATTCCCATGCCTCCGTCGGCAGCAACGCGCTGCTCAAGGACGGGGCGCGTCCGGCGACGTGCGCATGGGATGTGCTGGGCGATTTTCGCCGGATGTTTCCCGGCACGCTGCACGAGCGCATCGCGCCCGAACCAGAACCCACAGCGCCGCAGGCCCCGCCCGAGACGGGCGACGGCTTTGCACAGGTGCGCCGCCCGGTCGCGGAGAAAAGGATTGACAAGCCGCAGCCGGAGGCATATATTGACCTGGAAGCGCAGCTGCGATCGCTCACGACGGAGCAGCTGCAGATCGTCGCGGCGATCGATGCGCCCGCCACGCAGGTGGATCTCATCATCGCCAGGACCCGGCTGCCGGCGAGCAAGGTGCTCGCGGAGCTGACCGTACTGCAGATCCGCGGCGTGGTCCGGCAGGAACCGGGCAAACGCTTTTCATTAAATATACGCGCAGGCACTGCGCAGGAATCATAAGGAGTTGGAACAGACCCGATGGCAAAAGCAAAAACGGATCTGGTGATCGTCGAGTCTCCGGCGAAGGCCAGAACAATCGAAAAATATCTGGGCAGCAACTATCAGGTCGTGGCCTCGATGGGCCATTTGCGCGACCTGCCCAAGAGCACGATGGGCGTCGATATTGACGGCGACTTCACGCCGCAGTATCTGCCCGTGAAGGATCGCGCCGACGTGATCGCCGACCTGAAAAAGCGCGCCAAGTCTGCCGGCACCGTCTACCTCGCGACCGACCCTGACCGCGAGGGAGAGGCCATTTCGTGGCACCTGAAGGAGCTGCTGAATCTGCCGGACGATAAGGCCAAGCGCGTGACCTTCAACGAGATCACGAAGAAGGTCGTCACCGAGAGCATCCAGCACCCACGCGAGATCGATCAGGATCTGGTCGATGCGCAGCAGGCGCGCCGCGTGCTCGACCGCATTGTGGGCTACAAGCTCAGCCCGCTGCTCTGGCGCAAGGTCAAGCCCGGCCTGTCCGCCGGGCGCGTGCAGTCGGTGGCCACACGCATCGTGGTTGACCGCGAAAATGAGATCCGCGCCTTCCAGCCGCAGGAATACTGGCTGCTCGACGCGCTGCTTGACTGCGGCGCGGGCACGTTCAGTGCGCGCTTTTACGGCACGGCCGATAATAAGAAAATGGACGTCCCGGACGAGGCCACGGCTGACAAGATCATTGCCGCCGTGTCCGCCGAGCCGTTTCAGATCGCGAGCGTCAAGCGCGGCGAGAAGCAGCGCAGCCCCTCGCCCCCGTTCATCACCTCGACCCTGCAGCAGGAGGCTTCCCGCCGTCTGGGCATGACGCCGCGGCGCACCATGTCGGTCGCGCAGCAGCTGTATGAAGGCGTGGATATTACCGACCGCGGCACGATCGGTCTCATCACCTATATGCGTACCGACTCCCAGCGCCTGTCGGACGAGGCGCTCGCCTCGGCACAGGCGTTCATCGTCGAGCACTACGGCCCGGAGTATCATCCCGGCAAGCCGCGCACGTATAAGACCAAGGCCGGCGCCCAGGACGCGCATGAGGCCATTCGCCCGACGGATGTCACGCTCACGCCGGATCGTGTGCGCCACGACCTCACACCGGAGCAGTACCGTCTCTACCGGCTCATCTGGGGCCGCTTCACCGCCTGCCAGATGTCCAACGCCGTGTACGATAATGTTGTCGTGGATGCCGGCAGCGCGGGCTATCTCTTCCGCGCCAACTACTCCGAGCAGAAGTTCGCGGGCTACACCGCCGTGTACGAAGAGGCGAAGGACGAGGAGACGAGCGAGGTGCGCCGTCCGCTGCCGTCGCTCAAGCAGGGCGATGCCGTGGAGCTCAAGAACGTCACGAAGGAGCAGCAGTTTACCCAGCCGCCCGCCCGCTACACGGAGGCGACGCTTATCCGTGCGATGGAGGAAAAGGGCATCGGCCGCCCGTCGACGTATGCGCCGACGATCTCGACCATCCTCAGCCGCAACTATGTCGTCAAGGAGGGGCGCTATCTGCGCCCGACGAATCTCGGCATCGTCGTGACCGAGATGATGGAGGAGTATTTCCGCAATATCGTCGACCTGAAATTCACCGCCAACATGGAGACCGATCTCGACAAGATCGAGGCCGGAACCGTCGCGTGGAAGGACCTGCTGCGCGAGTATTATAAGGACTTTGACGCAAACCTCAACAACGCTGAGATCCAGCTTGAGGGCAAGCACCTCAAGGTGCCGGATGAGGAGTCGGACGAGGTCTGCCCGAACTGCGGGCGCAAGCTCGTGTACAAAAACGGCCGCTTTGGCCGCTTCCTTGCCTGTCCCGGCTACCCGGAGTGCAGCTTCACGATGCCGATCGTGGTCGAGATGCCCGGCAAGTGCCCGGCCTGCGGCGGCCGTCTGCTCAAGCGGACATCGCGCAAGGGCTTTGCCTACTACGCCTGTGAGCGCGGACATGACTGCCCGGGTCACGGTGAGGGCGAGGGCGGCGAGAACATTCAGGGCTTCATGACGTGGGACGTGCCGACGAAGGACTACTGCCCCGAGTGCGGCAAGACCATGTTCAAGCGCGCCGGCAAGGGCGCCAACAAGCCGTTTTGCATCAACCCCGAATGCCCGAACTATCTGCCGCCGGATAAGCGCGGCTATAAGCGCAAGCCGAAGCCGGCGGACGACGCGGAGCCGGCCAAGACCGAGCCCGAGACCGCCGAGGCTGCCGCAGAAAAGAAGCCTGCCGCCAAGAAAACGCCCGCCAAAAAGCCTGCCGCGAAGAAAGCGGCGGCCAAGAAGCCGGCTGCGAAAAAGCCCGCCGCAAAGAAGCCGGCTGCAAAAAAGACGGCAAAACCCAAGGAAGAAGCATAAGTAGGAAGCATAATTGGAAAGGCGGCCTGATCACGGCCGCCTTTTTTGAGGAGGAACGCTATGACCCCAGTGACCGTGATCGGTGCGGGCCTGGCGGGATGCGAGTGCGCGTGGCAGCTGGCCGGGCGCGGCATCCCGGTGCGCCTGATCGAGATGAAACCCCAGAAGATGTCCCCCGCGCACGTATCGGAAAACTTTGCGGAGCTCGTCTGCTCCAACTCGCTGCGCAGCGATGAGCTCACCAACGCCGTCGGTCTGCTCAAGGAGGAGCTGCGGCGGCTCGATTCCGTCGTGATCGCCAGCGCGGATCATAACCGTGTCGCCGCCGGCGGCGCGCTTGCCGTGGACCGTGAGGCCTTCGCACGCGAGATCACGGAGCGCATCTGCGCGCACCCGAACATCACCGTCGAGCGCGCGGAGGCGACCGCCATCCCCGAGGGCGAGGTCGTCATTGCGACCGGTCCGCTCACGAGTGATGCCATGGCCGAGGAGATCCAGCGCCTGTGCCCGGAGTTCGACCTGCACTTTTACGATGCCGTTGCGCCCATCGTCACGCTTGAGAGCGTGGACATGGACAGCGCCTTTTTCGCCAGCCGCTATGATAAGGGCACGGCGGACTACGTCAACTGCCCCATGGATCAGGCGGAGTACACCGCCTTCGTTCGGGAGCTGCGCACCGCCAAGGAGGCGCCCGTGCACGGTTTTGACGACGGCGCGGTCTTTGAGGGCTGTATGCCGGTCGAGGTCATGGCGCGCCGCGGCGAGGATACGCTGCGTTACGGTCCGCTCAAGCCGGTCGGCCTGCGCGACCCGCGCACCGGCAAGGACAACTATGCCGTCGTGCAGCTGCGGCGCGACAACGCCGAGGGCACGCTGTATAACATAGTCGGCTTTCAGACGCATCTGACGTTTGGCGAGCAAAAGCGTGTCTTTTCCATGATCCCCGCGCTGCGGGAGGCGGAGTTCGTGCGCTACGGCGTCATGCACCGCAACACCTACTTAAATTCCCCGCAGATGCTCGACCGCTACTACCGGCTTCGGAGAGCGCCGCGCATCCGCTTCGCCGGACAGATGACCGGTGTTGAGGGCTATGTGGAGTCGTGCGCATCCGGCGCGCTCGTCGGCATCGAGACGGCTGCGCAGGTGCTCGGTCTGCCGCCCGTGGATTTCCCGCAGGAGACGGCCATCGGCGCGCTGTCGCTGTACATTTCCGGCGGCAGTGTCGGCGATTTTCAACCTATGAATATCAACTTCGGCATCATCACGCCGCTCGACCACCGCGTGCGCGGCAAGCGCAACAAGAATGCGGAGATCTCGGCGCGCAGCCTGCAGATTCTGGACGGGCTGAAACAAAAGGAGGTTTTTCATCTATGAGAATACTTGTGGACGCAATGGGCGGCGACCTTGCCCCGGATGAGATCGTGAAGGGTGCGGTGCACGCGCAGCAGGAGCTGGGCGCGGAGATCGTGCTCGTCGGCCAGCGCGCCGCCATCGAGACCTGCCTGCGCAACGAGCAGGCCAAGCTCGAGATCATTGACGCGAGCGAGGTCATCACCATGGACGATGACCCCAGCACGGCGACCCGCCGCAAGAAGGATGCTTCCATGACGGTCGCGCTCAACCTGCTGCGTGACGGCAAGGGTGACGCGGTCGTCTCCGCCGGCAGCACCGGCGCGCTGCTCACAGGCGCGACGCTCATCGTCAAGCGCATCCACGGCATCCGCCGCGCGGCGCTTGCCCCCGTGCTGCCCAACGGCGACGCGGGCGTCATGCTCATCGACTGCGGCGCCAACGCCGACTGCACGCCGGAGTACCTGCTGCAGTTTGCCTATATGGGCAGTTACTATGCCCGCACCATGCTTGGCATCGCGGCGCCGCGTGTCGGTCTGCTCAGCAACGGCACCGAGGACCACAAGGGGGCGCAGCTCCAGCATGAGACCTTCCCGCTGCTCAAGGCGGCGGACGCCGCCGGGCGCATCCGCTTCATCGGCAATGTCGAGGCCTCACAGGTCTTTAACGGCGATGTGGACGTCGTCGTCACCGACGGCTTCACCGGCAACGTCCTGCTCAAGGGCATCGAGGGCAGCATCAAGTACATGACGCGCCAGCTCAAGGGCATCTTCATGAAAAACTTCAAGACCAAAATGGCGGCGCTCGCCATCAAGGACGAGTTCAAGGCGCTCAAGGCCTCTCTCGACCCAAACGAGGTCGGCGGCACGGCCATGCTCGGCATCAGCAAGCCCGTCATCAAGGCGCACGGCTCGTCGGATGCGCGCGCGATCTATAACGCCATCCGTCAGGCGATCTCGTTTGTCGACTCCGGCATCATCGACGACATCACGGCCAACATTTCCTATATGCGCGTGGACAAGCACGCGGCAAAGGAGTGCGACTGATGGAGGCGCTGGAGGCCCGCTTGGGCTATACATTCCGTGACCGGTCGCTGCTGGAGAATGCGCTCATGCACAGCTCTTACGCCAATGAAAACCGTGCGCGCGGCTATACCAGCAACGAGCGGCTCGAGTTTCTGGGTGACTCCGTGCTCGGCATGGTCACGGCGACACGGCTCTACCGGCTCTATCCCGACATGCCGGAGGGGAAGATGAGCCGGCTGCGCGCCGAGCTCGTGTGTGAGCAGGCGCTGCACGGCGTGGCGTGCACGCTGCATCTGGGCGATTATATCCGTCTTGGCCACGGAGAGGAGCGCAGCGGCGGACGCGAGCGCCCGTCCATCCTCGCCGATGCGGTAGAGGCGGTCATCGCCGCCATGTACCTCGACGGCGGGCTGGAGCCTGCGCAGCGCTTTATCCTTGCGCACATCCTTAACGGTCTGGCCGAGGGGGAGATCCACCACGTCGCAGACTATAAGACCGAGCTGCAGGAGCGCGTGCAGCGCCGCGCCGGACAGACGCTCTCTTATACCGTCTGCGCCGAGAGCGGTCCGGATCACAACAAGACGTTCACCATGGCCGTGCTGCTCAACGGCAGCGAGATCGGCCGCGGCACAGGGCGCACCAAAAAGGAGGCGGAGCAGTCCGCCGCCCGCTGCGCGCTCGAAACGCTGAGCGAATAACGGCAAACAGCCGCCTGCAAAAACAGGCGGCTGTTTTTTCATATCTGAAAAAATGCGCTCCTGCCGTTGCAAAATGGCGTTTTTGGCGGTATACTTTACTTTGTATTATTTTCATTTGAGATACCGGCGGCGCCCCTGCGCGGGGCTTTGCCGGGTATGCGAGGGATTTTGTGTACTTAAAAGCATTGGAGATTCAGGGCTTCAAGTCCTTTCCGGACAAGACGCGCCTGAATTTTGACCAGGAGATCACGGCGATCGTCGGTCCGAACGGGAGCGGCAAGTCGAACATATCGGATGCCATCCTGTGGGTCATGGGCGAGCAGCGCACGAAGACGCTGCGCGGTGGCAAGATGGAGGACGTCATCTTCGGCGGCACGGAAAAGCGCAGCCCCATGGGTTTTGCACAGGTGTCGCTCATTCTCGATAACAGCACCGGTATCTTCGACACCGAAAACACCGAGGTCATGATCACCCGCCGCTATTACCGCAGCGGCGAGAGCGAATATTCCATCAACCGCGAGCCCTGCCGCCTGCGCGACATCAATGAGCTGCTCATGGACACCGGCCTTGGCCGCGACGGGTACTCGATCATCGGGCAGGGGCGCATTGCAGAGATCGTCTCCGGCAAGAGCAATGAGCGCCGCGAGATCTTTGAGGAGGCGGCCGGCATCTCGCGCTACCGCTACCGCAAGGAGGAGTCGGAGCGCAAGCTTGCCCGCACGGAGGAAAACCTTCTGCGCATCAACGACAAGGTCGATGAGCTGGAACTGCAGGTCGAGCCCCTGCGCAAGCAGGCCGAGACGGCGAAGAAGTATCTGCACCTGCGTGACGAGCTCAAGAGCGCCGAGGTCTCCGTCTGGATGGAGACGCTCGACCGGCTGCACGCGCAGGCCGAGACCGTGAACCACGATTATCAGACCGCGAAGGAAAACCTTGCCGGCGCGCAGCGCGAGCTTGAGCAGCTCTATGCGGCGTCGGAGAACATCGCGCAGAAAATGCGCGAGAAGGACCTGGAGTCCGAGCGCACGCGCGAGCAGATCTCCGAGGCGGAGAGTGCCGCCGCCGAGTGCGAGAGCGCCGCGGCTGTCGTGCGCACGAACCTGCAAAACAGCGCCGACAGCATCGCGCGTCTGCGCGTGGAGGTGTCTGAGCAAGCGGATCGCGCCAGCGCTCTGCAGGCGCAGATCGACGCGCAGCAGCAGCGTTTGGAGCAGATCGAGCGTGAAAAGGCGCAGCACGCGCAGCAGATCGACGCCGTGCTCGAGGACATCGAGCGCAACGCCGCATCCTCCGGCGAGGCCGAGCGTGCGTATACGGAGCTGCTTGCCCGGGAGAGCGCGCAGAGCAGCGCACTGGCCGAGTGCCGCACGCGCATCACGCTCCTGGCCGACAAATCGCAGGAGCTGCTCGATCAGGAAAACGCCATCGTCACCGCCGCTGCGGAGGCGGCCGAGCGTCTGGCCGCGCTCGAGGCGCAGGCGCAGGAAAAGCAGACCGCGCAGCAGCAGGCGCAGTCCGCATGCGACGCGCTGCGCACGCAGCAGAGAGAAAAAACACAGCATCTTTCCGCCTGTGAGCAGGCGCTGGCAAAGCGGCAGGAGCGGCTGTCCGGGCTGACGGTCGACCTGCGCAGCACCGAATCGCGCATCCGTATGCTCACCGAGATGGAAAAGGACTTTGAAGGCTACAACCGCGCGGTCAAAGCCGTTATGCACGCGGCCGAAAAGGGGACGCTGCGCGGCGTGCGCGGTCCGGTGGCAAACCTCATCAAGACCGGCGACCGCTATGCCCTCGCCATTGAGACGGCGCTCGGCGCGGCGGCGCAGAACATCGTCGTCGAGACGCAGAGCTGCGGCGCACAGGCCATCGAGCTGCTGCGCCGGCGCGATACCGGCCGTGCGACATTCCTGCCGCTCGATACCATCCGCCCCATGCACTTAAACAGTGTGCCGGATCAGGAACCGGGCTATGTCGGCGTGGCCGACACGCTTGTCACCTGCGCGGGCGCTTACCGCGATATCGTCAGCAATCTCCTCGGCCGCACCGTCGTCGCCGAGACGATGAAAGACGCCATCGCCATCTCCAGGCGCTATGACCACCGCTACCGCATCGTCACGCTTGACGGGCAGCTCGTCAACGCCGGCGGCTCGCTCACCGGCGGCAGCGCCGCCAAGGGCAGCGGCATCCTGTCGCGTGCCAACGAGCTCAAGCGTCTGCGTGAGACGCTGGACGCGCTCACGCTCGAAAAGCAGCAGTGCGCGCTCGAGCTCGAGGATGCGCAGGCGGCGCTCGACACGGCGCACGCACAGCTTGACACCGCACAGGCACAGCTGGAGCAGGCGGTCGAGACACTGCACAGGGCGCAGAGCGAGGCGGCACAGGTCGTGCTGCTCCAAAACGCCGCACAGGAGACCATTGCGGGGCAAAATGCGTCCATTGACGCCTGCCGCGCGCAGCAAAAGACGAATCAGGAGCGCATCGCCGCTGCCCGCGCCGATGCAGCCTCGGCGGAAGAAACGCTTGCACAGCTTCGCGCCGAACGCGATCAGAGCGAGCTCGGCCGCGGCGCGTTTGACCGCCGCCGGCAGGAGCTGGCCGACCGGCTGGCCGGGCTGCGGGCGGAGACGGCGTCGCTCGAGGCCGAGCGCGAGACCATACTGCGCACCACGCAGCAGATCCATGAGCTGTTCGAGGAGATGGCCGGTGACCGCAAGGCGCGCCTTGACCAGATCGCGCAGGCGGAGACCAGCACGCAGCAGCTGCAGCAGACGCTGCAAATGCACGAGCGCCGTCTGGCTGAATTGCGCCAGCGCGCTGAGACGCTGCGCGGTGAGCTTGCCGCGTGCAGCAGCCGCAAGCTGGAGCTGGAGGGACAGCGCACGCGCACTGACCGCGATGCACAGGCGCGCAACCGCGACCTGCTGGACATGCAGGGGCTCGTGTCGCGCTTTGAGCAGAAAAAGCTCTCGGCCGACATGGAGGAAAAGCAGATCCTCGACAAGCTCTGGGACAATTACGAGCTCAGCCGCACGGCGGCCGAGGCGCTGCGCCAGCCGATCGAGAATATGACCAAGGCCAGCCGCCGCATCGCCGAGCTGCGCCGCGGCATCGGCGCGCTGGGCACGCCGAACCTCGGTGCGATCGACGAATTCACGCGCGTGAACACGCGCTACACTTTCCTCACCGGTCAGCGGGACGATATCCTCAAGGCCAAGCGTGAGCTCACCGGCATCATCGCCGATGTGACGGGGGAGATGGAGGGCATCTTCACCACGCAGTTTCAGGCGATCGATCAGGCGTTCCGCCAGACCTTCCTGGAGCTCTTCGGCGGCGGCAAGGCGGCGCTCGTGCTCGAGGATCCGGAGCACGTGCTCGACAGCGGCATCGAGATCAAGGTGCAGCCGCCCGGCAAAGCGCTCTCAACGCTGAGCCTGATGTCCGGCGGCGAGATGGCGTTCGTGGCCATCGCGCTCTACTTTGCCATTTTGAAGGTGCGTCCGACGCCGTTTTGCGTCATGGATGAGATCGAAGCCGCGCTCGACGAGGCGAACGTCACGCGCTACGTGCAGTATATGCGCCGCCTTGCCAAGAGCACGCAGTTTCTCGTCATCACGCACCGCCGCGGCACCATGGAGGAGGCCGACCACCTGTTCGGCGTGACCATGCAGGAAAAAGGCGTGTCGCGCATCATCGAGCTCTCGCTGGATGAAGCGGCTAAAACCATATCGTAACGGAGAAGATAGTCTATGGGATTTTTTGATAAGATCAAACAGGGCCTGACCAAGACCAAGACGAAAATGGACGCCCAGCTGACCGGCATCTTTGCCGCCTATGCGCCGGGCGATGAGGAGTTTTTTGAGGACCTCGAGGAGACGCTCATCCTTGCCGACACCGGTGTTGAGACGACGACCAAGGCCATCGCCCAGCTGCGCAAGGCCATCGAGCTCAAAAAGCTGACCACCGGCGCGGAGGTGAAAAAGGAGTTCGTGCAGATCCTCACGCGCATCCTCAAGGTGCAGGACACCATGCTCCTGCTCACGACGCAGCCGTCGGTCGTGCTCGTCGTCGGCGTCAACGGCGTCGGCAAGACGACGACGATCGGCAAGCTCGCTTCCCAGCTCAAGAAGGAGGGCAACCGTGTGCTCCTGTCCGCCGCGGACACGTTCCGCGCGGCGGCCGCCGACCAGCTCACCGTCTGGGCGCAGCGCGCCGGCGTGGAGATCGTCAAGCACGAGGAGGGCTCTGACCCCGCCGCCGTGGTGTTCGACTCCATTCAGGCGGCAAAGGCGCGCGGCGTGGATGTCGTCATCATCGACACCGCCGGCCGTCTGCACAACAAGGCAAATCTCATGAACGAGCTCAATAAGATCACCCGCGTCATCCGCCGCGAGCTGCCGGAGGCCGACATTGAGACACTCATGGTGCTCGATGCCACGACCGGTCAGAACGGTCTCATTCAGGCCAAGCAGTTTCTCGACACGGCGGATCTCACCGGTATCGTGCTCACGAAGCTCGACGGCACGGCCAAGGGCGGAATCGTCTTTGCGATCGCAAACGACCTGCAGCTTCCGGTGAAATATGTCGGCGTCGGCGAGCAGATCGACGACCTGCTGGAGTTCAAACCTGCGGAATTTGTGGAGGCGCTGCTGTCATGATCCTTGCAAGCAATAATGCACATAAGTTAGATGAGTTTCGCGCCATCTTTGCCGACATGGGCATCGAGATCATCCCGCAGAGCGCGGCTGGCTGCGACTTTGAGGTCGACGAGACCGGCGATACCTTCGAGGAAAACGCCTATCTGAAAGCCATCGCCGTGACCCGCGCGACGGGGCAGGCCGCCATCGCGGACGACTCCGGGCTCGAGGTCGATGCGCTCGGCGGCGCACCCGGCGTGCACTCGGCGCGCTATACCGGCCGGCACGATGATACGGACGCCGCGCGCAACGACCTTTTGCTGCACAACCTCGGCGCACGCACCGACCGCACGGCGCGGTTCGTGTCGTGCATCTGCTGCACGTTCCCGAACGGTGACGTGCTGCGCGCACGCGGCACGTGCGAGGGCAGCATCCTGTCTGCCCCGCGCGGGGAAAACGGCTTCGGCTATGATCCGCTGTTCCTGCCGGATGGCTACGACTGTTCCATGGCGGAGCTGCGTCCGGAAGAGAAAAACGCCATTTCCCACCGCGGAAATGCGCTCAAAATCCTGAAAGAAGAATTGAGGAATTACTATGCTGACAAGTAAACAGCGCGCCCAGCTGCGCGGTCTGGCCGCGACGGAGGATACCATCGTCCACATTGGCAAGGGCGGCATCACCGACAACATCGTCACCCAGATGAACGACGCGCTCAAGGCGCGCGAGCTCGTCAAGGGGCGCGTGCTCGAAAATTCGCTCCTGACCGCGCGCGAGGCGTGCGACCGGCTCGCCGCGACCTGCCGCGCGGAACCTGTGCAGGTCATCGGCTCGAAATTCGTGCTCTATAAGCGCAACGAGCAAAAGCCGAAGATCGAGCTCGTGAAAAAGGCGAAGAAATGAAGATCTGCATCTATGGCGGCAGCTTTAACCCGCCGCACCTCGGCCATACGGCGGCGCTGCGCGCCGTGCGCGCGGCAATCGAGCCGGATGTGACGCTCGTCATTCCGGACCGCATCCCGCCGCACAAGGAGCTCACACCGGGCAGCCCGGAGCCGTCGGAGCGCCTGCTTATGACGATGCTGGCCTTTTCCTCCGAACCGGGGGTGGAGGTCTCCGACATGGAGCTGCACCGCTCCGGCAAGAGCTACACGGTCGACACCGTGCGCGAGCTGCGCGACTGCAATCCGGACGCGGAGCTGTACCTCGTCGTCGGCACGGATATGCTCACGACGTTTGAGCAGTGGCACGATTACCGCGCGCTGCTTGCGCAGGTCACGCTCGTCGCGCTTGCGCGCACAAGCGATGAGCACGCCGAGGTCGAGCGCTTCAGTGCCTATCTGCGCCAGACGTACGGTGCGCGCGTCATCGCGCTTCCGGCAGAGCCGATCCCGGTCACGAGCACGGACGTGCGCCGTCTGCTGCCGCAGCGGCGCGGCAGCGAGTATCTCGCCCCCGATGTGTACGCGCACATCATCCAGCAGCGGCTCTATGGCGCCAGGCCCGACCTCAACTGGCTGCGCGAACAGGCATATCCCATGCTCAAGCCGCGGCGCATCTCCCATGTCTGGGGCTGTGAGCACGAGGCGCGCCGCCTTGCCGAGCGCTGGGGCTGCGACCCGGATGCTGCTGCCGAAGCCGGAATTTTACACGATTGCACGAAAAAATTCGAGCTATCTGACCAATTGCTATTGTCTGATAAATATGGTATCATAAACGACACGGTCGAAACGGCCAACACCAAGCTGCTGCACGCAAAAACCGGCGCTGCCGTGGCGCGGGTTCGTTTCGGCGTACCACCTGAGATAGAAAATGCCATCCGCTGGCACACGACGGGAAAACCCGATATGACCACGCTCGAAAAGGTCCTGTATATGGCTGACTACATCGAGCCTGCACGGGATTTTGACGGCGTGGACGAGCTGCGGCGCCTTGCTTACATCGATCTGGACGCGGCCATGGTACTCGGGCTGCAAATGAGCCTCGAGGATCTGCGCGCCGGCGGCATTACGCCGCACGAGAACACGGTGCAGGCATTAAACTGGTATCAAGGCAGGGAAAAAGAATATGAAAAGACGACAGAATGACGGCCGCTATCCGGATGACTATGCCGGCTATCAAAACGCGGGCTATGACGATGGATATGACGACGGCAGCGGCTTTCAGGACGACCCGTTTTCCGAGACGTCCGCCGCGGCCAATCACCGCGTGAAGGCGCAGCAGGCACAGGATAAGCGCCGGAAGAAGAAAAAAGTGCGCATTGCGATCATCGTGGTCGTTGTGCTGGCGCTGCTCGTGGGTGAGTTTATCGTACTGATGGATCACTGGGTCAGCCCGCCGAGCCTCAGCGGCGGCCTGAGCGACGGCAACCCCGACGACGGCATTACCACCGATACCGAGGGGCGCAAGAAGGGCTGCTATACCTTCCTGATCGCGGGCAAGGACCGCGCGGCCGGCCTGACGGATACCGTGCTCGTCGGTATGCTCGATACGGAGAACAAATCTCTGAAATTCGTCAGCATTCCGCGTGACACGGCGGTGAACGTGGCCTACCGGCCCAAGAAGATGAATCAGTACTATGCCGCAGCCGAAAACAACGGCAGAGACGGTGTGGAGGCAATGCTTGACGGCGTGGAGAAGCTCCTCGGCTACCGGGTCGACAGCTATGCGATCTTTGATGTCGAGGTGTTTGTCGAGCTCATCGACGCCATGGGCGGCATCGACTTTGACGTCCCCGTGGATATGGACTATGAGGACTGGGGGCAGGATCTGTCTATCCATGTGAGCAAGGGGTATCAGCACCTTGACGGCTATGAGGCCATGGGCGTGTTCCGCTTCCGCAATTCCTATGCCAACGGCGACATCGGCCGCATTGACGTGCAGCACCAGATGCTCAAGGCCATGACGAGTCAGTTTTTGAAGCTGCACAATATTCCGAATCTCAGCAAGCTCATTGATATCTATGAAAAGGAAGTCATCACGAATCTGTCTGCCGGCAACGTGATGTTCTACGTCAAGGAGTTTTTGAAGCTCGATGAGAGCGCCATTGGGTTTGAAACGATCCCGGCCAACTACAACGGCGTGAAAAACGGCATGTCCTATGTGTTCATCCACGTGGACGAGTGGCTGGAGTATCTCAATACATGGCTCAACCCCTACACGACGGAGATCACGGCCGCGAATGTGGACATTCTCTACGAGTCCAACGGACAGGTCGTGGCCACCTCCGGCACGGTTCAGGGGCCGAACAAATGGTAACGAAAAGGAAGGATGTTTGCTTATGATGCCTGCTAACGAGCTCGCCGCGGTCATTGTCAAGGCACTGGACGCGAAAAAGGGCGAGAATATTCAGTTGCTCAAGACCCGCGACCTGACGACGCTGGCGGACTATTTCGTCATCTGCACGGCCGGCTCCTCCACCCATGTCAAGACGCTGACTGACGCCGTGGAAGCGGCGGCGGACGCTGTGGGTGAACCGGTGCTGCGCCGTGAGGGACACCGCAGCGGCAGCTGGGTACTGCTCGACTACGGCTGCGTGATCGTGCACGTGTTTCAGGATGAAGCGCGCAAATTCTACGATCTGGAGCGCCTGTGGAGCGATGCCGAGGTCATTGACATCACCGGCATGCGCGCCTGAGCCCACAGTAACCGTTCGGGGCGGTCATCACGCCGCCCCACTTACCAGTTTTTGATTTTTTCAGAGAGAAGTGAACGCTATGAAGTATGATTTTCAGGCAATCGAGAAAAAATGGCAGGCGCGCTGGGAGACGGAAAAGCCGTTCGCGGCCGTCACCGGTGATCCGCGCCCGAAGTTTTATGGGCTGATCGAGTTTCCGTATCCCTCCGGACAGGGGCTGCACGTCGGCCATCCGCGCCCGTTCACGGCGATGGACATCATCTGCCGCAAGCGCCGGATGCAGGGCTACAATGTCCTGTTCCCGATCGGATTTGATGCGTTTGGTCTGCCGACCGAGAACTATGCCATCAAAAACCACATCCATCCGGCCATTGTCACGAAAAACAACATTGCAAACTTCACCAAGCAGCTCAAGATGCTTGGCTACAGCTTTGACTGGGACCGCGCGGTCGACACGACCGACCCGTCCTACTATAAGTGGACGCAGTGGATCTTCCTGCAGATGTTCAAGCACGGTCTGGCCTATAAGACCACCATGCCGGTCAACTGGTGCACGAGCTGCAAGTGCGTGCTGGCAAACGAAGAGGTCGTCAACGGTGTCTGCGAGCGCTG